>Ga0209512_1000052_pt1 | contig 309358 bp, 234 predicted proteins | sample frozenSSSSmetaG_FD_184142 | JGI IMG/M metagenome (GOLD analysis project Ga0209512, IMG submission 184142) | Glacier valley bacterial and archeal communities from Borup Fiord, Nunavut, Canada, to study Microbial Dark Matter (Phase II) -... | ecosystem: Environmental > Aquatic > Freshwater > Ice... | reverse complement strand
AACAGTTTCAAAAGCTCAATATCTGCCACAAATTAGTTTTAGGATTCAAAGATCATATTTTTAATCCTGATTTTGCTCCACAGGTTTTTGACTTGATCCTATCAAAGGGATGGGCCAACAATCAGATTTGAGAATGCATTTAGTCAACATAACAAAGCATTAGGCAATGTATTAAGGCTTGATGGTTATGTTGTTGAAGGCAAAAATGTAAAAAAGTTGCTGCCTGAACAGATTGTAGAGAGCCAAGTGGAAACTCAATTAGAAGTGAGCTTAAAAACATTTGAGTTCTCAACAGCTGAAGGTCATTTAAACCAAGCTATTTCCAATTACACGCAAGGAAACTGGGCTGGTGCTAATTCCCAGTTCAGAACATTTATTGAATCTTTGTTGATCGCAATTACAGCGAAGCTAATTCCAGCTAATCCTGTTCGAACAGCTTCGCAGGCAATTAATGTACTTTCACAAACAGTAACCCCGCCTTTTTTAAGTGTGGAACTAAATGAAGTTTCAAGAAACCGGGATTCGAATTCATTTGTACAAGGTTTGTGGGTACGACTGCATCCTAACGGATCGCATCCTGGACTGTCAGATGAAGACGATTGCACATTTCGATATCATATTTCAATTGTTTTTGCGAATTACTTGATGAATCGTCTTACTTCACGTCTATCATAATTATCAAACGATGCAAATCGATGGTACTTTTTACCAATTCAATTGTTACGATGAACGGATCATGTCATAAATCTGTGAGTTAGAAAAAAATCCTAGATAAATTTTAACGTATTTAAAATGATGAAACTCGAAAGAGGTGACCACTCATTGATCACCTCTTTCTATTAAACTTTATTTACCGGTGAGTGCCTGAATCAAAAATATGATCAGAAACGCATTTGCTTTCCGTTTTAAACGGCGCTTTTCTTCCTCACGGAATGATTTCCTGAAAAGGAATTTTAAAATATAAAACATGCACACAAGATAAACAAAGTCAGTAAAACTTCTGATATTCTGAAACATGATTTTGTGATTATTTATATTCTATATACATAGGGAAATGGTCACTATTAATAGTTCGCAATTTTTTAAGACCTTTCTTACTCATGTCCTTATGCGCCGCGGCGCACGCACGTTCGAGTCCTCCGATAGCAATCGGAATCGCTACAAGTAAAAGGAATTCAGAAATGAGTTCCTTTTTTCATTGTTTAAACTTTTGCTGGTCGGGCTCTTATGGGGGATCAGGGATCAAGACCAAATTCTGGGGACTAGGCATTTTCACTTTTTCTCATTGATCACTTTCATATTGGCATCCAAGACTCGTTCGATAACGAGTAAACCGTCCGAGCCCCATATTTTTTCCTTGTAGGATTTATTTTTGGCATCCCAGATCACTTCTTGCATAAGCTGGTTATTTTCATTTTTGATATGAATCAACTTCGTTAAAAATCCATCATCATAATTGGAAATAGTTGATGTATGCTTGCGTAGCACTTTTCTCAATCCGATAGGTTTGCCGTTGCGGTAATTTCCATAAACTTTTATTGTATCATCTACACTCATACTGTAATAATAATAGCTACCATTCAGTTTACCATCAGAATAGGTTGCGCTCAACAGTGTATCGGATTGATCAGTTAGTACGGTAAATAATCCCTCAATTTTACTTCGATTCAAAGGAACAGTAATCACCAAAAAATTTCCTGCTTTTTCAGGTTGTTTTGTTCGGAGTATCACCAATTCGGCGTTTTCAAAAAAAGCCTCTTTTGGAGTAGTCGAAAAATTTTCAAGATAGTTTTGTTGCGGAATAGAGGGTATTTCGCCGGTGTAAGGAAATTGATAAACGAGTTCACTACTTTGGTAATGTTCTTCGAATACAATCCTATTACCTGATTTTTGAAGGAACAAACCATCTTTTAATCCGCTAATTGTATAATTCTCTTCTTTATAGTTCACAAGGTCTGTTCCTTTGATCTTATCTGTCCAAACAATGCGTTTGTGATTCTGGTTGATTTCAACACTGCGGTAGAATAAAGTATTGGAAACAGTTCGTTCAATTTGAGGAATTTCATGCAAAACCATTTTTCCTTTGATAACTTCTTGTGTTTTTGAATTTTTCATCACCCATTTGAACTGGTCGCTATGAATACCAGTTATTGATAAGATCGTATCACCTGAGTCATTTAATTGCAAAAGTTGATTAGGCCAAATGGTTTGAGATTTCGCATTTTTTCGAACACGTGTATCAAATTTCTTAAATGATTTAGAGGTATTATCGAACTGAGTTTCATAGCCAGATCGTGTCAATTCGAGTTTGTTACTTGATTTTAAAACAATGAAAATCCCATGATCACGTAATTCTAGTTGTTGTAAGTTACTTAAACTGAAAAGTGACGGTGAAAATGCATCATAAGGTATTCGGGCATAAAGCAGGTTTGGGAGATTCCCGATTGCAGATTCGTTCATGACCAACCCTGACCAGTCAATAACTAAATAACGTAGTTCACGCACCTTGTTAAGAAAGGATAAATCCAAAGGAGCATTAAACATACCGCCATCTCCAGAAACACCTATTTCTGAATAAATGGGGTATTCAATAGTAAGTGTTGTGAGTTGCTTTAATTTTGTTACAGATGATAATTCAAAATTCACCTTATGGTCAAGTATAAGATGTGCGCTGGTGGCGTCAGTGTGCTCCACTATTTTAGCGTTTAATTCCTCTTGACTGGAAGCATAAATAACTAATTTATCATATTTGGTTTGAACTATTGAAGTCTTCTCTCCTGCCAAACAATAACATGCTACCAACGTAAATAGCAAAGGCAATACTGCTACTTTCAGGCAATACACTAAAGAATGATATAGTGTTGCAGACTTCTTCATGGTGGGATTAAGTGGCGTCCAAAAAATGGGGCATGGTTAAACAATCCTTACTTCGAGCTAAGATGCAAATTAGAAATATAATCTGAATTTTCAAACACTCAAGTGTCATTTATAATCGAGTCAAAGCATATACTCTATGAGAATTACTTGATAGTCAAGTGATCCAACACTATTGTTTTCACCTCGGGAATAGGTTCTAAAAGACTTTTCAATTGCATGAAATTTCATTTAAAATTCATGCAAACTAATTCTATTTACGTATATTTGAATTACAGTCATTCATAGGATCATGAACAAGGTAAGTGAGTTGAAAAAGCATCTAAAGCGCGGAAGTGTCTATCGTAGGGATGATCTAGCTAAATGGTCGACATCAGTTGATCGACATTTGGCGCAGTTAGTGAAGGAAGGAGTACTTGAAAAGCTTTCCCAAGGGCTTTATTATTACCCTCAAAAGACAGTTTTCGGAAATACCCCTCCAGAGGAACAAAAACTACTCCGCAGCTTTTTGAAGAATGGTCGTTTTCTTGTTACTTCTCCAAATTCATACAACAGTCTGGGACTTGGAACAACTCAACTTTACAATCGAAAAATTGTCTACAATAGTAAAAGACATGGAGAAATAAAATTGGGGAACAGAACATTTGATTTTCAGCTGAAACATCATTTTCCATCTAAAATCACACCTGAGTTTTTATTGGTGGATCTGGTAAACAACTTAGATCGTTTAGCTGAGGATCATGATGTTGTCTTGCGTCAGGTTGGTTCAAAAATAATGGAAATGAAATCAGACAAATTTGGTTCTGCTCTTGAGAAATATGGGACGGCCAAAACCAAAAAAATAGTGGATTCTTTGATGAACTCCCTAAGCATGGAGCATGTCTGATTACCTGCATAATCATAAAGATTTCAAAGCCCTTCTCGACATTGTTGCTGACGAAAAAGGCATTGAACCAGCACTCATTGAAAAAGACTACTGGATCATGCATTGTCTTTACGGACTCAAAAAGCAAGGATTCAAATTTGAGTTAAAAGGTGGTACGTCTTTATCAAAAGGATATAATATTATCCATCGATTTTCAGAAGATATTGACATTCATATTGAGCCTCCATCGGATATGAAGATTAATCCAAATCCCAAAAACACAAATTCAAGAACCATTGAAAAGAGAAAAGTTTTTTACGACTGGCTTGCCTCCGAAATCAATATTCCAGGGATTTTATCAGTTGTACGTGATAAGTTCTTTGATGATGAAGCATCCTATAGAAGTGGTGGTATTCGTTTACACTATGAAAGTACAGAAAATTCCATTGAAGGATTAAAAGAAGGTATTTTGCTGGAAGCAGGATTTGATGATGTAACGCCAAATAATTTGCTGACAATTAGTTCTTGGGCATATGACAAGGCCGTGGCTGAAAACGTCGATATTATTGACAACAGGGCTTTCGCAATTCCGTGTTATCACCCAGGTTATACGTTTGTAGAAAAACTACAGACGATTTCGACCAAATTTCGAAAAGCGCAGGAGTCTGGAACCAAGGGTGCAAATTTTATGCGCCAGTACTACGATGTTTTCTGTCTACTTGAATACGAAGCTGTTCTTTCTTTTATCGGTACAGACGAGTATCATGCACACAAGGAGAAACGCTTCCCAACATTGGACCTGGAAATTCCAATAGCTGAAAATGAGGCGTTCTTATTGTCTGATTCAAAGATTCGCAGCGAATTTAAGCAACAGTATGTATCAACCACGGCATTGTACTACCAAGGTCAGCCGCCATTTGAAGACTTATTAGAACGTATTGCAAAGCATTTAAAAGATCTTTAAGAGGAAGATCCCGAAATCGCGCTTTCCGTTTCTGAGCCTTTAGCAGATGAATTTTACTTTGAAGAGGAGGTGATTGTGTTGGTTGGGGAGTGATTTCTTGTTTTAATTGAAAAATCAGTATTTATACGGTTGTTTTTGTTAGGAATTATTGCGTCATTACGCCACTTTATTGAAGATAACCAATTGATACCATGAACACTGATCAAGGATTTAAACTACTCGCGATACGACCACTAAAAGGTTGCAATACCAAATACAGTAAAAACTTAGAGTTGGGAAAACTTTACCAATTTTACAATGACTATAAAATTATCCCTGAGATTGATTTAGAAGGAAAGGATTCAGTTTCTATTATTCATTCTCCCACTGTTCCTGAAGGTTTATATGATGTGCCAACGGTTAATGAGCATCCACTAAAGATCAATATCTCTGCAATTGTTGGTAAGAATGGGAGTGGGAAAAGCGCCTTGTTGGAATTGTTTTACGGAATGGTTTATTTACTTGCTGAAAAAGATGGAATTTTAATTGAGGATGGAATAGACACTTTAGAAACCCAATTGACAGGGTACAATGAAATACAAGGTCAAGTTTCCCAAATAAATAACATTAAAGATTTGAATGATGAAGTTAAACCTTACAATATAATAGGGAAAATACTAAAAACATTAAATGGAGATCTTCCTGAAGATGCACTAAAAAAGATAAAAAACATTTTTCTTCCTGATCCAATTCACATTGACCAAAATGAAAACATAATCTATACGGAGAAAAGAATAGCAGCTTTAAAAACGTTTTTGGAGGAATTAAAAACAGAAGTGTTTTTCCTATTGGAAGGTGAATATTATAAATTAACCACAGTATGTGATAAAGCTCATATTGGCTTGTATAATATTTCTAAAAACAAGTGGGAGGAAGATAAAATAGTAAGTGCTTTTTTCTATTCTGTTGCCATAAACTATTCCATACATGGCTTAAATGCTCGTCATATAGGTGAATGGATCAACCCATTGTTTCATAAAAATGATGCGTATCAAACCCCATTGGTTATCAATCCTATGCGAATTGATGGTGATATTGACATCAATAATGAAGAATACTTAGCAAAATCTCGTTTATTAGCGAATGCTCTAAAGAAAACGAACAACAACAATTTGCTACTAACTGAAAAACAAGAAATTCATCGATTGTTTTTCAAATTGAATGAGGATAAAGTTAAGTTCGTATATGAAGAAAATACAGGATCAACGGCCAAACCTATTACCCGAATAACATTTGAAGAATTCTATAAATCTAAAGTCAGCCTAGATAAGGGAATGTTGAACGATGACGCTGAAAGTCATCTATTCAAAAAGATTTATGAAATTCTCTTTGATGAAAGAGTTGAACTTGATGAGATTAAAAAAAAGTATGAAAAAGTTCCTCATTCTGATTTTGTAAAAAAATACATCTTGCAAAAACTGGTGAAAATTGCTCGTAAAAAAGCATACAAATATGATGCTTTTAAAAAGAGAATCTATGATCATTCTATTAAAGGAATAATAAATTTATTAGATACGTTTTCTCTTATTAACAATACTGGTGAAAATGGAGAAACAACACCTTCAGATTTTGAAAACTATTTGAAGGTTTTAAAACAAGATCATTCACACATTACGTTAAAACTCCGGCAAGCAATTAATTACCTTAAAAACAATCCGCTAAAAGATTCAGAAATAGATGAAAAGGGTGATTTGTCGGTTGGTAAGTGGAATCATGTAACTGATAAATATGATGTTTCAAAATCCTTTGAACAATATATCGTTTCTGCCGTTTCTTTAGCAGAGCAACATAATGGATACTTAAAGAATGAAGGTGACCAGATTATTGATCTATTACTACCTTCTCTATTCGATGTGGATATTGAAATGAAACATGTTGATGATTCTAAGGTTTCATGGTTCTGTCAACTAAGCTCTGGTGAACAACAGCTTATTCACTCCATACAATCCATACTCTATCATTTGAACAACCTTGATTCAGTTTTTTATCAGCCTGTTAAATTGGATGGCACGAAAAATCGACAAACATATCCTCATATTAATATTATCTTGGATGAAATAGAATTGTATTTTCATCCTGAATTTCAACAGATATTCGTTTTTGAATTGCGGGAGGCAATAAGACGGGCAAAATTACTCCATATCAAATCGATCAACATTCTATTCTGTACACACTCACCTTTCATTCTTTCAGACATCCCATCAGAAAATATTTTAAAACTAAAAGATGGAGAACCACAATCTTATGAACCCTTGGATAAAACATTTGCAGCAAACATACATGATCTATTGGCTAACGAATTCTTTTTAAGAAAAGGTTTTATGGGTGAGTTCTCCAAACACTATATATCAAATTTAATAGAGTCTATTTCTGTAATTAAATCAGATTCAATAAGTGAGAATAAATATCGGGAGTTTGAATTGAAAATCGATTTAATAGGAGAACCCGTTATCAAAAATTCACTTATGGGAATGCTTGAGAATAAATTCCGCAAACAATCGGATTTACAAAAAAGACAAAGTGAGTTAATAAAAGAACTAGAGATGATTAACCAGAAATTGGCAAAATAATATGGGACCAATAGATTTTTCAAAATTCGAAGTAGTGAAAGATGAATATGCTATTCTATTTAATTTTAGCGAATTAGCAGGTAGACTGAATGCTCTTAAAGCTAAATTCAAGCCTTTTTCGAAATATATCGAATATTTTGATAATGGAGATAAACTTAAAAAGATTGTTCTAGCTACTGAAGTAGAATTAAAAACTTATAGAACAAAATTTGATTCCAACTTAGTCAAATTTGAATATTTGGAATGTCTTAAACAAAATACTAAAAAAGAGGACGAGGAAAAGAAGAAAAAAGGCTGCGGGAGTTGTAGTAATTGTAATGAGAATGTATATAAGCGGAATTTTCATAGTGAAATAATGCGTATTCTTGATTATAACACAAAGGGGAAAGCGGCATTACGTAAAGTACACTCAAAAATCGGTATTAAAACTTGTTATGTCTGTAATGCACAATACGCACTATCCATAGAACCAGAAGATATTCTTGATGATCAAGGTTCGACTCAAGAGCGCTATCAAAGTAAATTTCAATTTGATCACTATTTACCAAAGGATAAATATCCAGTTCTAAGTATCTCACTGTTTAATTTATTCCCCATTTGCTCCAGTTGTAATATAATTAAAGGAGATCGTGAATTAGGGATAGATTTTTTTGAAACCGACCACAAACATTGGCAAAATAAATTCAAATTCAGAGTTGTCGAAAAATCACTATCTGGTTTTTTGTTGAACAAAGAGGAATTGCGAATAGACTTTGACGATGTCTACACCTATCCAGAGGGTATGACGAGTTTATCCGAACGTTATGATATTAAAGGAATATACAATACACAGATAGATCAGATTGAAGAATTGGTTATCCGAAAAATCAAATATTCAGATACATACAAGGATCAGCTATATAGGGTCTTTCCTGAAATATTTAAAACAACTACAATTGATGATCGAATTCTATTAGGAACATATAAAGCAGAAGATGGGATCCACAAAAGACCAATGAGTAAATTTTTACAGGATATTGAGAAACAACTTGAGGAATATTTGCAGAAAGAAATATCCAAAATTAAATAAGTAGTTTTGAATCAAGAAACCAATCCACACTTTGATTTCGTTAAGATAATTAATGAAGAAAAAATATATAAACTTCTCTTTCCGGAAAGAGAAGTGGGGCTGGCTATTGTCTTAATCTTTGATAAGATAGAAAGCAAGATTTTTGAAGACGGAAAATTCACTGAAAAGGATCTACACGAAGCATTTGAACAAGTTTATGTTACCAAGGAGCGATATCCAAAAGAGGTTTATAGTGAGCGAATAATGAATTTGCAAGAGTACTTTTTGGATTATGATCAACAAACTCAAAAGTACTATTTCAAAGATTACGCATACAAATTCTGTAAGCATGCCAAAGAAACCTTACAAGGTGCGTTTAATCCTACTCGTATTCAAAGAATTTGTACTCATCTTACGAATACTTTAATAGAATCAGAAGATTTGAAATTCTGGTTAGAAGATCAATTCAAGAAATATGAACCCGATTTAAGAGAACAAATTGATTTTCTGGATCGCCAAATAGCTTTATCTATTGAAGATTTAAAGAAGGAGACTAATCTATTGAATCAAAGTTTTATAGATGTTTTGGTCGCTACAGAAGAACGGTTGACGATGGCACAAGCTCACGTAAAAGAGTTAAGATCGGCCTATTCTGAAACCAAAACAATGCGAGGTTTGTTAGAACAAAAAGCGAATACTAATGATGAAATAAATAATCTGATTTCGGAGTTTCATTCGTTCATTAAATACATCCATGACAGACTAAATTCAATTGATAGAAAATTGGATCGAATTCAACCGAAAATTCGACAACTCTTTTCGACATTAAACAAACCGATTTTCAATTCTAAAATCGAAAAATTTATATCCTTTCTATTGTCAAAAAGCGAATTTGATAACAAAAAGAATGTTGTTTTTCCGAATAACATAGAATGTCCAGTTGTTCACGTCCCTGTACCCAATTTCACAATCATAAGCCGAGATAAAAACCTGTTTCCAGCTAAACCAAAGGAACGCATACGATATCAGCAGAATGAGAAAATTATTCGGGAAAACACTGAAAAGATAAAAGAAAAACTTAATGAAATTGATATTATTCAAAAATGGGAAAAATACATTTTGTCCGAAATTGAATTGAGAGGACAGATTAATTTATCCGAAACTTTTTTTAAAATTTTAGAAGAAGAGGCTAGTAGCCAAATTGCAGTAACGATTGTTTTCAACCTGATTAAACATACTCGCGCAAATCCAAAACTAGATTTGAATGTAGAAAAGTCGTTGCTATTGAATGACCAATTTAAAAACATAGCATTATGGAAAATGTCGATAATAAAATTACAATGAGTGATTTTCTCTATGCTGAAAATGCAAGTGAACTTTTTGCAGAAATTGACTACCTTCTTAAGGATGGCGTTCATTTCCAGAGTCAAGGAACTCAAATACGTTGCTTTATATTCATCGTTAGGAATGATGAAAGTTTAAAGTTGTATTATCGACATTTCTTTGATGTGGAGCTTACTGAAAAAGGAGAAGAACCAAATAACTATTTCTATTTGGACTTTAATGGAAACAATCGTGGAGGTATATCTCCAAGACACAGAGATATTATGAAAAGCGAGCATGTCATTATCGGGTTTATTATCTATAAAATCATACACATAGATAGAAACATAGATATTGATTCAGTCCAAAAATTGAAAGAAAAAATAAGAATTGAATATGAGGATTATAAGCCTGGAATATATAGATTGATTGCTAAGTCTAGAAATATTACTCCAGGTAATTTAAATGATAATGCTATAGATCTAACAGTTCAATCTGCGCTGGAGGAATTCAGAAAAATTGGTTGGATTGATTTAAATAGAGATGAGTTCAGCACATTGCCTGCTTTTAATAGACTCATAGAGGTTTATGAAGATTACATCCTGAATATTGATGAAACCTTAAGTGAATTGAAATGAAAGACTATCCAAGAATCAAAAGACTATCCACTTTAGGAATAGTTCATCATCAGAATTTCAATTACGAATTCAGTCCTTTCAGAACTGATTTTGTTGGTGAAGGAGGCGCAGGAAAAAGCATGATAGCTGATCTCCTGCAGTTGATTTGTGTTGGAACTCGAGCATTTCATTCTCCAACAAAAGGTACTGGCCCTAGAAAACCTGATACATTGGTTTTGAGAACTGAAGGGAAAGGAACTGATTTTGGATATGCGTTCATTAACATCGAGAAAGCTAAGGATCAATATTTAGTGATTGGTATTTACTTAGAAAGTTCAGGCAGTTCCAATATGTTTATTATTCAAAACGGGAATAATTTTGATGTTGACACTCAATTAATCCCTTTTTCAAGATTACTTGGAGTTGAAGAATTTCAGAGAAATAACAGCATACTACCGATCAATGATTTAGGGGAGCATATACATACAAATTTAAATTTAACCTGTGAATCTTGGGACAGGGTTTCAAGCTATCACAAGATCCTTTTCAATAATGGTATATTGCCTTTAGACTTGTCCTTGAATAACAGAACCTTGGATAATTACGCTAAAATTATACAGGCCTTTTCAAGGGAATCTTTAGATATTAGTAAGACGAATAGTTTACAGTCTTTTTTATTTGGTGATGAAAAGGAAAAAGAACTCAACAAAAAATTTTCTGACACCATTATTGAATTGAAGGAGGACACGAACCAATTCATAAATAATTCAGTTGAAATTAAAGCATTAAAAAACAAGCAAATTCAGTTAAGTGATTTACTTAATTTAAAGAGCATTAAAGAAAATTGTCACAAAGTATTTTTGACATCTTCATATAAATACATTGAGAATCAAATTACAATAAACATTAACCATCTGCGAACCCAACTTAATGATTATTACTATAGTTTAAAATCACTTCCTGCTCTAAATCAGCACGCAGAAAAAAAAATCGTTTGGATAGTTTCGGAATTAGAATGTTTAGAGCCTAAATGGGAAGATGTATTTAAACTCAAAAATAAGTTAGAGACCAAAATCAAAAAAAGACGAGATTTTCGCTCCTGGATGCAAACGTTTAATTGTTCCGCAGAGACCCTTATCGAAAAGTTTGATAAGTATCAGAAATCGAAAGAGATAATTAACAAAATAACGGAACTGCAAAAACATTTAAGGGTTCATAATCTAATTTCTAAATTTAAAGCAGACGACTATAAAGAGAAGAATCTTGTTAATCAAATTGACAAGCAGATTGAAGATTTGACTGCTAGCTTAAATTTCAATAATAAACTTAAGGCGTTAAAGAATATTGAAGATAAACATTCACTGGCTTATTGGGCATTAGAACAACCGAATGAATTGAACAAAGAACAGGAGGCCATCATACGCAAATACCAAAATAAAGAGGTAAAGGTGGAGGAGCCATTCGATCAATCAAAAATCTACATCCCTAATCCGAAGGATTTATTGAACAATATGCATATATATAAACGTGATAATAGCGGATTTTGGATAAACTTAAACGGAATCATTGAATTTTTTGATTTAAACTTTGATCCAGTTTTTGATACTAAAAATAAGGAGGAAATTAGAGCGTATTTTCAACAAGAATTCATCAGTATTCAAAATGAAGTTATCAGTCTGGAAAAGGAAATAAAGGATAAAATAGCTTTAAAAGGAGTTTTTGAGGATTTGCCAAATCCTGATGATTATTTAAAAGCATGGAATAGTCAACCAGATCTGCATGATCAGTTAGAAACTCATGAAATGTACGGCCTAAGCATTGAAGATTTTATGGATCATTCAAATTTGTATTCGCAAAATTTGATTGAGGACGAGTTTGAGTCTGCTGAAAAAGCATTTTCTGAAATGGACTCAAAAAAGGGCAATTTGAAAACATTAAAAGACAATTTGGAAAGAGAGTCAAAGAAGTTCGCAGAGCCATTAAAGATCCAAGAAATAGAAAATATCTGCAAAGAAAATGTTATCTCATCAGATGAAAATTTTAATGAGATATCTTTTCTTTCTTCAATTGCACAATCAGAAGATTATTACGACGATTATTTAAAACTCTACATTAGAGAAAGATCAAAGTATGAAGGGTCGAGAGATATTATTCAATTGGGTAGAAAAAATAATGAATTAAATTCAGATAAGAATCTTATCTACTCCCAAAACCCAGAAGCATTTGTTGATGAAAAAGAATCCATAAAAGAATTGAGTCAAGAGATCATTGAGAGACTAAAAGAAACTTATGATTTGTCAAACAAAAAGTATGATCAAGAATACAATCTTCTTGTTATACAATATTTGAAGAATAGTGCAAATCGTTTTGAGAACACAGGTGACTTTCAATCTCTATGTGAAGAGATTTTGCCTCCCGAGATATTTGACGATTTGAATAATCTTGATAAAGAAGTCATTGAGAGAATAGATAAGTATCTGAAGGATATTAACCTAAAAAATAAAAAATTAAACAATAGAAAGCTTCAAAAACTTGCAGCGATTATTGAGGAAGTGGCGAATGAAGTAAGTGAACAAAGAAATAATATTAGAGTAATCAATAATTTTCTTAATTCAGATGAAAAAAGAATAACTGGAGGTCATTTGGTAAGTTTGGAAGATCATAATGAGGAGGCTTATTCTCCAAATTGGATGAATTTGTTTACTGAAAACATCAATAATGACTTGGGATTAGGTGGAGAAGATTCGCTATTTGAATCTGAAAAAGGTATTTCCATTGATTTGGAAAGTTTTCCTTTACTAAATGAAAAATTATTAGAAGCATTTTATCGTTCGGGAGGCTCACGTAATTTAAAACCCACGGTTGAACAACTGCTGAATCCAAAATCATATTATAGTGTTAAATTCTCAATTAGAACAAGTCAAGGTAAAAAGAATGATGGCAGTACTAGTCAAACTTATGCTGCTATATCATTATTATGTATTGCGAAACTATCATTGTTGAACAAACTGGTCAAGAATAAACCTGTAGAAGCTATTCGTTTTATGGCGATTGATGAGGCTGAAGGTTTGGGAAGTAATTTTGATATGCTCTATAAAATTGCCTTGGTCAATGATTATCAGATTCTTTCTTTGTCCATAAATCCAAATAAAATTGATGCAGAAAAGCAGAATATCTATTTGTTGCATAACAGTTTGGAAGACGAAAAAGTAAATTACGATCCAGTTCCCATTTTTGGTTTATTCAATTAAATCTTTTGATATGAAAAATATTGAATGGCGATATAGGCAGGGTTTACACCAACTCTTTATTGACGGTAGGACCAAATTGAAAATCTTAAATAATGACTATATCAATTTGATATTATTTAAGCAAAAAAGACTTATACGATATAAGTCAGGAAATCATACTGTTATAGAAGTAAATGATCGATTTTTACAGTTCTACAAACAAGAATTATTAGACACCTATAATTATTACAACACCTTTTTTGAAGAATCGGGGATAGAGAATAATGCCAAAAAGACCTTTACAGAGGAAGACCTAAAAACGTTGATTTTTATCTTTTACAATGCAACCGAATTGAAGAAAAATCTTACGACCCAAAAGAAGTTTTCAGCTCAAGTATTTCAATATGAAAATTCAAAATATTTAGAGAATAAACCGAGTCTGAAAAAAGCAGTACTTCAATTGTTAGAAATTGATGAGTTTCCAGAGAAAGACCCTAAAAATCAACAATGGAGATTTGTCGTAGATTGTCTTAACCCCAAACTAATTGTTTTATGCGAAAATTTGGATTGCTTAAAAGTACCCATTGAATACCAAAAAAGTGGAATTAAACTGTGGTACGTTGGAGGAAACAATACAAAACCTTTATTGGATATTCCACAAGATGAATTGACGTTACCAATTCATTATTTCTGTGATTGGGATTATAGTGGTTTGAGTATTTTTTCTCAGGTAAAAAAAATCTTTAGTGGTAAGGAGAAACACATTGAGATTGTACAACCACTACCAAATGCTAAACGATTACCTGTGTCAGTAAAGCATCACAAGAGCTCATGGAAAAAAACAGATTTTTCAGGTTTAACAAAAACGGACTTTTCAGAAACACAGATTAGTTTCATTGAAGATCTTATTTCAAAAGATGAGTGGATCGAGGAAGAATCGATTGATTTGGTTCAAGTAATGAAAGATACATTGAAAAACATTATTAAATAACAAATGCCAACAACAGAAAAACAATTTGAAGAAAATACCTTGCTTGCACTTCGAAAAGTAGGAGTAATTCAAACAGAAGATAATACATACCAATTTGACTTATATGATCGGGATAGAGGTTTTTATTTACGCTTGTAAATATTCCAAACACTAAAAGTTGGCGCTACCTTGGGAAATTATTCAACGGCATTTGAAATAAGTAGTATATTTTAACTGTGTTTCTCCCCCCTCCTCACCCTCAAATAAAGCACCTTATTCTTCAACCCATTATACGCATAAACCTCCCCATCAAGTGATGAAGGAATGTCTAACAACAGTTTCACTGTTTCGGTTGCTTGGATGGAAGCAATTGTTCCACATACGGAAGGAATGACACCTGAAATAGCGCATGCTTCTGGTTGTTCGGTAGATTCAAGGGTAGGGTGTAAATCGGTTAGTTGAACGCCAGCCAATCCATTGAAGATGGTAACATAACCAGTCCAGCCTGTTACGGCAGCATAGACCAAGGGGATTTTTAACTCAATTGCTCGGTGATTTAGGGCAATGCGTGTTGCACGATTATCGGAACAATCGCAAATAAGATCAAAAGCGGTTGAAAAAACGGAGTCGTTGGTAAACCGTTCTTGAATGGCGGTAATAGTACAATTGGGATTCTGTAATGCGATCCGTGAAGCCAGTACATCGACTTTCAATTGCCCAATATCGTTGGGTGTATAGCTAAATTGACGGTGAAGGTTGGTTTCCTCCACTTGGTCGGCATCAACAACGGTGATGTTCCCAACGCCCATAGCTGCTAAATAGGTAATGAGCGGAACACCGAGTCCACCGCAACCAACCACCAAAATCTTCGCGTTGCTCAATCGCTGTTGACCAATCGATCCAATTTCTGGCAGTGCCATCTGTTGGACATACCTTTTCATCGGTTGATCTGTGTAAGAATGGTTTGATCCGTTATGGTATCATCATTAGCTAACAGGATAGCCTTTGAAAGAATGACCGATAAACCTTGATCGCCATCGAACGGAATGAACACTTTGCTCTCTTTTACCACACTTCTGTCTTGAACAATACACAGGTATTGGTCGTTTGGTTCCATCAGGATATTTGTACTTCCGAGATGAATTTTGTAGGTGCGGAGTTTCCCTGTTACCACCAAAAACTTGTCAGTTAAACTACATTTGGCTGCAATTTTTAGTTTCGGTAAAAGATTCGCCAACAATTCCTTCCTGTTTTTGGCTACTTCTGACAAATCACCAAATGAATACGATTGCCAGTAAGTCGACATTCCCGGTTGTTGACCTGTATCTTGCCAATTCGGATCATTACCGATAGAAGCCACACCAACAAACAAATCCGTGTCTCTTAATACTTCCGAAAACACTGTTGTAGGAACGTCGATGAGTTCTATGGGCTCCAATGTTCTGGTGTCTGTGAAGCGAATTTGATCGGTTGTTACATAGAGCAAAACTCCGTTGTCATGCACATTTTGCATATCGTAAATTCCCTCTGTCCAATACTGTGCGAGTAGGTTGAATTCAGGAATGAGTAAGCTTGCAATCCCCGCATCGCCACCATCCCAGTTTCCTTGCAAAGCAACCGTCCAATTCCGTGATCGGGCAAGACTCACAAATTGGTGTTGTTTTAAGATGTGCGCGGCCATTCGGTTGGAATACGTGCGTGTATTGACTTCAGCAGGAGTTAAAATATAGACTTCTCGGAAAGCTTGTTTGATCGGTTGTTGAATTTCATTTTTCATGAAAAACTGTCGCCATTTAAGCACCTCCGATGTAGAAGCATTTGCGGGATGCCATAGTTTAAATTGATCGAATGTTGTGTAATCGATCACTTGCTGATCAATTGTTCTCCAGGCATTTTCATACCAATAAATGGCTTGTTCTTCTTGACCGTTTTTCGCTGTCCAAATGAGTCGTTTACCCAAATAAGACAACAATCCATGCTGTATAAAATACGTTTCAAAATGCTCTTTGGAAATGAGCCGATCAATTCTAAATAACCGATCCAGACGATCTCTCTGTGCCGAAAGTGTTTGTTCGATTTGTTTCTGAATGGATTTGATCTTTTTTAGCTTATCCGCATGATCAGACTTGATGATGGCTGGAACGGATTTTTGTTCTGTACCATTTTCTTTGATCCACAACAATTCACATTTACCGATGCCAATGATTCGAATGAGTGCGTGGTAATCACCAATTTCCACTAGGCGTTTTCCATCAACAAGTTTAAATGAATCGGTTGCAAAATCCTCGATCTCAGACATGGAAACACCCTTGCTTTCTGCAGCTGCCATAAGGTATTTCTGAATGATAACAAGGGTAGAATTGTGTTTCACTTTGAGTCGAAGTCGCGTTAATAATCCAATTCCTGTTAAGCCCTTCGATTTATAAAGTGTATAGACAGTGGCGTTACCCATAGATGTTGCCTCTTGCCCAATTCCTGGAATTTTTTTATACGATCGAAGTGCAAGTTCATAGAGTGTTTGCAAGGTTTTCTCATCGTGAAATTGAGCACAGGACCAGATGAGGCCTTTTAGAATAGTTGCATTAAAGCTATTGATGTAGGTTTTGGTTGGATCAGCATCGTAAAAGATAGTGTTATTGACCAGTTCACCATCTGGTACAGCAATGATCTTCTGGATAAACGCGTAAATCATTTGCTTAAAGTGGTCTTTCCCTAATTCGTTGATGATCTTAACCGATTCCGTTTCAAATTTTTTGGTTGGTTTGGAACCGTTGGATTTTTGACAGAGTTCTAACAGCTGTGCCCACAATACTTGCTGTGCATTGGTTAACTGTAAGAGTTCGTTATTCGCTTCTTTTGAAAAGGAGTCGTTTGGTTCGAAGAAAAATTGGGTGTCGGAATCGATTAAACCGCATTCTTTCCGAAGGTTGGTGAACTTCAAGTTGATTTTCAAGAGTTCTTTCGGATCATAGCGATCGATATCCAGTATGATCTTTTCGGTTTTATTGATCAACTGTTCCTTATCAGCCGAATTGGGTGTTACCACCAATAGATTTTCCAGTTGTTTTAGCAAATGGCCAAATGCAAAAAAAGTAGTGCCATACCATAAAAGGTCGTGTCGTTTACGAATCAATTGCACCAATTCGAGGTAAGCTTCTTGATCAAAGAGAATGGTTTTCCGTAAGAAAAATCGAAAAATTGCGCGTTTTACATTGGCTTTCATGCCATTTTCGCCTTCCTCATCTTTAGTCGAGTAGCTTCTTTGATGGGGATCTTTTTTAGGGATGGTCGACAAACAATAGATAAGCATTTCTACTTTTTCTCCATCTGAAAAAGTGTTTAATACTTCAAGTGTTTTAGGCATCTTAGACACTTCAATTTCGTAAGAATAGTTGGTGTTTTGGCGGGTTTCTTTATACGCCAATTCCAGCAGTTCTTCGAATGCTTGCGAATCGTTGACTTCCTTTTTGAATAACCGTTTAAATGGATCTAGTAAACTCATTATCCACCAACTAAAGGAACCAACTTGATAAATGAGACATTGGAATGAGGTTTAAGTAACACTTTTCTTTCCAATTCATCTACCTGTTCATGATCGATCAACACAAAAAAACCATTTTTTTGAAACGCATCTAAAGCCACATACACTTGTTGTTCAGCGTCAATCGGTTTGATGCCTTTAGACGAAGCTGTATTCAACTGCATTTCTTTATCAGTTGGTTGAACAAGCCCATTAAATTTAGCAACAACACGTTGATTGTAAGCATTAACTTCTTGCACTACACGTTGCTCAATCAATTCTTTTACGGTGATTGTATCGGCAGATATTTCGATTTTTAATTCGTTGGTAATGGTACCTGAAAAGGTTTCGTCGGTTATGGTTATCAACATATACTACTAGCTTAAGGTATAAAAATACGGAAATAGTAAATGGAAAAATTGGTGGATGAAGGTTTAATGTTCAAGAATCTTTCATTTTTTGAAGCGTATTCGTTCATACAATAGAAACCGATCTTCCAATTCTTTGATAAACACCACATCTCTTTCATCTGATGAAGCAGGCATGAATGACCCAATCAAATAAGGATCGTCCAACATCTCAGCAGAAATTGTGTGTTGCGGCAAGGCCATACTACTAAAATTATCCAAACAAAGGATCTCAAAAGTATCGGTGATGAACTCTTTTGATGCTCGGTATTTGTAGTGTATTGTAAAAAAACCGTTGTTGGATTTTAGGATTTCTGCTCGAATATCAATTGTTGAAAGGTCAAATGGTAACGTGTCAATTTCTGGTAGAAATCCTTTGCAATCATGTTCTCCAAAGCAAATTTTAATTGTGAACAAGCATTCACTAGTCAATTCACTCAGTTTTGTTATTACATCACCGTTAATTGTGTCATTTAGAAACACCTTGTTTTTATCATCCTGTTGACCAAAACAATTCAATGAAGTAATTGATGCTAAAATAAGTATACAATGTTTGATCATAGTTGCTTCGAAGAGTGTGCCCAATGACATTCGTTTTTCTGTTAGGGTTGAAATTAAACGAATCTCCTAATGTTTGCAACAAATACTGAAATTTATAATCGAACTGAATAGAACATTCCGTCACACGTTTTCATTTATTCCGGGATCTTCATTCCTTAGAATTGAAAAAATTGCTAATCGGGTAACCTTTTGTAATTTTGTATTACAACTTTTATCTTGACGTCCATTCTAAATTATATGAATCAGTTATTCACAACCCTCATTTTTTCTATTTCGATCAGTTCTGCAATCGCCCAATTACCCGAATTTGCTTGGAAACAGCGTATTGGTGAAGAGTTTGATATAATACAAGGAAAAGCTATCACATCAGATGCTGCTGGTAATAGCTACTCGAGTGGAGATTTCCATTCTAATGTTGATTTTGATCCCGGAGTTGGTGTATTTGAAATGAGTCCTGTTAATGGAAATGGTAATTATTACCTTCAAAAACTTACCCAGGAAGGAGCTTTTAGTTGGGCCTTAAGATTGAGTACGGGGATTTATGTCAGCAAACTGGAATACGCAACGAATGGACACCTGCTTATCTCGGGCTATTTCTATGGAACATGTGATTTTGATCCAGGTTCAGGAACATTTCCTATGACATCAGCTGGATCAAAAGATCTATTTCTACTTCAATTAGATACCGATGGTCAATTTAATTGGGCAAAGCGATTTGGGGACATTGGTGCAGAATCCTATCCAGCATTGAAATGCACAGATACTGACATACTCTTTTCACGTGATACCATTACTGGAAATGGCCAACTAAACACCATTTTATCGCGCATAAATTATGCAGGAAACACCTTGTGGTCAAAACGAATTGGAGAAAATGGACAAGCGGTCGTTCTTTCAATTGATGAAGGAGCAAATAGTACTATTTTTGTATGTGGATCTTTCAATGACTCTCCTGATATGGATCCCGGATCGAATATAGTGAACCTAATTGCCAATTCAACTGATCCTGATATTTTCGTTCAAAAATTGACTACTGACGGAGATTTTATGTGGGCAAAAGGTTATGGCGGGATCGATATAGACAATGCAGTTTCAATCGTTACAGATCCCGATGATTATGTTTATGTCACAGGTGGATTTGCTTCATCGGTGGATTTTAATCCTATGGAAACACCACATATACTGACGGCAATGGGCTTTTCAACTCCAGATATATACCTACTTAAACTATCTACGGATGGTATTTTTCAATGGGTTCAAGCTTTTGGAACAATTGATTCTGAGGTAGGCAGATATCTTGAAGTAGATTCTGAAGGAAACACCTACTTAAGTTGTCAATTTGAAGGAGCAATTGATCTTGATTCTGGGCCAGGGCAAGTAGTTGTCAGTACACCGAATAATAATGAGCAACTGTTTGTAAGAAAAGCAGACCCTGATGGAAATCTGCTTTGGTCCTATCAGACAATCGGAGATCGTGATGTAATACCAAGAGGTATGAAACTTCAGGAAAACGGGCTGCTTTATATAACAGGTTGGTACAATGGAAATGTGGCATTTGATCCGCAACAAAACACGCCAGATAACCATGTAGAGTTAAGCAATGCATTTATATTGCAATTTAATGTAGCTGGAACGCTTTCGACCGAAATGAAATCAACCAATGATGTATCTGTTTTCCCAAATCCTGGAAATGGATTAGTAACAATGGAGATAACTGAAACGTGTTCCGTTCGTGTTGTAAATGCTATTGGTCAACTTATATATAGTGCAAAAATGGAACCTGGAAATCATTTGCTGAATCTTCAAGATCAGGCTGATGGGGTTTATTTTCTACAAATCGAATTAAATAATGAAATAAACACTCAACGATTTGTAAAAAACAACTGATAGATTAGCGCGTGAGTTCAAAATGTGCCGAGCATTAGCATCAAACAAAAACTCTTACAGCTCGCATCGTGGTTGATCACAAGGGTAAATCGAATAAACCCAAAAATCTGCTTCCACCAGATGGGCCGAAAGAATGAGGGGGGTGAAATGAAAGAGGATGTCTACGGGTGAGACATCCTTTTTTTGTGTTTTAGAATTTAGTGATATATCGTGTACTTATTCGATCAACGAGTCGTCCCATTCAAACTATCAAGTTTTTCTTGTAGTTCTTTGAGTTTGATCTCATTTTCAAGTCGCTTGATTTTATCCTCCGAGAGTTGAGAAGCAGCATCGAGTATCTTTTTAGTAGACTCCAAACTAATTCCCTCACCATTTGCTTTGAACGTAATTAATGCCCCTGTTTTTTCATCGAGGGTGTAAGAAATCTCACTTGCGAAAAACGATACTTTAGATGGAAGAAATGCGACACTGCCGAGTTGTGGGATGGTGACCTCAGAACGCAGTAGGTCTTTCTTATCCCAACGGACTACTAGTTCAGTGGTGTATGGAATACGGTAGTAAATACCATGATTGCGTGATTTTATCTGATTTTCCTTCTTATTGAGTAATGAATCCAATCTAGGTTTTAGTGAATTCTGACTGATAGTAAAATATACTGCTCGCTGGTCAATATCATCATCACTTATTCCATCAGATTGTGTAAAGTAGAACATGACATTTCTACCAACTTTGGGATCAACATGAAACGTATGCTTTTCAATGCTCACTTGTTTTTTTCCGCGTACTTGTTCTACTAATTCTTGTTCTTCTTGTTCTAATTTTGTGAGTAATAAAGAAAATTCCGAATTGTAAATTTTCTCCTCCGCTTTTCCGTCCAGAATAACTTTCTTTATCTTTCGAATTTCTACTATTCTGTCTAAAATTGCATGGAGTTCAACCATCAAAATGGAGTCGTTTTGATTATTGAATGCTTGCGCAGCAGCCACTGCTTTTGCTAGTTTGATTCCAGAATCAATCAATACATTCGCAGTTCGATCTTCAAAAGACATAGAGCCTTCTGTTAAATATAGACCATTAGATAGCGTAAACGTTTCTTTTCGTTTGAGAAACAACGCGTTATTTCTTCTGAATGCAGCATAATAGAGTTGTGTACTATCTGGTACAACTTCTGGGATCAGTTTTAGAGCTGTTATATTGAATGTACTGTCGGACTTCGTGTAATACACTAACCAAGGTGTTTTTTTCGTTACAGCATCATTAAACTTGTTGTTGTCTGCTTTAAAAAACAGTGAAGGTTCAGTTTGTGTCTTTTCAATGGTTACTTGAATTTCGAACCGCGTTTTAGGTAGACAATAGCTAACTCCATTGCGATGAGAGGGTTTGATTTTGGTAGCATCTGGGTCTATTTTACTGACACTAATTGTAGAACATGAACTGAGTATACTCATTAATATTGCTACGGTTCCGAAGGATAATCTATTTTTCATAATTGTTAGTTTGAAATTGGCCTACTCTTTTCTTATTCATGGATTTTTGGCTTCCTCCATTTTATTTAGGATGCTATTTCCAATGACATTGAGTCGAGAACTGTTGTAATAGGAATGATATAACTTTGTTCACTATCACCACCAACCAACATTCCAACTACTCTGTTTTCCTCATCAGTAAGAATTGCACCCGAGTCTCCAGGTTTGGAAGGTGTAAGCCCAGCAGCATTATTCACGATTATCAAATTGTTCAGTGAGAAGTATTCATTTTTAGTTGAAGAAATGGGGTATGAAAGAGAAAGCTTATAGTTCAAGGATCGGACGTAACAATCCGTTTTTTTACTAGTCGCACCCCAAAATTGAAAGCGTACTTTATGATAATCGTTTTTTTCCTTTAATAGTCGAATAGAAGTTGCTGTCACATCAGGCATTTCTGAAACATTATTTTCAATGGTACAAATAGCTACATCTACTTCTGGTGTGCGTATTCCTTCTACCAATGTCCCGATCACAGCTTCGTGATTAGTTGGATCTACAATTTGCTCATGTTGATTTGCTGAAAACTGGGAATAATCATGTTGATAAGACTTCAATACATGGTAACAGCTGAGATAATACCTTTTTTTTTCTGGATCATTTCGTTTTCTCACAATCAATCCGATAGTACCTCGATTACTTATAAGTGTTTTATTGGTTGCTACCTGATTAACCAAGGCTTGTGCTTTCCCAACACCTGAAACACGAATAGTTACGGGGATATTGTGAACTAAGCCGTTTGGCATAATAAACGGTAAAGTGCGAGGTAAATGATTAACTATAGTACCACTTGTCGTTATTTCGATTATTTCTTCTCCTTCATTTGTAAGAACGATCCCGTATCCGATCACATCTTTTAGTGATGCTATCCAGTTTTGATTCTTTTGCAGAACCTGTTTTAGTAGTTCAGAATTGGTGATCTTCAACCACTCATCCAACTGCTCAACTGTTTTCATTCCATACGTCTCTTTATCCGACAACTTCTGTTTTAAGTTCTTGGTGAAATAAAGCATGTCCAATGTGTCGTGCCAAAATTTAGAACCCATGCTCATACAAAGTCCGCTTACCGAGCAACCGATCAATGTATACAGCACAAAATTGATCCAGTCGACGGGTTGTTTTGGCCAATTTTCATAAGTCCAACCAAGGTGCTCTCCAGGATTTTCCAGCTTTAGAAAGTCGAACAAATTGGCATGAACAAGGAAAGCCAGCAAAACGCTCACAACAATGTTTAATCCAAGTATTTTTCGATCACGAATCGCGTTGAGTTGTGGATCGTTTGATTGTTTTGAAATGTCTTCATCGACTCCAGTAAAAAACAGTAATTTTTTTCCTGCTTGCCCAAAGTAGAGTTTGATCCAATTGATGACCTTTTCAGAAATAAGGCTTAATGTGAGCAACGTAATAACAAGTTTAATGAGTGTTTCCATAGCGGTTGTTCTTTATGTGAATTACTGCTACAAAGGTTCTCAAAAGGTCAAGTTCGTTACAAGGTGACTTCCCACAAATCAAGCGGGATTTTCCCCGTAAGCAATTGGGAATAATACCATTAAAAAAAATTGGTGGGATCGAGTTTTTGATGGAGATTTGAGGAAACTTAAAAATTTATAATATGAGACTACAATTCGCAGATCTTGAAATGATTGCCTCCAATTTCCCTAATGCTAAACGTATTATTGGTGAAGACAGAATTAATTTAGAGCTAAATGATGTTGAATTGGATATAGGTGATACTTGGAGAATCAGGGGGGAAAATCATTTAAAGTTTAATAATTCTCTGATTAATTCAAAAATCAGTTCAGTTCCATTAAATCAACTTGACATTCTATTTAATGAAGTGAGTAGCATCGTAATTCCCGGTTCTTTTATTACTGCATTAAAAGTATTGTTTGTTTCAAAAAACGGTCAACTTAATTTGCTTTTTCAACCTTTAAAACTTTCATATAGATACAAGGATCATGATAATATGAAACACATGTATCAAATTTCTGCTTTAGGAAAAATGTATTACCTAGAAAATAACCAGTTTAAAGTTGAAAAAAATGATATTAATTTACTTATTCAGGATTATCGAGATAAAATTAGCATTTTAAAAGATCCAGCAATTTCAGGTTCTTTTTCTAATCACGTATTAGGTGTTGATTCTTTATATATGATTTTCCCATTTCAGTTAATTTACCAATTACTAACTGACAATCTTAGTGATCATCTTGATTTTTTCAATGTTGCAATCGGAATGGAAGATTTTGAGATTGCTCCATTCTTTCACTCATTAATTTTAAAAGCAGAAAGTAATGGTTCTGGACCTATTATTCCAGAAATGTTTACAAATAAATATGCTGATCGGTCTCATTTATGTCCGCCATGCTCAGGAAATCATTTTGGTTTTACAAGAGAATAATAAATTACCTTAGCATGTCCTCACCCTCAATTCATACCGACATGCTCACGCTCTTCACGGAAATCGCTTGCATCTTTTTAGCTCTCGTATTCGGAATCTTCGCATTCCGCTACATGGATCGTTTTTTCCGCGTGCTGTTCCTGCAAGTTTTCGTTTGGAGTGTGTTTTACGGATTGTCATATCTGATCACCAGTTATCAGCAAGCGCATCAGTTGCCCATTGATAATCAGTGGTTCCTGAATGTCCATTTGTTCCTCGAAACTGGGTTGTTGCTCACAGCAGCCTGGTTTGTTGTACCAACTGCCTTCGGAAGGCCCTTGATCGTGGGAAGTTTAATTCTTTTCTCGGTCGTGTTTGTGCTTCAAGCATGGACAGAAGGGATATGGATTTACCTCAATTATGCTGATGTGACAGCCTGTTTGGTGCTAACAATCGTCTATTCGATGGTGTTGTACACGGTCAGTCAGCGAACCAAACAACCGTTGTGGCGTTCACCCGAAAAATGGGCGTGTTTGGGAATTCTGCTGTATTTCGCGTGCAGTGTTCCCTACGTTTCCATCATGAATTACTTGCAAGATCAACATCCGACGGTGAACACCTTTTTATATTACCTCATTAGCGGTGTGCTTGCCAACCTGCGTTACCTGCTCTTGGCTCTTGCTTTTCTGATGATTTACCGCACTTCGACAAAACAAATCCACACGCCATGAACGAAATAGCATTAAGTATCATCCTCGTTACATTACTCATCTTGCTCTTGATAGCGGGAATTGCCATTTCATTCTTTTTGGCAAATCAACAACGGATGCGACAAGAACGCGTGTTATCCGAAACGAAAACCAATTTTGAACGCGAACTCCGCCAAGTAGAACAGGAAGTGAGCGAACACGTCATGGGGCAATTTGCACGCGAATTACATGACAACATCGGACAAACGTTGACCTCCATGAATTTCGAGATTGAAAACAGAAAACACGATTATCCTGAACACAAAGAAGGGTATGCCACCATTCAAATTTACTTGGCAGAAGCCACCAAACAATTGCGCTTGTTAAGTAGAACGTTGAACAATGATTTTATTGGTCACAGTGGATTGTATGACGCCATTCAATTGGAAGTGGATCGACTCAATGCCTTGCGCCGTTTAGAGGTAAGGGTGAAGATGGATGCGGGAGTCTCCACCTTGGAAAAGGATCAGGAACTCATGGTCTTTCGCATTGTACAAGAAATTGCCCAGAATGCACTCAAACATTCGGGAGCGAAACAATTGTTGATCAACCTGCAATCAGAACCCTTTGAATTAACCGTAACAGATGATGGCAATGGATTTGATTCCGAAACCGTTATTAACTCCAACAAAGCTTCAGGATTGCGCAATATTCTAAAACGTGCAGAATTGGCAGCCTTAAACTGCACGATTCAAACAAAACTTGGAGAAGGAACAACATATATTCTAAAAAAAGTACAACTTTAGTGTTCAATTAATGAACTGCTTTCATGGAAAAACGCACCATTGTTCTCGTAGACGATCATGTGATTGTACGCAACGGCTTAAAAGAACTCATCGAAAAAATAGGACCGTATTCAGTTGTAGCGCAATTTGATTCAGGAACCGCCTTTTTAAATGCCATACCAACCATTCCCCAACCCGATATCGCCATTGTTGATCTCAATATGCCTGGAATGAATGGAGATGAGGTGGTGTCAGCCCTGAAAGTAGCAGGGAACGAATTGCCCGTTCTCATTCTTACGCTCGACAGCGATGAACCCACCATCATTCGCCTGTTCAGAAACGGAGTGCGTGGTTTTCTAAAAAAGGATTGCAATGCTGATACATTGCGGAATGCGTTGGAATCCATTCTTACTTCCGGTTATTACCACAATGAATTTCTTACCCTTTCACTGCGCAATGAAGCGGGAGCAGCACCACAAACGGAACAAGAAAAAATACTGACACAATTAACCGACAGAGAACGCACCTTCTTGCGATTGGTATGCCACGAAAAAGAATACACCTATGAACAAATCGCCGATCAAATGGCTATCACTCCCCGCACTGTGGACGGTTACCGCGAAGCCATATTCGATAAGTTTGCGATTAAATCCAAAACAGGATTGGTGTTGTTTGTGTTGAAATACCAGTTGTTGGAGAAGTTGTAGAACTTCTTCTCACTTCTTATTTCAGATCATTAATAGTAGCACTTTTATACTGTCTTGCAGGGACAATATATCGTAAAAGGAAATGTACTCCTCTTTCGTTCGCCCCGTTAGGGTCGACATATACCTCTCAAAACGTATCGACTTGCCATAATAAGCGAAACCAGTTCGAAACTAGTTGTTTTTAAGCTCTATGCTTTTTGTTGTAATCCTTTTTTTCTTGAATCGAATCCATTAACCAAAAACACCGAAACTCGTTTCCGAATCCCGGTGTTTTACAACCAATAATAAAGTAGGTTATTTAAGCAGACGTTTCACCACCTGTTTTTCGGCGTTGAGTTTGATCGATTCCATTTTTTGTGTCGTATTTCCCTGTTGTTCAATCAAGTAATCTTGAAAGGTATGACTGAGGTACAGCGGTGATAAATTACTACTGTTGCTGAACGATGGCGCACTGTGACAAGAGAAGCAACTAGCCAACGAATTGACATTGATACTACTGATAGTCGATCCGAAAGTTTGGGTAAACGTTTCCATCGTCACATTGGCGCAATTGAGACTTCCACGAGCAAAACTACCTGGAGTAGCATTGGCGATACTGTATCCTAAACTATCAATGAGTTGCGCTTGTTGCTGAGGTGTTTTTCCGTCAGTGTTCAGCCAAATTGATCCATTGTAGAAATAGTTTTTCCACACATCGTCCAATTGCGATTTCACACATTGATTGATGCCAGCAACGTTATCAAAATTAGCTTGTCCACCCTGTGAAGTAGTCATAAACGTGCCATCAGGATTGCGTGGAACACCGTATTGGAAGAGGTCAAATACTTGATATGGAGTTGTTCCCAATTTAGTAGCTGTATTGTAAACAATTCCGTCAATGCCAGTCACACGACCTTTTTTGTAGAGCAATTTATCCGTATCAGAGCTAGCAGCATTTGCTTTCCAGTCATAATTGGGTGCTAGATCATCGTGTTCGAAGGTTGCCCAAATAAATTCAGGATGGTTTTGAACCACACCAACAACGTGCATACCAATGAGTGCCATTTCTGTATTTGCAAACGTTTTACCACCATTCGTGGAAAGGGAAGCAATGGCTGTGTAATACGATGATTTTTTAGAAGCTGGAATGGCAGAAACAGGAACCCACGCTACTTTCATCTCAAAAGAACTTACAGGAAATGTAGTTAGATTGGTTGCTGGTAATTGACCACTCTTAATTTGACTCGCGAAATTCATTCCAGAAGTGATCATTTCAGGATTCATGTGAATCGAATAGTAAACCATTGCATTCGTACCAGCATTGTAATCAGGATTGGTTTTCAGAATTGCGCTTTTGGATCCCGCTTGTGCTGTATCTTGAAGTACAACTAACGTTCCTGTAGGTATCGTCACACTGGCCATACTAGCAGTCACTTGTTTTACTTTTGTTTGGTTCAAGAACAATGGATTGCCACCTTGATCAGGTTTGGTTAACCACAGAAATTTGTTCCACGACCATTGATGGAAAATTTGATTTGTGGTACTAGAAACATCAAACGGGCTTCCAACACCTTCTGCAGGAGCAGGAGTTTGGCTATGCGGAAACCAACTCGGTGACACAAAACAAAGAGAATCAGCAGGAGTCGTCGCACTTTCTAAAGTTTCTTCGACAACAGCCTCCGAATCAGAAGTACAATTGGTTAGTACAGCCAAACAAATGGTTGCAAATCCGCCAAATAATAGAAGTATTGAATTATTTTTCATGAATAGTACGATTTATAGTTGAGATAAAATTAACATAAAATCCAAATCAACAAGTGCGTATAAATACCTGTTTTTTTGAAATCCGTAACGATTTTGTAAAAAGTGAAGCAAAGGCAATCCGATGAACCTTAAATTCTATGTTTCCTATGTTTCCTATGTTTTCTATGTTGTTCAATTCACTTCAGGCAGCACAGAAAGGTAGTGGATGAATATGAATTTATTAAATCACTCAAACATCGGCTGAAATGGATCAAAACGATTCATGGTCTCTAATGCTTTCAACTTCCCATCTTCCACACGAATAACGCGACCTGGGAATTTTTCAATCATCTGCATATCGTGGGTTGCCATGAGAACTGCTGCTTTTTCCTCTTTGGAAACAGCAATGATCAATTTCATGATTTCAGCGGAAGTTTCAGGATCTAAATTTCCCGTTGGTTCATCTGCTAAAATCAATTTTGGGTGATTGATCAACGCTCTAGCAATAGAAACACGTTGTTGTTCTCCGCCAGAAAGTTGATGCGGTTGTGCCTGACCTTTGTTTTCCAAACCAACCATGCTGAGAACAGTCCGCGCACGATTTTCCATCTCACGTTTGTCTTTCCAACCTGTTGCACGCATCACAAAATACAGATTGTCAGCAACCGAACGATCCATTAACAATTGAAAATCTTGAAAGACAACACCAATGGAGCGGCGCAATTGTGGAATGGTGCGTTTATTTAGTTCATTCAACGGAAAACCAACAACGGAGCCCGATCCTTTATCCAAGCCGAGTTCACCGTATAAGACTTTGAGTAAACTACTCTTTCCACTTCCTGTTTTTCCAATCAAAAAGACCAATTCATCGGAGTTCACTTCCAAGTTAATGTCAGATAACACCAATTGGTTTAATTGTAAGATTTGACCTTTCTGAATCTGTATGACCTTTTCCACTGGGCGTATTTTAGGTAAAGGTGCGAAGAAGCAATTGTTAATTTCACGTCTCTATGAAATAATCTTAACACGTTTGCGTTTAAAACTTTTACGCGCTCCTGCTAGTTAAGCCTTTCATTACGGTTAATTTTACTAACTTAAAATACGTCATGATGCGCCATTTTCTGATTCTTTTCTGTGTAGTTGTTGTTGGTCAGGCATGGTCTCAAGCAAGCGAAAAATACCATTCGCCATTGGCTGGTTTTTATCGAGCTGAGGACCTATTTGAAAAGGAACAATACAGTGCTGCACGAGAAGAATTCCGTTTGTTTGTTGATAGTTACAAGGGTTCAAAGAACGATCCATTCTACATAAAAGCCTTGTATTATGAAGGTGTTTCCGCCTTGGAATTGTTTAATAACGATGCGATTGGTTTGCTTGAAAACTTCAACCGCGAGTACCCAGAAAGCATTTACAAATACGCTATTTTTCTTCGAATTGGTCGCTATTATTACCAGAAAAAGGACTACCCAAAGACCATAGAATGGTTCGAACAGCTCAAAAAACAAGACATTGAAGTTGCTGATTTGGATGAATATCACTTTAAATTAGGATATTCTTACTTCCACGAGAAACAGTATCCCGAAGCAAAAAGTGCTTTTTTTGAAGTAAAAGATGCGACTTCGCAATACGGCGCTCCTTCGCTTTATTATTTTTCCCACATCAGCTACATGGATGGGTCGTATCAAACAGCATTTGAAGGTTTTCAACGGTTGTTAGGTGATGCTCGCTTCAAAGCGGTAGTTCCGTATTACATTACGCAGATTTATTATTTGCAAGGAAAATATGAGGATGTAACAACCTTCGCTCCGCCATTGCTCGATAGTATGAAACCGGGTGAGCAAATTGAAATGAATCACTTGATCGGAGATTCGTACTATAACTTAGGTAAATACGACGAATCCGTTCCGTATTTAGAAACCTACAATCAACGTGCAACCACAACCCGCGACGATGATTACCAATTGGGTTATGCTTATTTCAAAAGCTCACAGTATTCAAAAGCCATTACTTATTTTGATAAGGTTTCGCGAACGAAAGATACATTGGGGCAAATTGCCTTGTACCATGTTGGAGAAAGTTACCTCAAACTAGACGAATTGGCGTATGCACGGAAAGCATTCGGAGCAGCTTCGCAATTGGATAAAGACCCCATGATTCAAGAAGATGCCCTGTACAATTATGCGGTACTTTCTTATAAATTGGATTTGAATCCGTACGATGAGGCCGTTATCGCGCTCGAAGACTACATTCGCAAATACCCCGAATCTCCAAGGAAAAATGTTGTTTATCAGTATTTGGTCAATTGTTATTCATCTACCAAAAACTACGCGAAAGCATTGGAATCGTTGGATAAATTGCCAACAAAAGATTCGAAACTGAAAGGCGCATACCAGATGATTGCTTTTAATCGTGGTGTTGAATTGTTCCAAAAATCGGAATACTTACTAGCAATTGACGCATTCAAATTGATTGAAAAATACCCGATGAGTACAGCGATTTCTGTAAAAGGGGTTTATTGGACGGCCGATTCCTATTTCCGTTTACGCAATTGGGGAAAAGCAATTGAGACTTACAATGCGCTGCTTTCGATGCCTTCGGTGCATTTATCTTCAACGGAAGCTGATGTGTATTACAACTTGGGATATGTATACTTGGAATTGAATGATCAACCAAAAGTAACAGATGCATTTTGGAAGTATTTGCAATTACCTAATCTCACCAATTTGACTCAAAAAGCAGATGCAACCATGCGTTTAGCCGATTCCTATTACGTGACGAAGAAAAATCTCTTGGCAATTGATGCTTATGAACAAGCGTACCGCATGAAAATGGGTTACGAAGATCAAGCCTTGTTTTACATCGCTCGTTTGTATGGATTTGAGAAAAAACGGGATGAAAAAATCAGCCGTTTATTAGACATCATCAACAATTATCCGAATTCAAAATACATGATGACTTCCGTATTTGAAGTTGGTTTGAGTTATTATAATGGAAATAACAATGATAAAGCCATTCGTTATTTTGAACAGGTGGTAAAAGATTATCCAACTTCTGGACTTGTACCAGATGCGCTCCATTACATTGGTGATGCGTACTTTAAGAAAAAGGATTATGCGAAAGCTGAATCTTATTTTAAACAAGTATTGGACAAATTTGGCACCGATCGTTCCATCTGTGTACGTGAAACCCGTGCATTGTCAGATGTTTATGAAGATCAAGGTAGATTGGATAAAGTAGAAAATCTATCAAATCTTTATCCATGTGCTGACTCCATCCGATTTGAAGTGGAAGACAAATACTACAGTCAAGCAATGAAGTCGTATAATGATTCATTGTTTCCGAAATCAGTGGTCGATTTTGATGGTTACTTGAATAAATACCCGAATGGGAAATACAAACAAGAAATTCTGAATTACAAGGCAGATGCGTTGTATCACTTGAAACGTGAAGAAGAAGCAGTTGCGATCTATAAAATCACCTTGGAAGAACCCAATGATGGCTTTACCGAAACGGCTGCGCAACGGGCATCCAAATTCTTGTACAATGGTTATGAATACGAGCAAGCTTTAAAGTATTACATCCGATTAGAGCAAGTGGCGAAATCACCTGGTTCAATCCAAGCAGCAGAATTAGGACTGATGCGTTGCCATTACATCTTGGAAAATTATGCTAATGCTACGGAGTATGCGATGAAAGTACTCAACAACAAACAAATTACCAATACCATTAAATTGGAAGCACAATTTGCAAATGGAATTTCTTTAGCAAAAACAGATCGTTTTACAGAAGCACTACCTTATTTGGAATATGTGGTAAAAAATGCGACCAATGCCTTTGCTTCTGAATCGAAATACATGATCGCAGAAGGATATTATAAACGAAGTGATTTGACGAAATGCGAAACTGAAATTCGAGCATTGTTAAAAATGAAACCTGCTTACGATTATTGGATTGCCAAAGCATTGATTCTGCAAACACGTGTTCTGATTCAGAAAAACGACTTATTCCAAGCTGAACAGACCATTAATTCGGTCATTAAAAACTATCCTGAACCAGATGATGGCATTCAGACAGAAGCGAGTGAACTCTACGATGAAATCATGCAACTGAAAAACAAGCCAAAAAAATTGGAAGAGAGTAGTGGTACCATAATTGAAGTTGAAGAAATACCTGGGAAACAATGAGAGCACTAGTGAATGTTGGTTTATTCCTGATCGTAATTTCAAGCGCGATTCAGGTAACTGCTCAGGAAGAAGTAGATATCAAAATTGAAAGTAAGAGAGAAATAGAAAAAGCTTACCGTTCAGTAGGAAACCCAAAGATCTTGGATACTGTTTTTCCAAATCCAACGGCTAATTTTCCGTTGTTGGTGATGAATTACGCACCTTTTTTAGAGGTAAAACCCATTGAGCCAGCCACGGTGAAAATGCAGGAAAAACTACCGCAGATTTACAATGGTTACGCACGTGTTGGTATTGGTTCTATTCTCATGCCTTTAGCGGAAGTGTATTACAACAACACACGTACCCGTAAATTCAATTACGGCATTCACGCCCAGCACATTAGTTCTTTTGGGCGCATGAAAAATTATGCACCAGCGAACTTCGACCGAACGAATTTGCGTGCCTTCGGTGGTGTGAATGAAAAAAGATACAATTGGGGTGGTGAATTTGTGTACAACACCAGAGGTTTGCATTTCTATGGTTTCGAAAATGAAAATGCCAACGCCGATAGTATAGCTCAACGTTTCAATACCATTGGGTTTAAAGGAAATTTCAGTTCGCACCAACACGATAGCTTAGGCGTTAACTGGCGTGCAGGTTTAGAATACAGACATTTTAACGATAAAAAACCGAAAGATGAAAAATTAGTCGATTGGCGAGCAGCTGAAAACTATGTTGCATTGTCTGGCGGAGCTTGGTATAAGTGGGGAAATGAAATTTATGGAGCCAATGCTGATCTCAAAGTAAACGGGTATAAATACGGGATCATCGATTCGTCTATTGCTTTATTGGATACAGGAATTGTGCAGACCAACACGGTGTTTAGTTTACGCCCATATATCACCACCTATTCCAAAAACAAGCGTTTGAAAGCCAATATTGGAGTCGATATTACCGTGAGTGCAGTGGAAAAAACGCGCATTTATGTCTATCCAAATGCGGAAGTAAAATACGCACTGTTTGATAATATTTTGATTCCGTATGCTGGTGTTCGCGGTGGAATGACCCAACAAACGTATAAAGGAATTACAGACATCAATGAATTTGCGTTATCGAACCAACAAATGAAGAACGAACACAAAGCCATTGATGGTTATATCGGTTTAAAAGGAACATTGAGCAAACGCATCGGGTTTAATGTGAGTGCAAGTTTTGCCAATATCAAAGACAAAGCCTTGTTTGTAACAGATACAACGTACTCGCGCGGAAATCGTTTTGGGGTGATTTATGACACCATGAATGTGGCAACAATTGAAGGATCATTATCGTACCAATTATTGGAAAAAACCAAGATTGATTTGATCGGACGTTATTTCTCTTACAATGCCCAAAACAATACGTATGCATGGAATTTGCCGCAATTGCAATTTGTAGTGCGTGGAAGTTACAACCTCTATGATAAATTCATCTTTACACTCGATGTAAACCTAGAAGGTGGACGTAGAGCGTTGGTTTATGTGAAAGAGACAGGCGTTACGGAAGAAAACAATCAATTGGCGAAGAAATTGGGATTCATTGCAGACGCAAATCTGGGAGTTGAATACCGTTACAACAAACGTATTTCGGCATTCGCAAACATCAACAACTTGGCAGCTCAACGCTATAAACGCTGGTACAACTATCCTGTTCAAGGATTCCAGTTTATGGGTGGTGTGACGTTTAGGTTTTAGGAAAAGAAATCAGTCTAAGCCGTTTTTTAGAATTAAAAATGAGGGAAGAATCGATTGAATCACTTCCCTCATTTTAGTTTAGGATCGTTATCTCGAACTCAGGTTTATAATACCAAACAGCTACTCATAATAGAATTCTTTTTAGCACCATTGAGCATGGATGTATTAATACTCGATGGATTACTAATGGAAGGAGCTAATTGGCGACTGTAAATTTGTTGCAAGAGACCAATTCCAAAATGATTGACGTAAGCATTTACATGTTGTTGTAGCGTCATTTCACCAAAACAAACGGTTCGCGCAAACAAGCTATCAGAATGGTTTAATCCGAATTTTTCTGCAGACTGATTAAATGCGAGTAACAATAAGAAATCAGAACTGGTAGGATTATTATAGGCTGTTATTGCTCCATTATAATCGTTTGAAAGACTATCACAATTGTATGCAATAGACTTAGTAAATGCGGTTGATGGTGGATAGATGGATGTATATCCAAATGGTGCGATCTTTCCAGAAAAACAATCAATAAATCCGTTAATAAAAGATTGATTTTGCAGATAAGAACAATTACCAATTACTGAATCATACAGTGTAGGAACCTGAAGCATCGTTGAAGTTTCATAGAGATGAATGGCAAGATCATTGCTATTACAAGAACCTTGGAAATTGGCTCCCAATTGTTGGTTAAAATAGGTGGCAAATGGTTTGTTTCCTGGGCTAAATCCAGCCGTCGCATAACAGGTGATGTTACAACTAAGTTCAGGATTCCAAGCAGATTGATTATCCATCAACGACAAGGCAACACATGGCGCTAATGCTCCACCTAACGAATGTCCAGCTACTGCAATCTCAATTGAATTGGATGAATTTTTAAACGTGGTACTCAAATAGTTCATCAATGTTCCTTTTGATCCATCTTCCATTGTATTGAATAATACATTTAGACCAGTTGCCAATCCATTTGAAATGTAGCGTCCTGTATTCGTAACACCCGAATCATAGGAGGTTGATGGTTGTTTGAATGCCCCTGTATTGCTTTCTCCAGGTGTTTTCGCTGGCCATAACGCCATGGTGTCTAAACCAAAATCTTCCGTAAACCAATCATAAGAGGAAGCACCAATTGTTCCAGCTATTGCCAATACATACAGCGTTTTTGAAGGATTACTTGGGTCAGTTCCTTTGAGCAACATCATCGTATTATCGGTAACACATGTATCTGGATTCTTATTCCCTGTTGGATCCTCGGTGTACGTTACAGGTCCCCAAACAGGCGTCCATGTGCCAATGAGTTGTTGCACAGAATCATTGTGTAATAGATTAGTCACGCCTCTAGTGGCTTGTTCTTGAAGTGAATCAACACTCCCAAACCTTCCTTCATTGATGTTTGAAATCAAACTAAGCGAAAAAATCACGGAATCTTTGTGATAGGGAGTGAGTCCAGCAGCAGCAGAATTGTCTTGTTCTGATTTTGACGTTCCGCAGCTTTGCAGAAGCAGTACAAAACCAGCTAAAAGAATGATGGATGATAGTAGTCTTAAATTTTTCATAGTGTTTGGTTTTAAAAAGTAAATTGAAGTTCGCTTTTAATCTCTTCCTCATTGGCAATGTTTTCGTTTAGCATATCAACACATGTGGGTTTTGCCTTTGGGTAAAAGAAGAATAAGAACTGTGGTGAAAAACACGAGATACTAGCTTTTCCCTTGCTTTTCTTAGGTCTAAACTACTGGAGATGTGTGTACAGATTTTTTAAAATGGCATGAGAGGGCGAATTAGCGACACAAGATGGGGATAGTGCGGTATGAGTTATTTAATATCAGAATTTAGATCCAAGTTTATCTTCCCATTAAATCTGTGAATAGCATATCCTTCTTCTTTAATTTTGTAATTGATTGGTGGAAGTAAAACCCAATATTCAATCCATTAATCGGAGCTATTTCAACAAACGAAACTTGTTGATGAAATCCTTGTACTTATCACTCATCGGAATGTGGTGATTTCCTTTCAGCATGATCAAATTATCTGCGGTTTGAATCTCTTCAATTTTTTCGGTATTCACCATGAAGTTGCGATGTGTTCTCACAAAACGATTGGGATCCAACAACTCACTGATTTTTGTGAGCGAAATTAAAATCACAAACCGTTCTTTCTCGGTTACAATTGTACAATAGCGTTCTTCCACTTCGACATAAACGATTTCACTAATCAGCACTTTTTTTAATGCATCATTTTTTTTGATGAACAAGTATTGATTACTGATAACCGTATTTTCTTCTTCGCTGAAAAACACATTGGTTTGCCCGTAAAATTGTTCCACCGCCATTTCCAATGCGTACAACACTTCTAAAGGATTGAACGGTTTCATTAAAAAGCTAAAAGGACGGGTCAATTTCGCGCGATCAAAAATGCCGCGATCGGTTGAACTGGTTAAAAACACAAACGGTTTTAACGCATCTGGAACAGTTGTAATGGTTTCCGCAAACGTAATTCCATCGGGAATGCCATTGAGAAATACATCGATGATGACGAGATCAATGGTGTTTTTGTAGAATAAAGTCAATGCTTCTTGATAGGAACGTGCAACACCAACCACTGCGTAGTTATTGGCCAGCAGCACCTCTATTAGCGCATCACTTTCGGCGGGACTGTCTTCAATGATCAATATGCGTACACTATCCATTCGACTCCGGTTTTAGCAATGAAACAATCATTTTTGTCCCCTGATTTTCTTCACTTTCTATGTTAAAGATACCGCCATTTTTTTTGATCATCGATTTACACAGTTGTAAACCCAATCCAGATCCGATCAAGTCTTCGTGTTTCTTTTTAGAAAGCAATGGTGTTTCTTCCAACAAAGCCAATCGGGTTGATTGATTCATGCCCAAGCCTGTATCTTCAACAACCAATTCAATCAGATGAGTGGTATTTCTTAGATACATCGAAATCTTCCCTCCATCTGGTGAAAATTTAATGGCATTGTCGAGCAAATTGCGCAGAATGATTTTAAGTGATTCCTGATCTGCAAAAACGAGGGTGCTTTTCGGAACGGTATTTTCAAAGGAAATGTGTTGTTCCAACATCAAGGGTTTGTAATTGTACACCACGTGTTCGATAATCGTTTGCAACCTCAGTGCTTCTTGCTTGAAATACGATTGCTCGGTTTGCAGCAAAGCCCAATGGAGTAGGTTGTCGAGCAAATTATACGCACCGTTTGCAATGGCGCTATTAGAGTTAAGTAATTGATCAAGCGCCTCGTAATTTTTTGTTTCCAAGCTGTTTTGTAGTTTGGAATTACTGCTTTTTAAGGCGTTTACAGAAGAGCGCAAATCGTGGCTCACAATGGAGAACAAGTTGTCTTTTGCAGCATTCAAGGCATCCAATTCTATTTTTTGGGACAAGATAATCTTGGAACGTTTCACATTTTGACGGTACAAAACAACGCCCGTTCCCAATAAAAGCAATAACAAAGCAGCAGCGTAGATAAACCCATTTCGTTCCGAAATTTTTAATTGATTTTCTACTTCCAGCACATCAACCTCTTTCTGTTTTTGTTTTACAGCAAATTGTTTTTCAAGCTGTGCAATGGACCACACCTTGTTTTGATCATTGAGTGAATCGTGCCATGCTTCATATTCTTTGCGGTAAGCAAGCGACGCTAGGGTGTTTTTTCTATTCTCTTCTACCACAGCCATATTGAGTGCGGCATTTTGTTTCAATTCAAAACTGTTGACTTTTTTGGATAACTGATACGCCTTTTCATAATAAGGTATGGCAAGCGCATCTTGGTATTGTTCATAGTATAAACTGGCGATGTCCATGTAGGTGGCAGCAAGCCCAGAGGTGTCTTTTTCACGGGAATATAAGTCAACACTTTTAAAAAGATATTTTTCGGCTACTTCATATTGACTAAGATGGAAATAGCATAGACCAATATTGTGATAAAGGGCTGTTTTTTTGAAATCATAGTTATCAAGTTCTGGCGATTGTTCGACCAAATTAAAATAATGGATTGCCTGCTGGTATTTACCTTGACTCAATGAAATGTCGCCAAGATTCAATCTTACATTGTAATAAAATTGAAAATTAGCAGAAACTTTAAGGAACTCACGTTTTGCTTCTAGAAATTGGTTTTTTTCAAGAAAACTGTATCCTCTAAAATAATGGCAATAATCTTTAAGTTCAGCATTTTTAGATACCTCCAATAATTTCATTGAATAGACCAAAGTTGAGTCCCAGTTTTTTTTCTGAAAATAGAGTTGCGCTTTCTGGAAATAGAAATCACCCTTATATTCTGTGGACTTCTTTTTAATAGCTTCCTCAAATGAAACTTTTGGTTTTTGAGAAAAAGAACTAAAAGTATTATAGAATAACAAAATTACAGTCACAATAAACAACTTGGAATTACCAAATATGCTATTACTCATATAACTGATTTTTAATACTCAATATTAGTCGCTTTTATAAAAGAAAAGCTTTGTTAGATAAAATTTAGGTAGAGTGAATCACATTCGTCACCGTACCTCTTGATGTTTTTGGGTCTTTATCCCATAGAAAAGTTTCAATGGTAAGAATATCACTCATAGACATATTATCTTGAAGCATACCTACTGGAGCTTCGAAAGCTATTTGGTAACCAATATAATTTGTAGTGCCCAATGGATCAGGTGCGCCAGCATCTAAATTCGCACTAATAAAAAATTGAAATTGTGGATTACCGTCGTCATCCATATCAAGTAGGGCGTTAACAAGAAATGAACGTAAGTTGGTAATTGCAACATCGACATAAACAATGGCAGATACATTTAGCACGCCATCTTTAGTTAAACTCGCTTGTACCAAAGGCGTTAAAAGTTCAGTGCTTGCTAATTGATTTACAAATGAAATTGTACCAACTTGGTTCAATGAATTGTCAGACAATAAAACGGGAGTGCCTGGAGGGTTTACTGTAGTTGACATGGAATGTGAATTTAAGAATAATGATGAATAAGAACGGTTAATATTAAAAACTGTTTCAATAGTTCAATGGATGTCCAAATTAGCGTTTTTTATTGAACTGAATCCTATTTAGCAAGAATCATTTTTGGTGAAATGTTGATTTCCTTCTATTCTTCGTGTGCTGACTCGTATTTTATTAATGAAGAATGTACACCTAACTTCCTTCGCCTAAAATCATCACGCGAATGGGCTTTTCAAATCCTTCAAAATACAAATCCATGGGAATGGAAAAAATGCCCATCGGCAATGCCCGTGTTGGACTGATAGAAACAGTGATGCGTTTGGAAGGATTGATTTGTGGATTAAAATTGGCAGAAAACAAAGAGTCTCCAACCACAACTTTGACTAAATTCAACACTTGCTGACCGGAATTAAAAACGGTAAACTGCTTCGAAAAAGTTTCCTTCGCATTGAGTTTTCCAAGTACCATCGATGTGGGTTCAATATCAACCAAAAAGAACAAACTATCCGTATCGAGGTAACTTACGCTTTGAATTTCAATTTTTCGCTCAACTGCTGCTGCACGTGAAAAAACCGAGTTCTTTTGATCATTCGGATTGTCGCTCGTGATTTGATCTGCGGTATATTCTCCAAATGGCACACCTACCAATTCCAATTTCCCGCCATTGAGTGCCGTTCCATCAAGATATGGAGCAAAAATTCCGCCATCGCTTACCCGTAAATGATTCACCAGGGAAGCAATTCTACGTTTCGTTAACGCCACATTGTAATCTGTTTTAGCCAACGGACTTGCAAATCCACGCACGCTCAACCGAATCCGGAATCCTTTTTCTAATTCCTCGTAGAGTAAGCTTTTGAACAAGGTCAAATCTTTCATTCCTTGTTCAACATATTCGGTGAAAAAGCTTTCAATGTCTTCTTCTGCTTCCGTTATTCGGACGCCTGCCAATCCTTTTGCATACTCTTCTTTGTATTGCGGAATCATACCCACATAATCGTGGTAACTATCGCTGTAATTGACTTTCGTTGTATTCTCGTGCGATTTCGGGTTGGGAACATCGTTGTGAAAATACAGCGTTACAGGAAGGCGTTTATTCAAATCGGCTAAGGTTTCTTTTTTCGTTTCTGGGATGATGACGATTGGTGGTGCGTAGGCAAAAATATCGCTGCAACACGTCGGATTTTTCACATATTGAACACCCAAACGATTACTGGAAATGAAAACAGAATCGCCTTTTTCGAAATAATACACATCATTTGCTGGACTGTTAAAGGGTAATCCAACGTTGATGGGTTCTACAAAAGATCCATTTACAAGCGGAGCATAATGCGTGTCGTATCCACCAAAACCATCCCACCAAGAAGAAGCGAAATACAAGCGTTGTTTTTCAGTATCGTACCAAGGCGCGATGTCATTATCAATGGTGTTCACTTTAGGAACGGCGCGCACTTTGCCAAATTGATTTCCTGCATTTTTGATGGTGGAAGAATACACATCCATTCCGCCTTTTCCATCTGCTCTATTGGAAGCAAAAAACAGGACTTCTTCTTTTTCGAATAAGGCAATGGAAGGCATGGTTGTATTGGCACCTGGCTCATTGATGATTTCACCCAATAATTCTGGTTTCGACCACTTTCCATTACTAAAATTGGAAACTGCGATCTGGCAATTAAATTGTTGATCAGCAGACGTACATTGACTAAAATAGAACCGTTTTCCATCCAAACTAAAACTCCCATTTCCGGCATTGATTCCAGCTGTGGTTAACGCACGAATTTTCTCAGCTGCTCCTCCAAGTGAATCTTGAATGGGAAAGGTATACAATTGATTGGTATAACTGGGGTCGTATACTTCTTGGTTGAATCCAACAGAATCTGCCCGCAAAGAAGAAAGTAAAAACAACGAATCAACGAATCCATGACCAAATTCCGAATCCACGGTATTTAAACCAAGGGGTAAAGTGAGGTTGTTAATGTCAGCAGTATCTTTTAAAGCAGATTGCGCCCACAAACACGATTCTAATTCGCGTTTGGTTTTCAAATAAGTATAATCCTTTTTGTCTTTAGCGTATTTCTTTTTGGCACGTTTAAATAACTCAATGGCTTCTGTGTAATGACCATTTTGTTTCTCCATCAACGCCCAATACAGCAAGCTATAGGGATAAATCGCCGCTTCTTCTTTGTTGTAGACTTTTTCGTAATAATAAGCTGCACGTTGGTAATCTTTATAAGCTCGTAATGTTTCAGCGTATTTCCACAACGTACTTACTGAATTTGAGTCAATTTCAAGTGCCTTTTCATAATAATCCAATGCGTAGATGTAATCACCTTTTTGGTATTGCTGATCGGCAAATTCCAAGTATTTCCCCAATTCATTCTGAGAAAAACTACTACAAGAAACCAGTAAAAACAGTGCTATCAGATGTAGTCTGGACATACGCGATGAATGACAGATTTGGGTTTAAAACGGGTAATGATGTAGTGGGCAGAAAGTTCCAACCCACCACGTAGATTACTTGCTGGAACGAGTTTTGAAATATTGGTATCATAACTCAACGCTACCGACCAATTTTGAATTGCAACACCAACACGAACAATGACTGCATCGCGGCTTCTGAACCAAATTCCTCCATCAACAGCACGGTAAGTTCCCAACCGATTGACCAATGTATAACGAGCTTGACTTCCAAGTACTAATTCGCGGTATTTACCTTGAAGGTTAAATGAAAAACCGGGCAGCAAAGTCCAATCGGCATTGAGCGGACGTTCATATCCTCCAAATAAACTCAACCGTCGGTCGCGCTGTACTTTTTGTCCGTAAAACCCTTGATTGGGGCGATTGAGATTAAATCCAGCAATTCCGAGTGTTAATTGTTCCGTTTTTGAGCGATTCCAAGTATACACGGCTCCTGTAGAAACAGAAGCATTTGTTCGCGTATCATTGGTATAGGATTCCAAAGTTGGCAGATTGGGGTCGAATGCAATGCCATCAAATTGATTATCGAAGTAAAATTTGCTCATGTTTACTTGTCGGTAATTCAACCCCGTTTGTACACCAACAGAAAGGCAATGAACAGAATCTGCTGTCAACTTCAATTGTTTGGAAAGCGATAATTGTAGTTCCATTGTTTTGAACTTACCGTCACCAACTTGATCATAAAACATCAAAGCTCCCCAATTTAACCCACGCTTTTTCCATTTACCATCCACACCAGCAGCAAAGGTTGAAAATGGAAGACTCACATTGCGCCACTGATCTTTGTAATTTCCTGTAAAACGTAGATCACCGACAAACAACCCTGTATTTCCAGGATTTTGATAGAGTGGCTGGCGGTTTACATGCGACCAATGAATATCTTGCCCCAATCCTAAGAAAGGAAGGAAAACAATCATAAAGATATGGGCAAAAGAAAAGCGCATTGTATCTGTTCGTGTATCAAATATACATAAAACGTTGTTGGCAGGGAATAAGTGTCAGTTGTAATTCATTTTCTTGTATTTAACAGATGTATGAACTACTATAAGACCTTTGCAAAATTCATTAATTGAGGCGCGATTAAAATTGAACACCTCAGTTTACGTATGTAAATGAGGATGTTGGATTTTTGAAGCAACGAAGAGTAAAGGGTTTTGCAATGGTCTTACTATTCAATTGATTGTTACTGCGGTTAACTCAACCAGCGATTGCCTTTACACGATTCTTTTCTGTTTTTCAATTGAGGAGGTTGTTTCTTACACTAAGTGGAACTATTTTTGATTCACATCATCCCAAATACGCTCGCAAAATGAATACAAAAAATTGGTTACCAAAAACACGCTTATTCCTCGTGACAGGATTGGTGATACTATTGACCTCTTTCCGAGGCGATGAAGTCATTTCGGGAGATCTGGCATTCCTCATTGGAGACTATGATTTTATTTGTTCGTTTGACAATGGAGTAAAAACAGAAGGAAGTACGGTTGCTGATAAATACAGTTTACGCATTACAAAGAAGAGTGAAATGCTCGTATTTAAAAATGGAAAAAAATTAAACAAGTACGAATTTTCCAATGTGCAATTGTCCGTTTTAGATGAACATGATTATGTAATGTTTTACAAAAAAGATCAATTTTACCCCTTATTCTACAAAGGAGATACAGTTGTTATGCATATTTCCCCTTTTGAATTCAACGACAATTACTTTTTAAAAAGACAGAATTAGTTGATTCATTGGTAGAAACCGTTTTTTGAACCAGAAAACTGGTAAATTTACCAAATGGGATTCCTGCAACCTGATACAAGCTTCTACTCAGAGTATACCGACAAAGGCAAATACTTGCTCACTTGGCGTCTGTCAGTATTATTTGCATTCGTTTTTGCACTGCTGTCCTTGTCGTTGATATTCATTCATCTCATCGCATTTTTCATTTACTTTTCTGCATTTTTGATTGCTTTTCTGGGCATCATATACCTCCATAAAACAAAAAAGTACGAACACATCTATTGGTCTTATTCGATTGGAGGAAGTACGCTCATCAGTATTTCGTTTTATACTGAAATGAATACAGTGCATTATGCGGAATTCTTCTGGATCATTTCAATTATCCTCTTTTCCTACATTGGGTTGAGTAGAAAAGTTGGATTGTTTTTTTTGGGTTTTAATGGTTTATCTGTTCTCTTGCATTTGACGTTTTTCCTGAATAATACGAAGCCAATTGAACGCCCTGCAACTTTTGTTGAATCCGTTGGAATATTGGTGGAAATTGTACTAGGGTTATTTATGGTTGCTTACTTATTGAATCAGTATTTGAAATTTCAATCGTATGCCGAACGACAATTGATACGTGTAAATCAAGAATTAGCAGAACAGAATAACATCATTGTAAAAAAGAGTGCTGAGAATGCCGTTTTGGTGAAAGAAATTCATCATCGGGTAAAAAACAACTTGCAAATAATAGTGAGTTTATTGCGTATGCACAGCGAAGAAGTAAGTTCTGAAGAAACCAAAACACATTTTGCTGAAGCCATGAATCGGATCATGAGTATGTCATTGATTCACGATAAACTGTATCAAGAAAAAGAATTGTCAAGTATTGATTTTGATAGCTATCTGAAAGAGTTAATTCAAGAAATCATGCGTTCATTTGTGAAAAATAACCAAACAATCTCGTGTGATTTTAAGTCAGAATTGCACCTTGGAGGTTTAAAAACACTTGTTCCGTTAGGCTTATTAATCAACGAATTAATGACCAATTCCATTAAACATGCTTTTAATGAACAAGAAACGGGCACTATTACAATCCGCATTACAGAAAAAGATCATCAAATCATGCTTGAATACAGTGATTCAGGAACATGGAAAGCAACAGATAAGCAAACAGGTTTCGGCGTTGAATTAGTTGGTTTACTAACCCATCAATTGGATGGAAAGTTAGAGCGATCTGGAAGTACGTATCACTTTACTTTAGCAAATTTAGATACGTGATTGATGATAGCGTTTAGTAGGCATTGATTGGATTTGATACTGTGTGCTGTATACTTCTCCATTTTGCAGTCCAATAACTAAAACAGAATCTTTTTTCCGCCCTACAATTTCGATGTTTTCACGAATCAATTGATCCTTTTTCAGTAGTTGAATACCGTTTTTATGGAGTGCAGTTTCAGGAATTCAACAGTTTTTTACGGTGCCAGTATGCTGTGTTACCAACCGCAATTTCATTCCTTGATAGACCTTTCTTTTGTCAGCTAAATTTAACATGAAATAATACAATGTTGTATTGGTTTTTGGACTCAATCCATTTGTGTGTTTTAGAAAAGTGGCGTTTCCAATCGTATCACCTTGCTCAGTACATACGATCATGGCTGTTTTTGTGTCAAGAAATTCAATTTGATCTGAAGGAACGGCTGCTGCTATTTTCAACGGTCCATCTAGTGCGATTGTTGCGATTGTTTTTCCTGATCGAACAGTTTTACCAGGTTGTTCATTGATTGAAAGCCAAACACCATCAAAAGGCGCAATAAAAAAGTAGTTACTCATATTGACTTCCAACTGTTGTAAGGAATTATAAGTGGCCAAAATTCCAGAATCAGTTATCATGTCACGTTCCTTTGATGAATTGAATTTCGGGAATGCAGGTACTAAAAACTGTGGCTTCAATTCCTCCATAAAACCAACCCACTTATTTTTTTCAGCTGGGAAATCAAGTTCTAACTGAGGTATTGTTTTTAAAACCAGGGCCGATAAAGCTGCTTTTTGCCTGTTCAGTGCTGCGAAAGCTTCACGGTTATTGATTTGAAACAACAGTTGTCCTTTTTTAAAATGACTACCTTTATTTAGGTTAACATCTCCCTTTTCCAAAGTACCACTCACTTGAAAAGTCACATCGATTGTTTTATCTGCAACCAACTGCGCATCAATGATCCATGGGTATAAATGGACCGAATTTTTACTCGTCGTAACTGAAATTTGTTCAGATGGGGTAGGAGGGTCTTGTTTTGCTGTACGTTTACCGAAATAGAAAAACGCGAGTATCCCAATTACAAGCACTAGTAAACCTATCGTTATTAAGAGGAAAGTTGCATTTTTTTTCATGGTAACGTCTTCGTCAAAGTTATACAATTCAGTGAGTGAACCGTTCATTTTTATTGTTCATTCTTTTCTAATAACCTGAGATTCTGAATCTACATTTAAAGTCGAACTAAGGTTAATAGAAGTATTTCCTCAATGTTAATAACTTCGTTAACATTTCAATAACCTACTGCTAATTAAACAACTGGATTGCGATTACCTTTGTGTGAACGATATTGCAGATAGACCTATGCTAGGATCATTATTAAAAAAGAAGTTGTCAGACAATCAGTTAGCCAATGTTTTCATGAATGGAATTCTGGAAATGGTGGAGAATGGTTTTGGAGAAGTTGCTCAGATGATCAACGAAGACCCAGCTTTTGTCAACTCACCAGATATTCCAGAAGCCAAAAACGGCCAATTTTCCATGATTGTGCTCGTGGCTAATCTTTCCAGTTTGGAAAGCACTTTCGAAGTAGAGTACGCTGTACGTGTAGAAAACTTGATTTTTGAAAAATTGGGTGCGATGATGCAAATAACTGCTGCTGAAGCACAAGAAACGGTGCGTGAATACCAAAAATTCATGTTACGTATCAATCATCCGTCCAAAAACATGGTTTACGCTATGTCAAAAGCGGTGTTCCATAAATACAACTTGAATGATTTTCAAGATGAATATTTCCGAAGAATGCAAGCACCTAATCCATTGTTCTTAAAACGTATGGATGCAATTGTGGGCAATTTTTTATGGGATTGGGACGCTTTTTTCAAGAAGTTCCGCATTGATGATTAATTGAATGGTGTAAAGCAGTTCAATTAACCTTTTTTCAGTAAAGCATCACCGAAATATCCTTCAAATAAAGAGGCGAGAAACCTGTAATTCGGGTATTTTGAACAAAATTCATCATCTAGTTAAGATTAGTAGGATGGTAGATTTCCCCATCAACATGAATCGTCAATTTTCTTTTGATCAATTGAAGTGATACGTTTTACAACTTAGAACAACGTGTCGTTGTGAAAACTTAACACCTCCAACCACTCACATCTGCTTAAATCCTCAAAATTCCCCATCTTTGTACTCCGAACAAATCAACCTCATTTTGGTTGTAGTTATATACAATTTACGGCGCATTTCGAATCATGGAACAGACACAATTCAAAACCCTTTTTAAACGACTTCCTGGAATCGATCAAACTGCGAATGCCTTGCAACAAGCTGAAATGCGCATTCATTGGAAAGGATTGGTTGGATCTTCCAAATCGATTGCTGCGGCCGCTGTGGCTGAACAAGTTCCTGGACACCACATTTTTGTATTACAAGATAAAGAAACAGCCGCCTACTTTTTAAATGACTTTGAGCAACTTTATCCCAACGAAGGTCAAGTGTTGTTTTATCCCGCTTCTTATCGTGTTCCTTATCAATTGGAAGAAACCGATAACGCCAATGTAGTAGCACGTGCTGAAGTACTTGAAAAAGTCAATAACGGGCGCAATTGCTGGGTGATTACGTATCCGCAAGCTTTGTTTGAACGTGTCCCTACACAAAAACGTTTGACGGAAAACACCATGCGCGTTGAACGTGGTAAAACGTATTCCATCGATTTTTTCAATGAATTATTACTCGAATACGATTTTGAACGGGTCGATTTTGTCTATGAACCGGGACAGTTTTCCATTCGTGGTGGAATCGTCGATATTTTTTCCTTTTCAAACGATCATCCATTTCGGGTAGAATTTTTTGGTGATGAGGTAGATTCTATTCGAACCTTTGATCCCGTTTCGCAATTGTCCATCAATGTACATACCCATTTTTCCATTGTTCCCAATGTGCAAAAACAACTGGTACTCAATGGCAATGGAACCTTTCTAGAATTCATTGGTAAAAACGCAACTATTTGGCTTGCTTCCAATGAAATCGTTGGTTCAATCTTGGAAAAGGAATACGAAAAAGCAGTATCTCTTTACGATAAATTGCAAAAAGACACAATTAAACACACCTTGCCCAGTGAATTGTACATGCATCCTTCTGATTGGAAAGCAGCACTTAAACAATGTTCAACCATTGAATTTGGGCCCGATTATTCGTTCAAACCTTCGGAAGTCATTTCCTTTCAAATTCAGCCACAACCTGCTTTCAACAAAGACTTTGAATTGCTGAAAGAGGATTTGATATTGCGAAAAAAGGCTGGAGCGTTGAACCTTATTTTTTCCAATCAACCCAAACAAATTGAACGCCTCTACCAGATCTTTGAAGACATCGGAGGTGAGGTGGAATTTACACCAATGGCGATTTCTTTACACGAAGGTTTCATTGCTCCAGAACTCAAATTGGTGTGTTATACCGATCACCAAATCTTTGAGCGTTACCACCGATTTAAACTCAAAGAAGGATTTCGTCAGGCAAAACAAGCGCTAACGCTTAAAGAAATTTACAACCTGCAAAAAGGTGATTACGTTACGCACATCGATCATGGAGTTGGTCAATTTTCGGGTTTACAAACAATTGATGTAAGCGGTAAACAACAAGAAGCTATTCGATTGGTTTACCGAGATGGCGATGTATTGTATGTGAGTATTCACTCGTTGCATCGAATTTCTAAGTTTACAGGGAAGGAAGGTGTTGCACCGAAAATGAATAAACTCGGCACGCAAACGTGGGCAACACTCAAACAAAAAACAAAAAAGAAGATCAAGGAATTGGCCTACGATCTTATTCAACTGTACGCAAAACGCAGAAGTCAACCGGGATATGCGTTTTTACCAGATACGTACATGCAAAATGAGCTTGAAGCATCGTTTATGTATGAAGATACGCCTGACCAATTGAAAGCCACACAAGCCATCAAAGAAGACATGGAAAAACCCATTCCGATGGATCGCTTGATTTGCGGCGATGTTGGATTTGGAAAAACAGAAATTGCCATTCGTGCGGCTTTTAAAGCAGTTGCAGATAGTAAACAAGTTGCAGTGTTGGTTCCAACGACCATTTTATGTTTGCAACATGCGCGCACATTTGCAGAACGCTTAAAACAATTTCCGTGCAATGTAGATTACATCAACCGGTTTAAATCGGCAAAAGAAGTAACGGAAACCCTCAAACGATTAGAAAAGGGAGAAATTGACATTTTGGTTGGCACACATAAAATAGCTGGGGATCGTGTCAAATTCAAAAACTTGGGGTTGATTATCATTGATGAAGAACAAAAATTTGGGGTTGCGGTGAAAGACAAACTCAAAACCCTCAAAGCAACTGTTGATACGCTCACTTTAACAGCAACACCTATTCCTAGAACCTTGCAATTTTCACTCATGGGTGCACGCGATTTGAGTATTATCAATACGCCTCCACCCAATCGTCAACCTGTCTTAACGGAAGTCATTCAATACAGCGAAGAAATCATCCGTGATGCTATTTCCTATGAAGTAAGTCGTGGTGGACAAGTGTATTTTGTGAACAACCGACTTTCCAATATCAAAGAAATTGCGGGCATGATTTCCCGTCTGTGTCCTGGTGTTCGTGTGGCCATTGGTCATGGTCAGATGGAAGGTAAGCAATTGGAAAAAATCATGATGGCGTTTATGAATGGCGAATACGATGTATTGCTTGCAACAACGATCATTGAATCGGGAATTGATATTTCTAACGCAAACACCATTTTCATCAACGATGCCAATAATTTTGGATTGAGTGATTTGCACCAGTTGCGTGGTCGCGTTGGTCGATCCAATAAAAAGGGATTCTGTTATTTAATCGCTCCACCGTTTAGTTTGTTGACATCAGAAGCTAGAAAACGGTTAGAAGCTTTGGTACAGTTTTCCGATTTGGGATCAGGTTTTAATATTGCGATGAAAGATTTAGATATTCGCGGAGCTGGAAACCTCTTGGGAGGCGAGCAAAGTGGGTTTATATCTGAAATTGGATTTGAGATGTACCAAAAAATCCTCAATGAAGCCATCGAAGAATTGCGTGAAGAAGAATTCAAGGATTTGTTTGAAGAACGTACTACCGATCAACTCACTTCGTATGTAAAAGATTGTGTATTAGAAACCGATTTCGAATTGCGCATTCCAGATGATTACATCAACAACGTGGCAGAACGTTTGAGTATTTACCAAGAATTGGATGGCTTGTCAACCGTTGAAGAATTGGAAAAACACAAACAACAATTAATCGACCGATTTGGTCCATTGCCACGTGTTGGAAAAGAGTTGTTTCATTCGTTTGAATTGCGTTGGTTGGCGCAGAAAATTGGATTCGAACGCTTGGTTATCAAGTCAGGAAGTATGATCGGTTACTTTGTAGCTAATTCGAAATCATCGTACTACGATTCACCGCAATTTACAGAGATTCTCAAATACGTTCAAGGTCAACCGAAAGATTGTAAACTCAGCGAAAAAAATGACCGTTTGCGCATGCTTTACACCAATGTAATGAACATGGATCAGGCGTTTATGCGCTTAAAGGAGATTACGATACCAGTGTAATAAGGCTCAATCGATCACCAAAAGCCAACAATTGTTCATGCAAAAGCACCCTATTTGAGTCAATGGATTGAGCTTTCACCGACATGGAAAACATCAGGAGAGAAAAGCAAAAACCCTTCACAATTCTTCCAACATTTTCATCACCTCTGGTCGTTTGCGTGTCGAAACGGGAATCATCGTATTGTCATTCAACATCAAATGTCCACCTTCTGTTTTCACGTATTCGCGGATGCATTTGGTATTGATGAGGTGTGATTGATGCACGCGGTAAAATCCTTGATCGGTAAGTAATTCTTCGAATTCTTTGAGTGTTTTGGTGACCAACATTTTTTTACCGTTTTCGAAATAAAAACAGGTGTAATTGACATTGCTTTCACAACGCACAATATCGTTGATTCGTACAATATGGATTTTATCTTGTGTGTGTAATGCCAATCGTTCGTGTTGTTTTGATTGGTTTTTCAAGGAATCATTGAGTAAGCGGTATTTGGCATTTTCATTCAAGTGTTGCTCGCGGTATTTGTCCAATGCGCTCACTAACTCATCTGGATCAATGGGTTTGAGCAGGTAATCAATTGCCGCATACCTGAAAGCCTTGATTGCATGGGCATCAGAAGCTGTAATGAACACAATTTTAAATGAAATTTCAGGTAATACATCCAATAAATCAAAACCACTTCCATCCTGCATTTGAATGTCGAGGAATAAAATATCGGGTTGTACACGCTTGAGTAATTTCGCGCCTTCTACTACACCACTCGCTTCAGCGATGACCTCAATATCCTTTGCGTAGGCTTGCAAATCCATTTTAAAAGTGATTCGCGCCTGCTCGCTGTCGTCTATGATGATGGCTTTTATCATGTTGTGCTAAATTATCGAAAATTTGGGAATAGAGATGGTGTTCTGGATACATTTGCCAAGTGTTTATGTAAAAGGAAAGAAAGGTTATCTTGAAACCGCACTTAATACTTAATTTTGATTCATCTAAACGAAACACAAACCACCAATGACAAAAACGCAAGGCAGAGAACGATTGATTCACTATTGTGATAATGAAATTGCAAAAAGTGGCTTCTGGATTTTTGATAAAAGAAAACTCTATCTTGATATTACCCGCTTTCTGAAATCGCATGAAAAAAGCGCCAATTTACCGCTCCCCAAGTTGCTCTCTTTAAGTTATTGTAAGATTGACAAAAACGGGATTCATGTTGATGATTTTACTGTAGAATGGGATAAAATTTGTGCAACTGGGATTAAGAAAGAGGAACTTAAGGGTAAAGGTGAAAACCCCTATTATGTTCATCATCTAATGGTCTGTTTGTACACAGGAAAGATAAGCCACATTTCTATTGGGTCGAATGATTTACACCGCGGACTTCTTGGGCATTTTATTGAGCAATATAAAATCGACTATTTTGCGGCTAAGTGTTTTTAGCTGGGAGTAAATTCTTCCAAAGATAGATGTTGTTTTATATTAAGAATAACGATCGTTTTATCCATTCAAATGATCCACGTAAAATTGCGAATTTACGCGCCACTAATGAAGGAAAAACACCAACGTAAATTCGCAATTTTACGTGCCACCAAACCCCTATAAATACAGGGATTTAACCAATCACGAAATCGGAATGCGCACCACCACTTTTGTGCCCAACGCATTCCCTTTTTCATCTGCTAAATCGGTGATTTCAAGCAGCTCAATTGTATGTTCGCCTTGTTGTAAATCCAATCGCTCTTGGGTCACGCGCAATGCAGTTGATTGGTGATACGATTCTTTGCTTTTTTCATTCAATGTATTGGCTTTCTTGCGTCCAATTCCGTTATCGGTAAGGGTACATTCAAGTAGGTTGAAACGATCTGCAAAATGAATTTGAATCACACCTCGCTTAGCTGGATCGTGCACTTCATTGAACCGAAATCCATGTTTAATAGCGTTTTCAACAAAGGGTTGCAGCAACATGGGTGGAATTTTGATAAAATCCTTTTCCAACGATTCGTCCAAGGTAATGGTGTAATCAAACCGATTACCGGTACAGAATTGTTCAATCAACAGGTAATTTTCCAAGGTGCTGATTTCTTCTTCCAGTGAGATCAACGTATTGCGCGAATTATCCAGAATTTGGCGCATGAGACGAGAGAATTTCGCTAAATAGTAGCGCGCTTCTTGTTCATTTCCGGTGCCAATTTGCGATTGAATAGAGTTGAGGGCGTTGAAAATAAAATGGGGATTCATTTGCAAGCGCAGTGCCTTTTGTTCCAATTCAACCAGTTCTTTTTCCAATTGAAAACGGTGTTGTAACGCTTGAGATTTTGTTCGAATGCGATTCGTTTGCCATTTAAATAATCCGACAATGCCACCAATAATGAGCAGTAGAATCAATCCAATAAACCACCATTGTTGCCAAAATGGAGTAGCAATGTGAATCGAAATGGTGATCGGTTGTTTATTCCATATTCCATCTTCGTTGCAAGCTTTCACCAAAAATGTATAATCACCTGGACTGATATTGGAGTAAACAATGCGTTGTTCTGTGGATGGTGGCGACCAACGTTTATCAAATCCAGCCAATTTCCATTTGTATCGAACGGCTTCGGGATTGCTGAAATTAATGGCTAAAAAATCGAAACTCAAGTGATTTTGATCGTAGGGCAACCACAATTCGCCTACCGTATTCCAATCACCAATTGCCGATTTATAAGGTGTTTTTGATAAGGATTCATAAAACAATTTTACGTCCATGAAACTTGTAATTGGCTCATGCGTGTTTTTAACTGAATTGGATGGATTGTAACGAGACAGGCCGTTGATTGTTCCGAACCAAATAGTGCCATCTGTGTCATTGAATACAGCATTTTGACAGGTTTCAACTCCTGTAAATCCTTCTCCTTTTCCGAGGTGTTTGATGGAGATAATTTTCCTGTTTTTGGTTAAATAAAGATAATCTAGACCCGTTTCAGAACCTACAATAAGGTTGTTCGAACGGTCGAGCGTCAATAAATAAATATTCGAAGAAGTCAACCCGTCGGTATGATCGTACTGGATTGTTAAATGAGTAGGATGATACAAATCGATCCCAACAATTCCTGCTCCAGCTGTTCCTATCCATAGAAAACCACTTTTATCTTCAATAATGGATCGAATGGAATTGGAACGCAATCCACGATTGATACCGGTTGTAGTATGAGTAGGAATACCGTTGTCAACTCGTCCAATGCCTTTGTTTTCTGTCCCGTACCACACACGATTTTGTTTGTCAACGTGTAAGCAAGTCAATCGATTTTCAAGTAATCCTTTTCCAACTGTCAAGGAGAAAATGGTAGGATTAAGTGAACCATTTGGAGTAATTTTTAACAAACCAGAACCAGCAGTGGCGATCCAGATTGCACCATTTTGATCTTTTTGCATCCCTCTGACATAGAATTTTTCCGTTCGGGGAATGAGCCGAAATTGGTTACCATCATAACCATAAACTCCTTGACCATCTGTTCCAAAATACAGCCAACCATCATTTCCTTCTGCAATGGCTTTTACCTTTACATCGGCAAATCCATTTTGTGCACTAAACGTTGAAAAACGACCATTTGAGTAGAGAGACAACCCTTTTTGAGATGTTCCAATCCACAAACGTTGCCGTTGATCGCGAAAAATACTGTAGATATAATTGCCTCCTAAACCAGATGACTTATTGTAGGTTGTAAACTGTTTTCCAACGTAATTGCAAATTCCTCCACCAGATGTGCCAAACCATAAACTACCTGCATTGTCTTGCAAAATACTCCTTACGTGATTATTGCTCAACCCTTCATTTTCCGTAAGTGACGAAAACACTTTCGTCGTTGTTGTGTATTGAATCACACCATGATTGAGGGTAGCAAACCAAACATTATCAGATCGATCACAGTAAATATCCAATACAGTTCGGGTATATAATTCGTGGTGTAAATCGAGGCGTGAATAATGAAAGCCATCGTAAAAATAAGCCCCATCGCCATACGTACCAATCCAAATGTTGCCTTTTGAATCTTCAGTGAGTGAGTTGATGGCATTCGCTAAATAGCGCGATTCTTTGCTAAGGGTTGTCAATTGCCATTTACCTTTTACAGTTTCAAGCCGAAAAAGCCCTTTTCCTGTTCCAAACCAAATCCGCGATTGTTGGTCGATAAGTACGGTATTTACAGTTGTTTTGGGTAGTTGGAGTTGAGCTGAAATTGACGTGAATTTTCCATTTTCAAATACCAATAAACCGTTACTTGTAGCCAACCATTTTCTATTTGTTGCATCAAATGCGATGTCATAAATAGCTACTTGCTCTGTTGCTCCTATTGGTTTGAAATTGGTGAAAGTCCTGCCGTTGTATTTCGATAGTCCATTATTGGTCGTAATCCATAGTTGATGGAATGGATCTTCCTTGATTTTATAAACATAACTGTTAATCAAGCCATCTTTTTCGGTGAATGTTTTGAAATTGCGCCCATCGAACCGACTAATTCCCCCGCCTCGTGTTCCCATCCATAAATACCCACGGTGATCTTGCAACAGACTGTAAACTTGTGATTGCGCAACACCATCTTCAACGGTAAGATTCCGAAAATTGTATTGCTGTGCCATCCCCAAAATTGGAAAGAGCGCTATCATAAGCATGCATTTTAGTTGATTCATCAACATGGGTTATTATCAAATGAGTTGAAACGCACTAAAGTACACATTTCACGTATTGATTCTGATTGAAATAATCAAGTATTTCCAACGCTTCTTATGCATCTTCCTGCGAATAATAAAAGGGTACTTTCTTCTGCTTAAAACAACTGTAAATTCGGTAGGAGAAACCATAAAAGGGGAAAATGTCATTCATGAGTCGTATAAAGAAGATGTGGCTTGATTACAAGAATTGGAGGAAGCGTACCAAACGAACCCGAAGGCGCGTAATTGGAATGTTCATGATCCTTTTTTTGATTTGGTATGCTCAATGTTTGCCGAATCAACTGTTCACAGATAGTACTTCCACCGTTTTATTGGATCGTGATGGAGAATTATTAGGTGCACGCATCGCTGATGATGGCCAATGGCGATTTCCTGAAACCAAAACCGTTCCGCCGAAAATTGCGACTTGTATGATTGCCTTTGAAGATCGCAATTTTTATAGCCATATTGGCATCAGTTTAAAGGGAATTGGAAGAGCGATTGTTCAAAATTCAAAAAGTTCCAAAATAGTAAGTGGAGGAAGCACTATTACGATGCAATTGGCACGGATCATGCGCAAAAACCCGGCGCGCACCTATAGGGAAAAAGTACTGGAAATGTTATTGGCAACGCGAATGGAATTGCGTTATTCGAAACAGGAAATCCTTGCATTGTATGCGTCTCATGCTCCTTTTGGAAACAACGTTGTTGGATTAGACGCTGCTTCTTGGCGGTTTTTCGGACGCAATTCAACCCAACTTAGCTGGGCAGAAAGTGCAACCCTCGCAGTATTGCCAAATGCTCCAGGGCTTATTTATCCCGGTAATAATCATGATCAGTTGTTGAAAAAACGCAATCGTCTGTTGACTTATTTGTTTTCCTCTGGAAAAATAGATCGAACGAGTTATCAATTGGCGGTGTCTGAACCATTACCCGATAAACCCATTCCACTTCCGCAATTAGCACCCCATTTATTGGATCAACTACTTTTGAAAGGCCACAAGGGAAAATTGATTCATTCTACCCTTCGAAAAGCATTGCAGGAAAAAGCGATCCATCAATTGCAACTTCATCATCAAATTCTGAGTGATAACCGCATTATGAATGGCGCTGTTATGATCACCGATGTCAACACGGGCGAAGTATTGGCTTATGTTGGAAATACTCAAACCCATGATGATGAACATGCGCGAGATGTGAATTGTATTGTCGCACCAAGAAGTACTGGCAGTATTTTAAAACCTTTGCTGTATGCTAAATGTTTAGAGAATGGTCAACTTACACCCGCCATGTTGATTACGGATATTCCATCGCAATTTGGGAGTTTTGCACCGAAAAATTATACGGGTCAGTTTGATGGTGTTGTCCCTGCTAATCAAGCTCTTTCTCGCAGTTTGAACATTCCAATGGTGCATTTAATTAGTAAATACGGTGTATCAAAATTCAGAGACGATTTACGCAAATATGGATTAACCACCATTCGTAAACCCGCCCGTCATTATGGACTTTCACTAATTTTGGGTGGGGCAGAAGCTACATTGTTTGATTTAAATCGGGTGTATACGCAGCTGGCACAAGAATTGAAAAAAGGTCAACGGCAAGAAATCCAACTCATGAAAGGTGAATCTGTTCGTTCATTTGAGAAAAAACAATTGTTGACCAACCGTGGCTGTATCTATTCAACATTTGAAGCGATGGTGGAAGTCAATCGCCCAGATGAAGATAATAACTGGAAATTGTTTACTTCCTCACAAAAAATAGCATGGAAAACAGGTACAAGTTTTGGCTTTCGAGATGCGTGGGCAATTGGTGTAACTCCTGATTACGTTGTTTCCGTTTGGATTGGGAATGCTGATGGTGAAGGTAGACCAGGATTAACAGGCGTGAAAGCAGCTGCCCCGTTGATGTTTGATTTATTTCGACAATTGCCAACAGCAGACAACTGGTTTCATTGTCCCAAAACTGAATTAATCAATGCTTCCATTTGCAGAGAAAGTGGGCATATAGCATCTGAATTGTGCACAGAAGTATGGCAGAAACAAATTCCGAAAACGTGTGAAATAGCTCCCAATTGTCCCTATCATCAACGGGTTCATTTGGATCAAACGGGCAAATTTCGAGTTGATAGTGAGTGTGAAAGTGTGTATACGATGCAACATGTTACGCGATTTGTACTTCCACCTGTGATTGAACGCTACTATGCCATCAACCATCCTAATTACCACTTATTACCCGATTACAAACCCGCCTGTTTGTCCAAAATAACCGATGGCGCTATGCACGTGGTTTACCCTAAATCGGGAAGTAAAATTTATGTTCCAGTGGAAATTGATGGTTCAACTGGTCAAGTCATTTTTGAAGCCGGGCATCGGAATCCCGCAACACACATTTATTGGCACTTAGACGATTATTTTATTGGGGAAACGACCGAAATCCATCAACTTTCGCTCAATCCGCCGGGTGGTTCGCATACGCTTAAATTGATCGATCAGAATGGAGTGGAAATTTCAATTCAATTCGAAATCTTGAACACCAAAAAATAGGGTCTCTATCATTGATTTCTAATTTTCTACGATATTTGTCTGTATGAATCTCAATCAAATTACCATTCCAGTAATCGACTTAAAACGATCAATAGCCTTTTATCAATTGCTTGGATTAGAGTTAATCGTTCATACGAATGCACATTACGCGCGTTTTGTTTGTCCAGATGGTACAACAACTTTTTCGTTACATGTTGTGGAAGACTTGCCTGCGGGTGATGGCATTTGGTTGTATTTTGAAGTGGAAGATGTTGATCAGCAAGTATCGGAATTGAAAGCAAAAGGAATTGTTTTTGAAGATGAACCTGTCGATCAATCGTGGTTGTGGAGAGAAGTCCGTTTAAAAGATCCAGACAGTAATCAGTTACTGATTTTCCATGCGGGTGAATATCGATTGAATCCACCTTGGAGATTGGAAAAGGAATGAATAGAAAAGGCACCCGAAAGCGCCTTGTCAATCCCACCAAAAATGATTTCCATGGGAGTTTTATTCAATTTTACCTAACCAAGGTCTTCTGACCATTTTCTTTATTAGAAGAACCGTGCCAATTAAATCCATTTTATTTAACTCATTGATTCATAAAATGCTTGATTTACAGATGAGTGTTTATTGTTCTCATTTTGAGACCTAAATCTTTAATTGAGAAAAGTGAATAATTTAATACGTCAATGATTAACAAAAAAATCCCGCACCTCAATAGGAACGGGATTTATTATTTTCTATTGAATCGAATTATAATTTTCGAGCAACCTCTACTTCTTCGTATGCTTCAACAATGTCGCCTACTTTGATGTCATTGAACTTATCAATGTTCAAACCACATTCGTAGTTGTTTTTCACTTCTTTTACGTCGTCTTTGAATCGTTTCAATGATCCTAATGTTCCACTGTGAATCACAATACCATCGCGGATAACACGGATTTTCGAGCTTCGTTTGATCAATCCATCCATGACATAACATCCTGCAATTGTACCAACTTTGGTGATGTCGAATGTTTCGCGAATTTCTGCCGTACCCAATACTTTTTCTTCGATATCTGGTGAAAGCATTCCTTCCATTGCCGCTTTCAATTCGTCGATCGCTTTGTAGATTACAGAATACAAACGGATATCAATTTGTTCTTGTTCAGCTAATTTACGCGCTGCAACAGATGGTCTTACTTGGAATCCAACGATGATTGCATCCGATGCAGAAGCCAAATTGACATCAGCTTCGGTGATTGCTCCAACTCCTTTGTGAACGATATTCACTTGGATTTGCTCTGTAGATAAGCGCAACAATGAATCAGAAAGGGCTTCGATTGATCCATCCACGTCACCTTTTACAATCAAGTTCAATTCCTTGAAATCACCAATCGCCAAACGACGACCAATTTCCTCCAACGTAATGTGTTTCGTTGTACGTAAACCTTGTTCACGGTACAATTGCTCACGTTTCGATGCAATACCTCTTGCTTCGCGTTCGTCATTCAAAATGTGGAAGGTATCACCTGCACTAGGTGCACCGTTGATTCCCAACACTGATACTGGTTGACTTGGACCTGCTTCTTTTATTACAACTCCGTGTTCATCGTGCATGGCACGTACACGTCCGTAATTACGACCAACTAATACAATGTCACCAATTCTCATGGTTCCAGCTTGTACTAACATGTTGGTTACATATCCTTTTCCTTTGTCCAAAGAGGATTCAACCACTGTACCAACAGCATTTTTCGCTGGATTGGCACGTAAAGTCAATAACTCCGCTTCGAGTAAAACCTTATCTAGTAATTCATCGATATTCAAGTTTTGCTTTGCAGAGATCTCTTGGCATTGGTATTTTCCACCCCATTCTTCCACCAAGATGTTCATGGCAGAGAGTTGTTCGCGGATTTTATCAGGGTTTGCTCCTGGTTTATCAATTTTATTAATGGCGAATACCATTGGAACGTTCGCTGCTTGAGCATGTGAAATCGCTTCCTTGGTTTGTGGCATCACATCATCGTCTGCTGCTACAATGATAATAGCAACGTCTGTTACTTGAGCACCACGAGCACGCATGGCAGTAAAGGCTTCGTGACCTGGTGTATCGAGGAAAGTCATTTTACGCTTGTCCTTCAATGTTACAGAATACGCACCAATATGTTGCGTGATTCCACCAGCTTCACCCGCAGTTACGTTCGCATTACGGATTTTATCTAAAAGGGATGTTTTACCGTGATCGACGTGACCCATTACTGTAATAATTGGCGGACGTTCCACCAAATCTTCTTCTTTATCTTCTACTTCCAGAATTGCTTCTTGAAGGTCTGCTGAAACGAATTCTGTTTCATAACCAAACTCTTCTGCAACAATCTGAATGGTTTCAGCATCTAAACGTTGGTTGATTGAAGCGAAGATCCCCAATGACATACAAGCCGAAATAACTTGTGTTGGAGAAACATTCATCATACTTGCCAACTCAGAAACCGTAACGAATTCTGTTAATTTCAAGATACTTTCTGCCATTTCAGCAGCAGCTTGTTCCATTTCACGTCGTTGTGATAAATGATCACGTTTCGCACGACGGTTTTTAGAACCTTTTGATTTACCTCCACTTGAAGATAAACGTGCCAAGGTATCTTTTACTTCTTTCTGAATATCTTGCTCCGTTGCAACAGGTTTATCAAACTTGGATTTACCGAAGTTTCCTTTACTTGGTGCTGGTGCTCCCGTTCTATTTGGACCTCCACCTGTTCTTGGCGGACCACCACCTGGACGGTTTTGATTTCCTTGTGTACCTTGACCTCCTTGTCCTGGCGTTCCACCTGGTTTTGGAGCATCAACTTTCTTAATACGTTTACGCTTTTTACGATCATCACCTGGTCTTGAAGAACCAACTGATTTAGGTCGTTCAACAGGTAATTCGATCTTACCTAATACAACTGGACCTGTCAATTTGCGTGTTTCCACACGAATTGTTTCAATTTCTTTTGGAGGTTCAGGAGTATTTGCAGGCGGTTCTGGAGTTACTTCTTTTACAGGAGGAACTTCATTTGTCGCTTTTTTAGGATAGTCCGATTTATCAATTGGACCTTGATCTTTTTTCCGTTTATCGGGACGTGTTTTTGTGTTGAGGCTATCTAAGTCAATTTTACCAATCACTTGCAAACCTCCATTTGGATCAGCAGGTTTAGTTTCTGTTGGTTCTGGCGCTACAACAACAACTGGCTCTGACTTTTCAACCACAGGCTCAATAGTTGGAGTTGGCTCAGGAGTTGGCTCTTGAACTGGAGTAGGAGCTATAGTTTCTTGCACTTCAACTTTTGCTTCTTCAACAACAGGAGTTGGTTCAACCACTGGTTTTGGTGCTGCAACAACAGGTTGAGCTTTTACACGTTCAAGAACAGTATCATCGAAATCATCTTCGTCTGATACTGGCTCTTCCACTTTAACATCCCGTAGGGTAATTGTTTCTCTTTTTTCGCGCTTTACTGCTGACAATTTGGATTGCTCCTTCAAGTTTTGGTCTGCAGCAAATTGCGTTTGCAGCATTTCATACTGCTCCGGTTCCAATTTGGAATTTGGATTCATGTCAATAGAAACTCCTTTCGAGGCCAAAAACTCCACGATAGTAGAAACTCCTACATTCAATTCTCCTGCTGCTTTGCCTAAACGCTGTGCTTTACCGGCCATATTCAATTTGCTCCTTTTTTAATAATCAGTGCTTGCACACTGCTTTACTGTTGACAAAGATAGTTAGTGTTGGTCAATTATTCGAATTCAGAGCGAAGAATCTTTAGAACTTCTTGAATCGTCTCTTCTTCTAAATCGCTACGTTTCACTAATTCTTCTACCGTTAACTCTAAAACTGACTTCGCTGTATCACAACCAACTGCTTTTAATTCATCCAAAATCCAGCTATCTATCTCATCTGCAAATTCTTCTAAATCTACATCTTCAACATCTGCTTCACCATCTCGGAAGACATCTATTTCGTATCCTGTTAATTTTCCCGCCAAACGAATATTGTATCCACCTTTTCCAATTGCCAACGACACTTGATCTGGTTTTAAATACACGCTTGCACGTTTCAATTCTTCGTCTATTTCAATATTTGTGATTTTTGCAGGAGATAATGCCCGCTGAATCAATAATTTTGGATTATTCGTAAAATTAATGACATCAATGTTCTCATTGCGCAATTCACGTACAATCCCATGGATTCGAGAACCTTTCATTCCGACACATGCTCCAACTGGATCAATACGGTCATCATAAGATTCAACAGCAACTTTCGCGCGTTCTCCTGGTTCACGAACAATTCGTTTAATCGTAATCAATCCGTCGAATACTTCTGGAACTTCCAATTCAAATAAACGCTCCAAGAACTCAGGGGCAATACGTGAAAGGATGATCACTGGGCTACTGTTACGCATATCAACTTTGGATACAACTGCGCGAACAGATTCGCCTTTTTTGAAATAATCGGATGGAATTTGTTCTGACTTTGGTAAGATCAATTCATTGTTCTCGTCATCCAAGACCATGATCTCTTTCTTCCAAACTTGATAAACTTCACCAGTGATGATTTCACCGATTCGTTCTTTGTATTTTTTGTAAAGTTGATCTTTCTCTAATTCAAGGATTCGAGAAATTAAATTTTGGCGCAATGCCAAGATATTTCGACGACCAAAATCTCCAAAGCGGAATTCTTCTGATACTTCTTCACCAATTTCGAAATCGGGTTCAATTTTAATTGCATCTGAATAAGCGATCTCTGTATTTTGATCTTCGACCTCTCCGTCTGCTACAATCTCTTTATTTACAAAAATCTGAACATCACCTTTGTCAATATTTACGATGACATCAATGTGCTCATCGGTGTTAAATTTTTTCTTCAACATCGCACGAAATACGTCTTCAAGTACATGCTGCATCGTTTGTTTATCGATGCTTTTAAGTTCTTTGAACTCCGAAAACGAATCTACCAATTCCAAGCTGTTCATGGTTTCCTTATTTAAATGAAATAATTACTCTTGCTTCTACTATATCGACAAATGGCCATTCGTTTTGAATCACCACTGTTTCTTTTTTCTTTTTTCCTTCGATCAATTGTTTTTCTTCATGTTCCAGCACAATTGAGTCTGCTTTCACTTCGATCAACGTTCCTTCGGTTGCTTCTCCAGATTTGAGTTTCAACTCCAAACCACGCCCCACATTCTTTACATATTGCGCGTGAACTCTCAATGGTTTATCCAAACCTGCTGAAGAAACATGCAATTCAAAATCTTGGGATTCACGGTCCAAATTGTGTTCTATGTTACGTGAAACAGAAACACAATCTTCAACAGTTACGCCACCTTCGTGCTTGTCCAACTCCAATCGGATCACATTGCGGGTGCTAATGGTCAATTCAACGATAAACAATCCGTTATCGCGTTCTTGCATGCGTTCCTCCGCTAATTCTGTTACTAATTTTTTTGTAATCATGTGTATAAAAAGAGGGGACTAGCGTCCCCTCGTTTATATCGTTGTTAAATTCAATAGTGCAAATATAGTCGTTTTTGTTTGATTCACAAGCTTTTTTGGTGGAAAGTTGGATTCATGGTTCCAAAACAAGTGAAACAAAAGTGGAATAGATGAAGGAAATATGCATAAAACTGATGGGTAGTTGAAGCGAAATTAATTCAATTCCATACGAATCACCTCAATCCGGCGTTCAGTAACTTCTTCGATATGTAGTGTGCAGCGTTTCAATTCAAGGCTTGTTCCTGCTTCTGGAATACTTTCCAATTGGTGAATCACCAAACCGCCTAAGGTTTCATAGGCTTCTGATTCGGGTAATTGAAAACTATAGGTGCGATTGAGGTAAGAAACATCTGCTCGAGCAGAAAAGCGGTAGACGTTCTCGGAAATTTGTTCTTCTAACCAATCTACATCGTCGTGTTCGTCTTCAATTTCTCCGAAAATTTCTTCGATGACGTCTTCAATGGTAATGATTCCTGATGTTCCTCCGTATTCATCTACCACTACAACAATACTACTGCTTTGTTTGGTAAACATTTCCAATAATTCTTTGCCGGGAATGGCTTCTGGAACGAATGAAATGGGTCGTAATAATTGCTTGATTCCTTGCGGTCGTCTAAACATTTCGAATGAATGCACATAGCCGATGATATTGTCGATCGTATCGCGGTAAACGAGTAATTTAGATAAGCGTGTTTCTATAAACAGTGCTGAAAGAGATTCAATGGTATCATCTACATCAATTGCCACAATTTCGGTACGTGGAATCATGCAATCACGTGCTTTGATCTTGGAAAAATCGAGTGCGTTTTGCAAGATTTGCATTTCATTGCCTAAATCAGCTTCATCTTCCATTCGCTCATTCATATCTGCTACAAAGTGATGCAAATCGGCTTTGGAGAACACTTTTTCTGATTGAATGACATGTACGCCAAATAATTTTAGAAAGCCATGACTCAAGATAACCATGAAACGAGTTGGCAAATATAGGATCCAATACAAGAGTAACATGGGCGAAGATCCTAAACGGAAAAAGGCATTTGGATTGAGTTGAATCAGGGTTTTGGGAATGAATTCAGCAACCATTAAAACCACCAATGTAGAAATGACAGTTTGCAATAACAATAGTGCATATTCACTTTCAACTCCCCAGCCCAGTATGATAGGATTGAGCAAATTGGCTGCATAGATTCCAAAAATCACCAACGCCATATTATGCGTAAGTAAGATCATGGCCAAAAAATGACCTTCATTTCCGTAGAATAAATTGAGGATTTTACCGAAAAGTGATGTTTTGGAGCGATCCAATTCTACTTTTAAGCGATTGGAAGCAACAAAAGCCATCTCCATTCCAGAGGAAAATGCCGTAAACAGTAATGCGCCAATTATAACAAGTATGGAAGGGTCCATTTAACAGTTTAATCCGAGAAAAGTAAGCAAAAAGTTCTGATTATCAAACGTCAAAACCAATGTCTTTACGGTAATATGCATTATCAAAACTAATTTTGTCGATTGAACGGTACGAACGTTCCAGTGCAATTTCTAAGTTTTTACCATAGGAAGTAACTGCTAAAACGCGTCCACCATTGGAAACTACTACTGGTCCATCACTTGCTGTTCCTGCATGAAAAACAAGACTTTCAGTGATTCCATTCAACCCAGAAATGGTTTTTCCTTTTTCGTATTTCTCTGGATAACCACCAGCAACCATCATTACTGTACACGCACTGCGTTCTTCAAATTGCACATCGCATTCAGAAAGTGTATTGGTAGCAACACCCTCAAACAAATCCAATAAATCAGATTTCAAACGCGGCATTACCACTTCAGTTTCGGGATCCCCCATGCGGCAATTGTACTCAATCACATACGGTTCACTTTTTACGTTGATGATTCCGAAGAATATAAATCCTTTGTAACGGATATTATCTGCTTTCAAGCCTTTCACTGTAGGAATAATGACTTGATTTTCGATTTTATCCATGAACGTTTTATCCACAAATGGCACTGGAGAAACAGCTCCCATTCCACCTGTGTTCAGTCCTTTATCACCTTCGCCAATGCGTTTGTAATCTTTTGCTTCTGGTAAAATTTTATAGGCATCGCCATCTGTCAAAACAAATACTGAGCATTCGATTCCTGACAAAAACTGTTCAATAACGACACGCGAACTTGCATCACCGAATTTTGCGTCGGCTAACATGGCTTTCAATTCAGCTTTCGCTTCTTTGAGGTCGTTGATAATTAATACGCCTTTTCCAGCTGCTAATCCATCGGCTTTTAAAACGTAAGGAGCTTTTGTGTTTTCCAAATACGTGTACCCTTGTTCGAGTGTTTCTTTGGTAAACGTGGCGTATTTTGCTGTTGGAATATTGTGACGCATCATGAAGGCTTTTGCAAAATCTTTGCTTCCTTCCAATTGTGCGGCTTCTTTGTTTGGACCAATTACTGGAACAGCTTTCAAGGCATCATCTGCCAAAAAGAAATCATGAATTCCAAGAACCAAGGGATCTTCTGGACCAACCACCACCATATTGATGGATTCTTTCAACACGAATGCTTTTACTGCTTCGAAATCGGTTGGTTGAAAGTCTACATTTGTTCCATGCAATCGCGTTCCCGCATTTCCAGGCGCAATAAACAGGTGTTCCAACTGAGAACTTTTTGCGAGTTTCCACGCAATGGCATGTTCTCTACCACCGGAACCTAATAATAGTACTCTCATTTGATTAACAATATTTCAATAGTGATTCGAATAGACGTTTTCCATCTTCATTTGCCAATAATGCATCAGCTGCACGCTCTGGATGTGGCATCATACCAAAGACATTTTTGTTTTTATTACAAATTCCTGCAATGTTCAATAATGAACCATTCGGGTTGTTTTTTTCAGTTACTTCTCCAGCTGCATTCGCATACTGAAACAACACTTGATCGTTATCTTGAATGGACTTCATGGTATCATCGGCAGCGTAAAAACGACCTTCTCCATGAGCAATTGGAATTTTATATGTTTTTGCAGCATCCAATGCTTTGGTAATTGGAGTACTTGTGTTGGCAGGTTTTAAATACACATTTTTACAGATGAATTTCTGGGTATCATTGTGCAACAAAGCTCCTTCTAACAAACCAGATTCTGTCAAGATCTGAAATCCATTACAAACGCCTAATACATAACCACCTTTATTGGCGTGTTGCATAACCTCAGTCATAATGGGAGATAGTTTAGCAATAGCACCTGATCGCAAATAATCACCGTAGGAAAATCCTCCAGGAAGAATGACAAAATCAACATTTTTCAATGAAGTGTCTTTGTGCCAAAGGCGTTCAACTTGCTGACCCATTAGCGTTTCAAGAACATATACCATGTCCTCATCACAATTAGATCCAGGGAAGGTAACTACACCAAATTTCATGTTTTTACTATTTGTAGCGTTTCGGAATTGAAACAATCACTATTCAGTGCCCGCAAAGGTAATCAATCTGTTTACAACAAAAGATGACCCGAAAGGAAAAATTTAACAACAGCGAGTAGAAATGTCAAGTAAAAAAAGATGGTTGCCACTCTTCTCCAGAACTTATGAATAAAGGCAAACGTGTAGAAAAAGCTTAATCCAATGAAGAGAAAATTGAACCATTCTAGTTGTTGATAAAATAAGATATCAGCAGTTCCAAGTAATAATCCACCAGCTAAAACCCACAATAATGCACGGTTCAATTTTTTATAGCGAATCGAACTTTTTTGAAGGCGGATTTGGATACCAGCAATGCTCAACAAGAACAGAATTAAAACCATTCCACTTGTAGCATAATAGACAATTACTTCATGGTGAACAATACTTTCATAGCGCAAAAGGTTGGCGTCAATTCGGTGTCCTGAAAACCACCAAAACAAGAGTGCATTGACAACTGGAACAGAAAACCCGATTATACTCAAAGCCCATTCTCGAAAATGAAACGATTTTAGTGCCCATACAGCAAACCAAAACAACACCAATAATCCGGCACTAGGCGGGTGAAATGTAGCCGCTAATCCTACAAAAAAAGCTGCGTTGGTAATTTGTTTTCGATTGTCTTCACCGGTTCTAATTTGAAAGATCAATCGGATTACTTGCAACCAACATACATGAACCATTAGCAATCCATCAGGTTGGTAAAAACAATGACTGAAAGACATCAGCACAACATAGAAGATGGATGGCGCATAATTGTTGCGTTCCAAAAATTCATACCTGTTGAAGAGTACATTCAATTGCAATGCATTCAAACCAACGATGATGGCAGATACAATCGAAATCCACTTATTGCTCAGCAAGTCTGTATTACCCCATAAACCCAGATCAATTTCCGTGAAAATATGATGGTAAGGAAAAAACACGTTTAACAGATAGAAACCTGCAATCACAGGAAGCAATAAAAACAGCGCGAATGGCTGATTGCTCAGGAAGGGTTTCAAAATCATTTGACGAAGATAATTTACAATTATGAATAATCAATTGAAAATGTAAAATTGGAATAATTGAAAATTGAAAATGTGAAATTGAAAATTGGCTAGGTCAGTTCATAGAATTATGAATTATAAATTGAACTTCGACAAGCTCAGTTCAAACAAAATTATAAAGTGGATTGAAGTAGAACGACGATCTCCTTAGCAATTGAAAATGTAAAATTGAAAATGCGAAATTGAATAACTAGAACCTCAATCTCCTTGCTAATTCATAATTAGTCAATTGATAATTTTACATTTTCAATTGCTAATTAAAAGAATAGTCTTCCATTCACCCATTCCGGATCGAGTATGGCTTCGTGTTTTTTATAAAATGATAAAGCAGGTTCATTCCATTCGAGTACTTGCCAGTCCATCCGTTTCACACCGCGTTCTTTTGCAATAGCTACAACTTCTTGAAATAAGCGGCCACCAATACCTCCACGGCGAAATTCTGGAAGAACATAAAAATCTTCTAAATAAAGACAGCGTCCTTTCCAAGTTGAATAAGAAGTATAATACAATGCAAATCCAACAACACCTTTTAAATCATCTTCAACTACCAATGCATCACACACCTGGTCATCAAACAAATCAATCCTCAATTGCTCAGGTGTATTGATCACTTCATCTGGTGCGCGTTCGTAGGTTGCTAATTCTTGGATCAAACCAAAAATTGCTCCTTCGTCACCTTTTTTTGCCTTCCGAATAGTCATCTTACAAACCACCTAAATTGTAACGGAATCGAATCCCTGTACTCATGTTACCAGTTGGGTAGGATGTTGCAATTTTTGGAGTTGTAATCACTTGATCATAGTACAGCTGTACTGTCAAGTTGTTTCCCAAATTGTAATCTACTGATGATTTGATTGAAACAACACGTTGACCTGCCGTAGCTTGATCGGTTCCTTCAACAATCTTGCGAATCACTGTTAAGTTATCACGGAAGGTAAAGTCGAAACGAATATTCAATGCATTTTCAGGTTGTTTTCCTTTAATTTTGAAAGGTAAACGTACTTTATTGAATTTGTATCCTGTTCCAATTACAAACTCACTTCCAAGCACTTCAGTTACCTGATTGTTGTTTAAGGAAAGTGTTGCACTTCTATCTTTTTTGTATTCGAATTTCGTGATCAAACCTTGACCATTTACATTCCATGTTGCATCTACACCAATTAATGGAGAGAAGCGTTCTGAAAGCGTTACCGATTGCACATTATTACGTGGAATAAAGTTGTTGTTCAAATCTGTAGCAGAAATATCCCCATTCGCATCTAAAGTTGCCAATAAATTTGATTGAACTCCTGCCATTGTTATATTCGATGAATAACCGTGACGTACTACAAAGTTTTTCACGTATTTTTTCATGAACTCAAACTTGGTTAATCCATTGTAGTTAATTGTCCAGTTTGGTAATGGCAAGGATTTGAATGGATTTGTTGAACGTTCATTCACATCTGTTTTCGTGTAGGAAGAAAGGAAAGCTCCTATAACAACTTCTTGTTGCGATTGGCTGTATCCATTCGCGTAACCAGTTGTCACATTGGTAGAATTTCCATTACTCGCTCCCAAGAATTGCGATACTAATTCCGTGTTACTTCTCAAATTCTCAAAATTCGCAGACGAATACTGATTACCTAGTTTCACAAATGCACTTCTGATCGAAATCGTAGAATACGTCAACGTAGAGATCTGCATACGACTTTGAGATTGGAACTGCTGACTCAATTCATCCCAACGGTAGAAATCGGATGTATTCTGAGTTGTTGTGCGATTCAAATTGAGATCAATCGTGAAATCTTTGAATGGTTCAAGTGTTGCACGACTTGTATAGGTTTGCGAATGCGTAATAGTATGTTGTCTATTCAATGCACTGTTTTGAACCAACCAACCGTTGTCGGATGAAATTCGTGCGAAATCATAACTCGTTTCTTTACCTGATACACTGTAAGTTTGTTTTCCAAAAAGGAATCCACCCAACGACGAACTCATGGAAGGATTGAATCCGAGTACACCTGATTGTTGATTGTAACCTGGCAACAATGTACCATCAGTTTGCGCATAAGTACCTGAAACGCTACGAACAGTCATCAATAATCGACCTGTAAAACCAACAACTGGATTGACTTTGTTATTTTTCTTGCGTTTTTTTTCCCGTTCGAACTTGCGTTTTTTACGTTCCCATTTACGCAATTCTTTTTTGGTCATTTCCTCAACTGGCTTGTCAGGTTTCAGTTCTTCTTCTGGTTCTTTCGTATCAGCAGGTTTGGTTGGTTTTGCTCCATCAGAAGCAGCTTCACCAGCTCTTCCTCGTGCATTTCTACCATCTCCGTTTATTTTCTTCAAGAATGGAACCTTGTTGTATAAATTGGTGAAATTCGCCTGACCTTGCGCATTGATGGTTCGGCTATTTTGGATAAGATTACCAAAATCCTTTAGTGGATCATACGCTTGGCCTGGAATTGGTTCGCTACCTTGTCCCAATGCTGCACGTTGCCAGTTGTAAGTACCTCCGTATTTCACATTTCCAGAAAGCCAATCGAGTGCTGGAATTTTATCAAACGGTAAATTATAGGCCAGTGAGAAATCATGCGTATAATCCATTGTTTTACCAAACGATCTCATTTGATTCCAAACGGTATCTTTGAATTGGCGGTAACTTTCAGCATCCGCTTTTCTATCTACAATGCCGTTTGCCTCATCAAATAAAGAGCGGTTATTGGCATTAAAGTTGAATTTTAGATTTTTCGTAACATCCCAACCTAATTTGTAATTACGGTTCCACGTGAAGTTCTTGACATAAACTGGTTTGAAGACAAATGTTTCATCCAGGTTATTGCGGATTTGACGTTCATTGTAGTTACGCACTACATCATTACTGAATGAAATGTTTTTCGGTAGTAATGAAATGTTTATATCTCGAATGATAGCCCACCATTTGGACTTCTGCATGAATTCCACTTTTTTGAATGGTTCAAACGGCTTCGCGGTAAAGGAATAAGCGTAATTCAAACCAGCCTTCCATGTTTTTGTTCTATCGTAATTGGTATTAAAATCACGGTGTAAGTTCTCACTGTACGCATAAGCAGCAGTCCAGTTTGAGATGTCAAAGAAATGAGCTTTTTTACCTGCAGAACGTTCTTTACGTACACCTTGGAAATTGTACGAACGACGTTCTGTGAAATCTTGACCTAAACGAGCACGTTCTTTGCGCGTTGCAGCATCATAAGCTTTTAATTTTGTATCAGGATTGAATGGATCGTATTCTGGGTTAATAATTCCCAATGAATAACCGTAGAAGAACGGAACTGATATTTTCAACCTGTTTCCTAGGAATTGACCCAATTGCATGGTTGATTGCAAATCGAAACCAATACGCTCGTTTCGTTGTCTTTCCTGCACACGGCTATCAACAGCTCCCCAGTTAATTCCGCTGTAATTTCCAGACATGGAAACATTGGCAAAATCAGCTGCTTGGAGTTGCATTTGAGCAATTGCAGCAGAACCACCTTCATCAACGAAATCTGTCAAACGCAATTCATTGACCCATACCTCAACACATTTTGCAAGACCATCATCTGCCCATGGTTTCGGATCATTTTTACCAGGATTTCGAATCCCGATCATCACATTTCGAATCCCTTGTAAGTTTGGATTTCCTTTTACTTTAATTCGTCTATCTGGATTTGCAGGATCAGTAATTGTATATTCGACTGCTGTTGAAACGCTTGAACTGGCATCACCTGCTAATTCATTGCGGCGCATTTTCAAATTAAGTAGGTCATCAAAAACGATTTCCATATCATTCGCCTCTGGCCAAATTCCTTCAGGAGTTGTTGTTCCCCATGGCGTTAAGTACAATGGAATTTCGTATTCGTAGTAGTTATCCGTAAAATCTGTACCCAAACGAACAAATACAGTAACATCTTTATCTTGCAGTGAATTCGGTGTTTTTTCTTCACCGTGCACAAACATTTTTAATTTCTTATACGTACGCACATCAAATTGTACGTTACGGTAAGCAGCACGCGCATCACCATCTTGTAAACCACAAACATTCAAGGTAAGTGATTGCTCATTCATCTGACGGGCATACGGTTGAGAAGGATCTACTTCACGAACGATACTTGGTGGAATCTCATATTTAACTGGAGTTTTCTGATCGTTTTCTTCTACGTTCACTGCACCAATTGTGAATTGAGTTAAGTTTGGATCCACTTGAACACCTTCACCTGGTTGTGTTAAATCAAGTCTGTATGCACGCCATTCTCCACGGATGAATTCTAGTCGAGCAAAACGCAACAATACTTCTTCATCAAATCCTTTCATGAACATCCGCATGAAACGAATGGATCGGAAATCACGAATGCCATTAACGGTTTTTTCTGGGGAACGCACTGGAATTTTGAACTGGTACCAACGTTCTGTTTTTGTTCCATTTTGGTACACTTGAACATTGGTAATAAAGTTTTGACCAACCACCATATCTTGTGGACGTAAACTTACACGGTATTGGAAATAAGCCTCAGATTCAGATAAGTTGTTGTCTTGATTGATGTCTTCTAAGTCAGGCATATTCGTTGCAGCAGTTGTATACTTATCTGCATTCATCGTATCTGACATTTCCGGTGTTGCAGCATTTCCCTGCAAACTGTTGTATCGTTTGTAGCGATTTAAAATGTTGAGTTGTTGTTGATCGTAGGTTTCATCGCGGTAGAAGGTATAATCATCGGTTGATGGATCGGAAATCATTCTACTAATTGTAGCAGGGTCCATTCCCGAATTTTGCACCCATGCAACATAATCAGCAAAAGCGGCACGTTCCCCTGCATTGTCGTAACCATCCAAACCAACATCTTGACTCACACGGTTAGTTGGATCGGTATCAAAGGCATTCACAACTGTTTGTTGTGTACTCACGCGCGCCCAAGGTGTGAAATCGACATTGTCATTAGAGCCATCTGCTGGCAAGCCGTTTTCAGAAGATTTACGCGAATCCGCTAATACGTCTTCTGAGATATTTCCAAGATTGAAGTACAAATCTCCTCCATGGTGAACCTGATCTGGAATAACTGTTTCTGCATCATCATTGAACGGATCTAATACCCAGAATTGAATGAATTCGATATTTGCTTGTTCAAAATCATTGGTTGACAAAGCACGTTGAATTCCTCCCCATCGGTCTTCTGGATTTTGCCAGTTTCCATTTGGAAATACAGTAGCACTCGTATCGTAATTATACATTCCACGTTCCAGTGGGTAATAGGCTAATTCCAATAATTGTAGGTTTGGAATAGAACCGTATTGTAAGTTTAAGTTCGGGAAAACATCGGTTTGATTTACCAATCGCATTCGACTATCCGACAATTGTGAAGGATCATCTTTGATGTGTTGTGGTGTGAGGTTGTTACTTTGGTAAAATAAGGGGTCAATTAAGTACCATGCCACTTTTGAACGTTTGTAACCAGTAGCTAAGTTTTTTTGAAGTCCTTCTGGGAATAAATCAGATTGACCTTGCGGTGTTGAGGCAATATGCCAAGCACTAGCTGTACGTAAATCAATGGTGCTTTGACTTCCCTCGAAATCGTCTAAGTAGGAGATACCAGATTTACCAATTGCTTTAGGAGTTCCAGGAATCAAATGCGCAAATTCGCCTTTGAATGTCAAAACAGATTTCTCTTTTGTCGAAATAATTGGAAGGAAGTCAATCACCTTCGTCAAGAACGGCAATTCAGTTCGATAACTCACATCCAATCCTAACACATTGTTTTTGTAAGGCTCACTTCCAATATCCACTTTTTGGGTTACGGGTCGTTCCATCATTCGCATCCAGGTCGCACCAACATTAAAGTCTTTACTGAATCGATAATTTAAATGTGTTCCAATCAACGATTTTGCTTGAAATCCGAAAACAGAATTACTTTCAATGGAAATTTTAATTGGTGTATTGGATTCTAGGATTCCTGTGTTTAGGATTTTTACGCGACCTAAGTTGTAATCAACCGTATAGTCTTGTCCTTCAATCAATTTGATTCCTCCCGCGGTAACTGTAACTGCACCTTCAGGAACATTCAACGCATTGAGCGGAATATCTGAAGAAACGGAAGATTGGTATTCACCTTTGAATAAGAAGCGGTTTTTACTTGGAATTTGCTGAGCGGCAGTTTTGGTGGAATCGTATAATTCTGTAAAGGCAATTCGATCTATGATGATATCAGGAATACCTTCAGCTTGCATTTTTTGTTTCAATTTACCACCGAATGGTTCAGTAGAGGTGAAGAAAACACGACCGTTACGTGTATTGATTGTTCCACCTGTTTCTGCTTTATTTCCAGTATAAGTTACAGGAATAAAGTCGAAGACTCCATCAGAGAAAGCCTGATTATTCACATTGTAGCGATCCATGTCTACCAATGAAATAATTTGTTCATCGTCTAATCCATCAAAAGGAAAATAGGGGATAGGAACACTGGTTTCAGGATTGTTGTAGAGAACGTTGAATCGGAAACCTTCTTTATCAACTTGGTAAGCACCTATTGAGTAAACGTTTTTCATCATCAAATCCCAGATACTGATGGTAGGATTTGTAATGGTTGGTTTCAATAATTTCAAGTACAATGCATCTTGTCCGGCAACACCATCTGTTGAGAATTCACCCACTTGATAGGTTTGTCCACGGTAAGTGTATTCATACGCCACAGCCAACACTTCATCGTTGTTTAGTGGTTGATTCAGGGAAATAAACCCTAATAATGCGTTGTAACTAAATTCCGATTCGGTTAATTTTCGCGCATTTTCCACTTTTTCATAGTGAATTGCTTGTTGAAATGGCCCTGGAGTTGTAGCTTGACTACTCAATGCATTTACTGCTGTTGAGAACGAACGAGTTGCTGGAGTGGATGACAACCAGTTATACAAACCATTGGCTTCATTATCTGGTAAATCGGACGGACCAAAACCACCTGGATCTCCTTCACAATTTTCAACTTTTCCTTCTCCTAAATCGGAGAATGCAAGAATATTTCGTGTGTTCTCAGTATTGTTTACGCGATTGGTCAACCATACTTCCATTCGAGTAATGTAGGTTTCAGAAGCCACATTGGGAAGTTGAGCCATCGATTGATCGAACTCATCATGGAAAAACAAATTGACAAAATAGTGACGGTTTGCTTCGTAGTTATCTGCCGACAATTCGAACGGCTGCACTTGTGCTTTTCCAGTAATGTTTATTTCTTGGCGTTTACCTTTTGAAGATGCTGCGATTGCATCCACTGTTAAATGTCCAAAACGCAATTTTGTATACGCTCCAAAAAGGGTTTGAGAACCAGGAATGAGAGACGTTTGCATGGGCATACTTACATTCCCCAATTCGATGCGTTGCATGATTTGATCTTCATCACCTGAATAACCTAATTTGGTAATGTTATCGAAGTCAAATGCTGCTTGTGTATTGTAACTGGTATTGAGTTTTAGTTTTGTACCGATTTGTCCTACTAAATTCAATTGAATTTGTTGTTGGAAATCAAAACGGGTAATGCGTCGTTGTTTAACGGGTAATAATGGATTGTCATAACGGGAAGAATTCACACCAAACGATAATTCTACACTACCTTGTGGTCGAATTGTGATTTCATCTGATCCGAAGAAGTTTTCAAATACTTTACTTGGTATTTTAATGGGAAACTCTAGTGCGCGATCTTCTTCTGTTTGCTCATCAATTTTTCCTTTCCAATTCTCTTTTAGTGTTTTCTGACGATCATATTCGAGGTATTCCTCGAGTGTCATCATCGATGGATTTCGGTAATTTAATTCAGAAGAACCGATTGTTTCAGTAAAGACATAAGTTCCAGTAAGCGGATCAAAAACAATGGTTTGTTTCATGCTCGATGGATCGCCCAAATCGAAACTTTGAGTAGAATTCGTTGTTGGATCGAGCGGATTGTTAAGTGGGAAAGGTAAATTCACCTTATTCGTATCTTCTGTTTGTCCAAAAACGGAAGAAATTTGGGCATAACTAACGACAACGAGCAAAAACAAGTGCCGTAAGAAACCAATGTAGCTAGTGTGTTTTTTCTGTTCCAAGTGTTATAATATTTTCAGGGCACCTTTGATTAGTTCTTCTACTGACTCGGCACCGGTTGCAATTCGTTCAATAGCTTTTTCCGCAGCTTTTTTATCAAAACCTAAGGAAATCAATGCTGTTAACGCATCAAATCGATTTGTATTGTGACCAGCAAAAATATTAACTTCTCCGCCCCATTCAACTTTTATCATTTTATCTTTCAAATCAATGATCACACGTTGGGCAGTTTTAACGCCAATTCCTTTGATCGATTGGATAGTTCGAACATCTTCAGTTTGAATGGCTTGTGCTATTTCAGTAGCTTGAAGAGACGAAAGCATTAGTATTGCGGTATTCGGACCGATTCCAGAAACGGAGATCAACAGGTTGAACAATTCACGTTCTTCAATAGTTGCGAAACCATAGAGCAAGTTCGCATCTTCACGAATAATTTGCTGGGTGTAAATTTTTAGTTGTTCTTCAGAACCCAGAGCGGAAAAGGTATTTAAAGATATTTTCACATAATAGCCTACTCCACCGCATTCTACGATGACATTTGTAGGATTTTTTTCAATCAGTCGACCATTCAAATGTGTGATCATATCTTATTTATTTTGAGCATCAACTACTGCAACTTTTACCATGTTTACAATTTCACGCACGGATGATCCCATCTGTAAAACATGAATGGATTTTTTTAATCCAACCAAAACAGGACCAATTGCATCACCTTCAGTCATTTCTTGCAATAGTTTATAAGCAATATTTCCTGCCGATAAATTTGGGAAAATCAATGTATTCACCTCCTTGTTTGCTAAAGTAGAGAACGCAAATTTTTCCATCATCAACTCATTATTGAGAGCGAAATTGGCTTGTACCTCGCCATCTACAACAATGGTTGGGTATTTTTCATGCAAAATTTGAACGGCTTCTGCCATCTTTTGAGCATCATCGCCGGGAGCTGAACCAAAATTCGAATAACTCAACAAAGCAATGCGTGGCGTAACTTTAAATTTCCGCAACGTTTTAGCAATATTACTGGTTATTTCCGCAATTTCTTCTGCAGTTGGATTCATATTAATGGTTGTGTCAGCCAAAAATAAAGGACCACGTTTCGTCATCAGAATGTAAACACCAGCCAATATATTTACTTCTTTTTGCAATCCTACTGTTTGAATTGCAGGGCGAACAACATCTCTATAATTACGTGTTAATCCAGATATCATCGCATCAGCATCACCACTTTCAACCATCATTGCACCAAAGTGATTTCGCTCTCGCATAATCTGTATGGCTTCAAATTCGGTAATTCCTTTGCGTTTACGTTTTTCGAAGAACGCTTTACCATAACATTGTCTGCGCACTTTTTCAGTATCTGCTTTCGGATCGATCATTTGAACATCTCCGAATTCCAAACTGTATTCCTTGATCAAGGATTCAATTACTTTTCGTTTACCTAACAAAATAGGCGTACACACACCTTCTTCCATTGCTGTTTGTGCAGCTTTCAGAATTTTTATGTTATCTGCTTCTGCAAAAACAACACGTTTTGGATTCAGTTGACCTTTTTCGGTCATATTTCGGACAAACTTATTGTCAAGACCAAGTCGTTTTTTCAATTCATTTTCGTAGTCATCCCAATTGAGGATAGGATTACGCGCAACACCAGAATCCATTGCAGCTTTCGCCACTGCAGGAGCAACGTAATAGATCAAACGAGGATCTAATGGTTTAGGAATAATTTGATCGCGACCAAACGTAATGTGTTTTTCGCCATACGCTTCAATTACTTCATCGGGAATGGTTTCTTTTGCCAATGATGCGATCGCATAAACAGCCGCCAATTTCATTTCTTCATTGATCGTTGTTGCACGCACATCAAGTGCCCCACGGAAAATAAACGGGAATCCTAATACATTATTCACTTGATTAGGATGATCTGAACGACCGGTTGCCATAATGATATCATTCCGAACTGACATTGCGTCCTTGTAGGAAATTTCTGGCTCTGGATTCGCCAAAGCAAAGACAATTGGATTCTTAGCCATTACAGCTACCATTTCTTTGGAAACAAGATTTCCTCTTGATAAACCAATGAAAACATCCATTCCATCAAATGATTTTTCAAGTGACAGGTTATTTTTGTGCACAGCATAGACCAATTTTTCTTTGTCTAAATCTGTTCTTCCAGCATGAATCAATCCTTTACTATCGAACATAAAAATGTTCTCCAATTTAGCACCAAGCGCTGTGTACAATCGCACACATGATATAGCAGCAGCACCTGCTCCTGAGATGAGGATTTTTACTGAATTCATTTTTTTCTCCGCCAATTCCAATGCATTCAATAAGGCAGCGGCAGAAATAATGGCCGTTCCATGCTGATCATCGTGCATTACGGGAATATCGAGTTCTTCTTTTAAGCGACGCTCAATTTCGAATGCTTCTGGAGCCTTAATATCTTCTAGATTGATTCCACCAAAAGTTGGTGCAATGGCTTTCACTGTTTGAATAAATAATTCTGGATCCTTTGCATCAATTTCAATATCAAATACATCAATATCAGCAAAGATCTTAAAGAGGAGACCTTTTCCTTCCATTACTGGCTTGGAAGCTAATGGCCCAATATCACCCAATCCAAGAACCGCAGTACCATTTGAGATGACAGCTACTAAGTTTCCTTTACTGGTGTATTTGTATACATCATCTGGAGTTTCCGCTATTTTCAAACACGGTTCAGCAACCCCAGGTGAATAAGCCAAAGATAAATCACGCTGAGAAGCATAAGGTTTGGTTGGTATTACTTCTATCTTACCAGGTCGACCTGATGCATGATAATCAAGTGCGTCTTGTTTGCGAATTTTTGCCATGTAAACCGTTTCGTTAAGGGGGATAAAGGTAATAAAACTAGCGAAATGAGCCTATAATAAAGAAATTAGTACACCTTTCTAGTTGAAACGATCAAGAATGCAGCGTGAATTATTGGGTTTGGATAGAATGAGTTCTATATCAATAAAAAAGGGAGAACTAAAAGCCCTCCCTTCTTAACTAAATAATTATCTGATTAACGAATAACCACTTTTTGTACTGAAGAAACTCCGTTAGAAGAAACTTTAACTAGGTAGTTTCCGCTAGCAACTCCATTTACAGGAATCGCTAATGCTTGAGATCCTGATAAGTTTGTATAACTGTTTCCAGCAACTTGACGACCTTGCATATCCAATACAGCAACTGTATAATCAGCATTTTCTGCGTTGAATGCTACCGTAATGTTGTCAGTTGCAGGATTTGGATAGATATTAAATCCGTCAATTACTAATTCTTGAATACCAGAAGTTGCATCTGTTTTCAATGCAGCGTCTCTAACTAATTCAGTCCCGAAGTTTGTTAAATCCAAGTTGATTACTGTACCAGCAGCACCAACAACTTCGATACCGTATTGACCAGCAGGATTTACTCCATAACCAAATCCGTCACCATAACTATCCATCATTTTGATTGTATAGCAATTTGATCCAGCAGGCAATGTAACAGTGTGTGTTTTTGTAGTAATTGCATCAGCACCACCAGCACTTGTACCGTTTCCAATATAAGGACCACCAGAAGCAACTACTGCATTCGTTACAGTATTTTTTAACTCCCATGTTGTTTCAGCAGGGTAGTTATCTGTGTATACTTTGATTGTAATTGGAAGACTTGATAAGTTTGCTGAAACGACTGACATACCATCTGTGCTTGCATTATTAGGAGCTCCACTGTTTACAGAAGTTAACTCAACAGTGTAAGTTGAACCTTGATTGATTGCCATAGAAGGGAATGTTGCAGTAGCAGAAGCAAACTGAGCAGTAGAACCGCTGTAGTTAGCAGTACCAACAGTTGAACCGTTTTCTTTCAACGTTAATGTTGCAGATGTAATTGCATTTGTTCCATAGTTAGTGAATGAAGCCTCAGGAGTAGGGTTTCCAGCACAAATAGCGATTTCGCTACCTTCAACTGCAGCATGGTTTTGTACACCATCCATTGCACCTGCTCCACAAGCACCAGCTATATCAGCAACAATTTGTGTAGCTGTTTTTTGTCCCATTTCATATACAAATCCATCTGGACAGATTCTGTAAATCGTAGGGAAATACGTAATCGCATAACTTGATGCAATTGCAGCGTTATCTAGAATCGGATATGGAGTACCAGTAACCCAGTCACCTTGTGTATTCGTTCCTGTTCCATTCAAGTCAGCCAAAGTAGTTGAACCATCACCTTCAACATAAAACACCATTACTTCATCAGAACCGTCTGGTCCATAAGCTTCATAAATATTTTTTAGTGCATGTGACTCATGGTAATTCCAACAAGGACCACACCATGTGGCAGAAACATCAATGATTACTGTTTTACCAGCATTCAAATAATTGGATAGTGTATGAGAAACACCATTGATGTCGGTTGCTGTAAAATCTGGAGCAACTGATCCATCGGCTAATTGTGCAGTAGTAGTGTTACTAGCAACAATTACCCCGAAAACAAAAGCTGAGAGTACTAATTTTTTCATAAATTCAATTTTATAGTTTAGTCTAAAAATAGCTTATTCCAAGTTAACGGAATGGCTGATAAAAAAAGAATGGGCGCAAATAATTAACAGTTATTGGAAAGCTAATTGACATCAAAAACAACCCTTAATTCAACTAAATCAGAGCGTTGACTCATTATTCACACGAACCATTACGATTTAATCTTTTTGTGTTTTTCAGTAGATTCTACTTAAGAAGAGCTCTACCAATCCACAGCGGTTAGATGGTGTTTCACTTTGTTTTTACCGCAAATTGCAAATCAAATAGTACAATTATCGGAATCCTATTGTTTTTAACAACAAAAAACCCGAAGAACGATTGTTCTTCGGGTCTCGTATTTTTTAACTCAGTTGATTATTTGATAATCAATTGTTGTGTGTAAGAAGCACCTTCTTTCGCTACAGTTACTAAGTAGTTACCGCTAGCCAATCCTGCGATTGGAAGAGCAACAGTTTGTGAACCAGTTGCATTATCTAAAACAGTAACACCAACTTGACGACCAGCCAAATCATTTACTGTTACAGCATAAGTACCACCTTTAGCTTCAAACTTAACATTTACTACTTCTGTAGCAGGGTTTGGATAAACTTCCAATCCGATAGTTTCAGTTTCACCTAAACCAACAGTAGCAATTGAAATCTCATCAGCATTAACGATTTCGCCAGTAGCTTGATCAATCAATACAGCAACAGCTTTCATGTTTGCTCGGTTACTTGTTCCTGGTACAGTGTAGTTAAATGTGTAAGTCACTACTTGACCATCTGTTAGAACAGCAGGTACAGAAGAAGCTTGACCAGCATAACCACCTAACAATGCACGACCAACGTGATCGTATTCCATATCCGCAGCAAGTACTGGATTTGGAGAAGTTTGCCAGTTATGACCAGCACCATTTAAAGCGATGTTTTGTGATGCAGAACTGTAATAGTTAGATTGGTTGTATGTAGAACCTGTACCTGTAACATTATCTTCAACAATGATAACACCTAAACGGAAGTTAGCAGCTGCAAACGGCGTGTAGAATGTAGTTGATACATCAACAGTAACTGAATTACCAGCACCAGAACTTACTGCAGAAATAGCAGCAGGAACTTTTAACGTGATACGATCTGAATAATACGTTTCGAAATCTGTGTCAGAAACGTTTGCTCCTAATAAAACACGGTCAACATTTGCACCTGGGAAACCAGAGAAAGCAGCACCAGCATCGTATTCTGTAACAGTCATTGGATCACCATTGTGAACAGCAACACCGATAAAGTCAGTTGGGTGATTTGTTGTCATGTATTCCATTGCAACCGCGCCACGAGGACACCATCCACACCATGTACCAGTACCTTCTTCGATGATTACTTTTTTAGCCGCAAGAACACTTAAAGTATTGAACAATTTGCTTGTTGTATTTTCAGCCATGTTTGGATCAACGTTTCCATTTACGTTTGTAATAGAAATAGCGATGTTTTTCTCCAAAGCAGTTGCATAGTTAATTGCAGTTGGGTGATTGATTGTTGCAGTTGCACCTACAGCAATGTTGCAAGCAATTACACTACTGTGATCAGTACCGTCATTCCAGTTAACAGTCAATGAAGTGATTGCGTTGTTTCCGTCATTTTTTACAGAAAGTGCCAATGTATTGTTAACACTTACTGCAGAGTAACGGTTTAAGGTTGCGCTGTTCAAAATTGCATCATCAGCAGATGGTTGACGAGCAACTACATTATCAACAAACAACAAGAACATGTCATTTGAATAATTTTGAATACCTACATAAACAGTTTGACCAGCGTAAGCAGCCAACGAAATTGTGTATCCTGTATACGTATTAGCAGCAGCAGGTTGTGTAAGAACTGGAGCAGCAACAAAATCGGCTACGGTATTACCTGTTGTTGATACATACACTTTAAATCCATCAAGGTAAGTAGCATCTGGCGCCATTGCATCAAAACTGAACGTGTAAGTTCCAGAAGCAGGTACAGCGATTCCTGGTGTTGTTAACCAGTCATTTGAAGTACCAGCGGGTGTGTACCAAGAAGTAGAAACCATGTGATTTCCAACTGCAGTTACAGAATTTGCACGAGCGATCCAAGCACTAGTACCCATATAGTTTACATTAGTAGCTGGAGTTAAGTTATCGACGTTATATTGGCCCCAACCTGCAGGTAGAGTTAAACCAGCATCGAAATCTTCAGAAAAAATTACTTGAGAAAAGGATGCTCCTGCAAGTAATAAAGTTGAAAGAGCAAGTAAATGTTTTTTCATAATATACAATTATTTAGTTAACCCAAATTTATTGTACTTTAGGTTAAATTCATAATTGTATCTTCATATAAAATCATGAACTATTGGAAAGCTATTTCATACCTTTTGTATTACTTTGACAATTTATGAAAAAACGAATCGTTATTTTAAGTGGCGCTGGAATTAGCGCAGAGAGCGGAATTGCTACCTTTCGAGACTCAAATGGGTTGTGGGAAAACTATGCCATTGAGGATGTTGCAACCCCGAAAGCTTGGTTACAAAACCCTGAACTTGTTACCCAGTTTTATAATTTGCGAAGAAAACAAGTCATTGAATCGTTACCCAATGATGCACATCGCTATTTCGCTGATTTAGAACAAGCGTTTGAGGTAATCATCATCACACAAAATATTGACGATTTACATGAACGTGCTGGAAGCAGTCACGTGATCCATTTGCATGGAAATATACGCCAAAGCAAGAGTTCTGGCCCAATGCAGGAACGGGAATATTTCCCTATAGATGGTTGGGAATTAACAGCAGAAGATCGTTGTCCGCATGGGTATCGCTTACGCCCACATGTGGTTTGGTTTGGTGAGGCTGTCCCTAATTTAGAACTTGCAGCTGATTTGGTTGGTACGGCTGATTATTTGGTGGTGGTAGGAACTTCGTTGAATGTTTATCCAGCAGCTGGATTGATTCACAACACTAAAAACACGTGTATAAAATGGGTCATTGATCCAAAAGCCGATGCATTGGATGTAGATCATACGTTTCAAAAAATCAGTACATCGGCAGTTGAAGGGGTTTCTCGACTTCGCTTTGCTCCGCTCGAAATGACATCTAATAGTTAGTTCTATTGATAAGAAGTTGTCGACTTCGCTTTGCTCTGCTCGAAATGACATCTAATAGTAGTTCTATTGATTAGCTAGCTGTTGAATCTGTTTCTAAAGTACATTCATTATCCTCCTATTAGAATGAATTAGATCAGTTGATTTTAAAAATTACGGCTTATTCCAAAGAGGAAATTAAAACACAATACTATAATGGTTAATTTTCTGAAGGAGAAATAGGACATAAATGATCCATTAAATTCGCATTTTGAGAACAAAAAAAAGTCACCAACCGAATTGATTGATGACTTTCAAGTATTTTTAATAAAAGTAATTAGTGTTTCACCACCACTCTTCGTGTTTGAATTAAATTTCCTTTTTCAAGAACAGTAACCAAATAAACGCCGTTTTTGAAATCACTTACGTCTACTTTTTTAACAGCACCTGCTTCTTCTGTGTAAACCACTTTTCCAAGAACATCTGTAATTCTTAATACATAGTTTCCACCATTACCCGTTGTATTCACTGTTAATTGATTGTTTGCAGGATTTGGGTAAGCCGTCATTCCCACTTCTTCTTGTTGCTCATCAATTCCTAATGTCGAACAAACCATTACATCAATAGAATCAATTCTAGTTGATCCTTGCACTACATAGTATCTGTAATGTCCACAGCCCGGTCCTTCTGTATGAATATCTACTACTAAGTTACCCGCTGCATTTGGTTGGATTGTAGACACATGTGGATTTGTCCATGGATTCGTTAGCATTTGACCAGCAGAATAACAGTGACCTTCAAAATTTGGGTCTGGATTTGGCCCCCAGCATAAACCATCTGTCCAACCAGCTACTTCCGTTATGCGGTAACGTTCTATGTTTAACCCAAGTGTACTAGCGGCGACATTTTTCACATTGAATGTTCTGGCAACAAGTGAATCGTGTGGGACATTAACTGTATAAATTGTACCTGAAATATCATTGCCTACTGGAGCTGAGCTTTGAAATAAACGGATTTCCACTTGCCCGAAAGCAGTGAAACCAGTTAAAAGGGCAACAGATAGAAGAGTAACTATTTTTTTCATAATCTTTAGCTTTATTGATTCCTAACAAATATAAGTCGAAAACAGACACCAATCAATGTGTTATTCAACCTACTAATTTATAAGAATACAATTTTTTTAATTAAATCGTCGCTATTTGCTGAATAAATCACATCTAAAATTGATTAAAGTGCCTGTATTTGACTCTAAACGGTGTGAAAACGTTTTGCGCGAAAAGAAATAGCCTTACAAGAGTTGTGTTGAAAGTTGGGGATTTTAGGATTACAAGAGTTAACTCAAACTCAAAAATCGGAAACTAGAGAATTCGGCTTATATTTGAAATTCGGCATGGAAGTTGAAATACTGCTGGAAAATAAACATTAAGCTATGAAAAAGATTGTATTACTATTTATCGGACTTGCATTAACTACACTTACCATTGCTCAAGAAGAAGGAAGTGTAAAACAATTACCATCTGTTACATTGAAAGATATGGATGGTAAAACCGTTAAAACAGATGCGCTTGGTTTAAAAGGACCTATCGTGATTTCATTTTGGGCTACTTGGTGTGCGCCATGTAAACGCGAGTTAAATGCGATTCATGAAGTGTATGAAGAATGGCAAGCTGAAACAGGAGTGAACATCGTTGCGGTAACAATTGACGATCAAAAAACAATGGATCAAGTTCCGGTATATGTAGATGGTAAAGGTTGGGAATACCTTGTTTTAATGGATACAAATGGTGATTTCAAACGTGCCATGGGGGTAAACAATGTACCTCATACGTTCTTGATTGATGCTGAAGGAAATATCGTTTATTCACACAATAGTTATGCTCCTGGCGACGAAGATAAGTTGTACGAGGAGATCTTAAAATTGACAAAAAAATAGGAATACTCTATGAAAAATTGGATCATTGGTATCGCTGCATTGTCCGGGTCGCTTCACGCACTCGGACAATCTTCTTTAGGATCGATAACAGGAAATATGGAAGCTACCTTCCAATACCTTAATCCAGACACGCTGATTGGTGCTACGCAGCCCGATTCAAAAGGTTTGCTCAATTCCTATATGAATGTGTTTTATACAAACGGACATTTTAAAGCGGGAATGCGTGTAGAATCGTATTTACCAAGGATCCAAGGATATCCAAACCGTTTTGATGGAACAGGTATTGGAATGCGTTATGTGGGTTATACCAATGATTATGTAGATGTAACGCTTGGAAATTTCTATGAACAATTTGGTTCTGGGATGATTTTCAGAGCATACGAAGACCGTAATTTAGGGTATGATAATACAGTAGATGGTGCTCGTTTAATTCTTCGTCCAGTAAAAGGCCTTCAATTAAAGGGTATTTACGGAAGACAACGGTATTCGTTTTCTGATGGAAAAGTGATTGCCTCAGATGGTGTTACACGTGGTGCTGATATTGAAGTACACGTTAATTCCCTTTTGCCGCGCCTAGATTCAACTGGATTGGATGTTACACTTGGAGGTTCATTGGTGAGCAAATACCAAAAAGATGACCTTGAAGAATTGATTTTACCTGAGAATGTAGGTAGTTATGGAGGTAGAATTGGTTTACGCTATAAAAAATTCACGTTGAAAGGAGAATACATTTATAAGGAAAACGATCCATCTGCTGACAATGGTTATATCTATAATCCAGGTCACGCTGCTTTAATCAACTTTGGTTATACTCAAAAAGGATTTGGAATCTTATTATCAGCGAAATCAGTAGATAATATGAGTTACCGTTCGGATCGAAGTAAAGGATTGGCAGATTTATTTATTAATTATTTGCCTGCCTTGAATAAAACACATACGTACAACCTCGTAGCCACATTATACCCGTATGCTACACGACCAGTTGGTGAAATTGCTTACCAAGCTGAAGTCATTTATACCATTGCGAAAGAAAAAACGCGTCGTGGAAAGTACAGCATTCCAATTAATGTGAATTTTTCAAACGCTTATGTACCGATGCGTCATACTTCAGGAATCAATGCATCCGACTCAACCGGGGTAACTTATGTAGGAAGACTATTTGATATGAGTGATAGTTTAATGTGGCAAGATATCAATGCGAGTATTGGCTATAAATTCAATAAATCACTCAATGTGGTACTTTCATATTACAACATCACATTGAACAACGATATTTCTAAAGTAACTGAAGATGCACATGGATTGATTGTTTCCAATATTGGAGTAGCTGAAATTGGTTGGAAAATCAATAAAAAGCACAATCTCCGTACAGAATTACAAGCTTTATTTACGCCGAAGGATAAAGGAAATTGGGCAACTGTTGTGTTGGAATACACGATTTCACCAGGATGGTTTTTCAGTGTAATGGATCAATATAATTATGGGAATAAGAATAGCGATTTGCGCTTACATTACTTGATTGGATCAGTTGGTTGGATTAAAGATGCCACTCGATTAACAATGAGTTATGGTCGTCAACGAGCTGGTTTATTCTGTGTTGGTGGTGTTTGTCGATTTGTACCAGCATCCAATGGATTAACCCTTTCTTTCACACAAAGTTTTTAACATACTAAATTATACGTCATGAAACGATTTTTGCTAGCTTCTGGTGTTTTAGCCACCCTTATTTTTAGCGGTTCTTGTGATAAGGTTTCCAATCCTTTCCCTAAAAACGGCACTACTTCTTCTTTAGATTGGTCGCTTTACCCTGATGGTGATTCAGCTTATTATGTTTCACAAGGACTTTGGCCAACATTTGCTGCGAACACCAATACATTGAAAAATGTAATGATTGAGGATTATACTGGTCATCGTTGCAATAACTGCCCGAATGCTGCGAACTTGCTTCACAACCTTGTTGATGCAAATCCATCGCGTGTTTTTGGAGTAGGAGTTCATGTTAGCCCGCTAGGTGTAACAAGCTTCCAAGAAGAATTATTGCCTACTTATCCAGGAATTTTTTACAATGATGTTGCCACAGAAATAGGGGTTTATTTTGGTTCTATTAGCTCTACCTCGTTTCAAGGTAACCCACATGGTTCGGTTAATCGAACACTAATTGGTGTTGACAACACGATAGGCCCAGGTCAGTGGACAAGTAGAGTTGCCACCGAACTAGCAAGTAGCCTCAAGGTTAATTTACAATCAAAAGCCAATTATTTTCCTTCCACGCGCGGGTTGTTTTTACATACGGAAATTGAAAAGCTAGATGCTTCTTTAGTGAATGATTTAGCACAAGTTGTTTACCTAGTTGAAGATTCTGTTATTTCACCGCAATTAATGCCTGATCTTTCAACGAACGATACGTATGTTCACCGTGATATTCTGCGAGGATGTATTGATGGAAAAGCATTTGGAAAAACATTGGTAGCAGCAGATCTAGATGCCAATGGGAAATATTATTTAAACTATGCCTATAAATTACCAGATGGATATGATCCAGATAACATGCATTTGTTGATTTATGTGTATGATAAAACAACATATAGTATTTATCAAGTGATTAAGCAAAAAGTAATTGAATAACTCTCTATTCAATTACTAATTTGTTTAACAGCTGCAACAAGTTAGTTTTCATTCCATAACCCTCTAAATCATTAACAATGAAACGATTCCTTTTTATTGCTATTACTTTTGCGTCTATTGTATTTTATGCTTCTTGCGATCGGGTGAAATTTACAGTTCCTAAAAGTGGGTCGTCTAACTTGGATTGGTCGCTTTACCCAGATGGCGATTCTGCCTTTTATGTTTCACAAGGACTTTGGCCAACATTTGTAGCAAATACGAATACTCTGAGAAATGTACTGATTGAAGATTTTACTGGTCACGGTTGCGTGAGTTGCCCACCACAAACGGCTAACATGGAAAGCCTGATTACAACCAATCCATCTCGTATTTTTGGATTAGGGATACACTCAAGTCCTATTGGTATAACATCTTATCAAGAAACGAATGCAGCATTTCCAATAATACTTTATTGTGAACAAGGATTAGAAATAGGAATTTTCTTTGGGAGTTTTCCAGGTTCAACTTTCATCGGAAATCCAGGGTTTTGTGTGAATCGCACTCTAGCTGGTGGTCAATTTGTATCCAATGCTGGTCCACCTATAACAAGCAAAACAAATCTATGCTTGTCTAGCACATTAAAAGTTAATCTTCAAGCTACCAGCAATTATTTCGCCTCTACTAGAGGGTTGTTTCTGCATACAGAAGTAGATAAAATAGATCCAACATTAACTAATGAACTAGGATTGGTAGTATATGTAGTTGAGGATTCGTTGATTGCACGTCAAACTGTCCCTGACCAAAATGACCCTGATGGTACACCAAATGATCCAGTTCTAACTCATACAGATGGTATTCATGAAACGTATGTACATAGAGACATTTTGCGCGGTTGTATAGATGGGAAGTCTTTTGGAAAAACACTTACTTCCTCAAATCTAAATGCAAATGGAAAATACTATTTGAACTACACGTATAAATTACCAGATCAATACTCCCCAGATAACATGCATTTATTGATCTATGTATATGACAAAACAACCTATGAAATTTATCAAGTAATTAAGCACGAAATTTGAATCCATCAATTGATTCAATTGTTAAAAAACGCTTCGTATTTCCGAAGCGTTTTTTCGTTTTATACAGCTTTACCAAGTCGCAACAAATCATTCAATTGCGCCATTCAACTATCCAACCACGCCTTTCTTGTTTTTTAACATTTCTTGATGTACGAAGTCACAAATTTTGTCGTTATATTGGATGTGTAATTTTAATTCGAACGCTTATGTACGAACTAACGAAGAAGATTTTGGTGCGGGTGAGTTTTGATCCGCTACTCTTTCAAAAAGAATTGACGAAAGCTATTCGTTGGATGACCGACACAGAAGAAGTACAACGATTGCGCGATTGGTGTATCAAAGAATTCGGGACAGTTTACCCGACAATTGTGCACAAGGCTTTTTCGAGTCAGGTCAATTAAAACGTGTTTAAAAAATTTGACTAGCGGTTTCAGAAATGGAGCCGCTTTTTTTGTGATCAGAATTCATAAAGCTTAACATGGTTAGTCATCTAGTAGATAACCACCTAGTACACATAGCTAACATAGAAAGCTGGGTTTTGATTTTATTCAAATTCGATTAATAAACTGCCTTTATCAACCACTTGATTGACTTCAATGGCAATACTTTTCACAACACCAATTCCTTCAGCTTTGAGAACGTTTTCCATTTTCATCGCCTCTAATGTCAATAGAGGATCACCAACAGCAATTTCAGAACCAACAGTAACAACAATACCAACAACACGACCTGGCATTGGCGCTTTAAGTTGTTTCAACTTACGAACTTTAGGTTTATCAAGTCCAAGTGTGGCAATCAATTCATCTAATGGCCCATCTTTACGAATGTCAAAAACTCGGTGATTCAATTTAATGGTCAAGAGACCTTCTTCCATGCGATTAGCAATGACTTCTCCGTGGTATTTTTGACCATTGTGTTCCAAGGAAAAAAAAGTGGCGTTTTCCCAATGTAATCGAACAGCGTCTGTGCTCGTTGTCATTTTTTCTCCGTCCAAATTCCATTTACTTGTTTCCATTGTTTTGCTTTTGTTGGCGAAATTACAAACAATTCGACCACAGAGTAGAATTTTACAGTAAAAAATAGCTATTTCATTGCTTGTATTGGTATATTCGAAGCGGAATACAAATAGTCTTTCAAATTCAATTCTATCTATTTTCGTTTATGAAGAAAATTTTCTTTCTCGTTGCGCTACTCGCCGCAAGTTGTAATACGCTCAAACAACATGATGATACTGATCAAATTACAACTGGCGATCTTGGAAACGAAATAACAGATGCTCAATCATCTGAAATTCTTGCAACAGAAAGACCCGTATATTGGGCGGCAGAAACCATCTTTACTGATCTCATTCATACAAAACTAGAAGTTTCTTTTGATTGGAATAAAGCCCAAATGACTGGGAAAGAAACCTTGACGGCTAAACCGCATTTTTACTCTACGAATCAGTTGGTTTTAGACGCAAAAGGCATGCAAATCAATGGCGTATCCATGAATGGAAAAACACGCCCCTTCACCTACGAAAAAGACGTTTTAACCATTGAATTGGATCAAACGTATGCTCGAATGCAAGAATATACGGTTGTAATTGATTACATCGCAAAGCCTGAGGAACGAGTAACTGTTGGTAGTGACGCAATAACAAGTGATAAAGGGTTGTATTTCATCAATCCGCGCGGTGAAGAACCGCATAAAATGCCTCAAATTTGGACACAAGGTGAAACGGAAGCGAGTTCGGTTTGGTTTCCAACAATTGATGCACCAAATGTAAAAACCACTCAGGAAATTTTCATTACCGTAGCTGATAAATACGCCACATTATCGAACGGTAAATTGTTGGAATCAAAGAAAAACACTGACGGCACGCGCACCGATCATTGGAAACAAGATTTGCCTCATGCTCCTTATTTATTTATGATGGCTGTGGGCGAATACAAGATTGTGAAAGATTCGTATAAACGTCCAGATGGTACCTTGATGGAAGTCAACTATTATGTAGAGCCAGAATGGGAACAATATGCCAAAGATATTTTTGGAGAAACACCCAAAATGATTGGATTCTTTTCGCAATTATTGGGCGTTGATTATGTGTGGGATAAATACCACCAGATCATCGTGCGCGAATATGTTTCTGGAGCGATGGAAAATACGGGTGCTGTTATTTTTGGTGATTATGCTTATAAAACACGTCGCGAGCTTCTGGATGAAAACGATAATTCGACCATTGCACATGAATTGTTTCACCATTGGTTTGGCGATTTGGTAACGGCTGAATCGTGGTCCAATTTGACTTTAAACGAGTCATTTGCCAACTATTCTCAATATTTATGGGATGAATACCGTTATGGTCTTGATCAGGCGGATTACAACGCGAATGGTGAAATGCAAGGTTATTTTCAAAGTGCATCTGTTGCTGGTTATCACGATCTAGTTTGGACAGATTACAAAAGTCAAGAAGACATGTTTGATGGCCACTCCTATAATAAAGGTGGTCGCATTTTGCACATGTTGCGCAATTATTTGGGTGATGAAGCCTTCTTTGCTGGAATTCAATTGTACTTAAAAACCAATTCGTTCAAAGCTGCTGAGTTTCATCAATTGCGTTTGGCGTTCGAATCGGTATCAGGTCAAGATTTGAACTGGTTCTTTGAACAATGGTATGAAAATTCTGGTCATCCTGAATTGGCGGTTTCCTATCAAGTAAATGCTACTGAGAAAAAGGTATTTGTAACAATGGAACAAAAACAACAAGCTGCATTTGGGTTATTCAAACTACCTCTTGAAATAACTGTTTTTGATGATCGTGGTGCAACCCCTATAAAGATTGAATTTGATCGCGCAAGTATGAGTACTGAAATTCCATACGTTGGAACATTGAACAATGTGTTGTTTGATAGTCAAGCAATGTTATTGGGTGAAGTGAAAGAGAAGAAAGAAGCTAACTGGTATATTCACCAATATTACAACGCAAAACGTTGGAGAGCTCGTAATGATGCGCTGAATTATGGCACCAGAACAAAAACGCCTGAATCTGCGAAATTGATTTTAGATGCGTTGGATGATCCGTTTTGGGATATTCGTTTAACTGCCATCGAAAAAGTGATTACCCTTTCTGGCATTAACAAAGAATTGGCCATCGGAAAATTGAATAAAATGGTTGTAAGCGATCCATCTTCAGCAGTGCGATCAAGCGTTTTAAGTGCATTGGTTGTGGCCTTAGATGCGACTACTGTTCAACCTATCCTTGAAGGGCGTATCCAACAAGATTCATCTTACATGGTTATTTCGAATGCTTTGAATCAGTTGAGTAAAATTGATTCCCCAACGGCTATGAAATTGGCTAAACCATTAGAAAAAGAGCGTTCTTCCACATTACTTTCTGGTATTGCTGGACTTTATTCTCAAAATGGAACAGCGGCTAATTTTGCTTTTTATGAGCGCATTTTTACAACAAATGTATTGGGTGGATTTGATGAATTAAGTGCTTTAAATGCATTCACATATTACCTTTCTACCCAAGAATTAAGTGTGATTCAAAAATCAGTTCCAATCTTTGAAGACCGAGCAAAAAATGGTGGAGCGTATACCAAGATGTATCTGTCCAACTTTCTAACATTCCTGAATAAAACGTTGGAAGATAATAGTGCTGTTTACAAAGAGGAAGAAAATAAGGCGAAACAATCGGGAAATACCAATGGAGTTGACATCGCGAAAGCAAAACAGGCTGATGCAAAAGCCTTGATTGCAACATTTCAAGGAATTTTGGCGAAGTTAGAGGTAGAAGAATAGGTTTTAATTCTTTATTTCAAGTTCGTACAATTTGAACCTATTGGAGTAAGAAGGTTTTTTAGATCTAGTATTTATTGCAAGGAATTGTGCTATGACCGAAGTCGTTTCTTTAGGCTCTACTGAAAAACACAAAACGGTTGAATATAAATGATTTGAGTTCGATAATTCACGTTCAAGTGCACCGTTTTTGACTGAAATGATAAAATAAGCATGGATCTTCCAATTCCTTAGGGTCACTTTTTTTGCTATCCAGAAATAAAGCATCTATTGCGTTGCAGCCAAATCGAAGTATTCGTATACATCTTTTTTGACTGCGCCTAATATCTACTTCATTTCTGACTTTTTCAGCAGCCCCTAGTTAAACTAAAATATTTTCCGTAATCCCGCAATATTACGGAATGTATAACATTGAAAAACAATTGATTGAATCGTTTGTCGATTGTGTTATAATAACATCTTCCATGAACCATTACAATTCCTGAAAACAGATTAATTGGGTCAAATCTCGATCGATACTTTTAACAAGGAATCTCAGGTTATTAATTGGACCAACAAAAAAAGCCCCAATTACTCAGGGCTTCACGATCTATAAAAACGGTTTTTTAGCTAAACAAAACACTACCGTATTTTCCTTCAACTGGATTCACGATGAGTGTTGGAACTTCCGCGTCATTGGTCAAGATATATTGTTCATGACTTGCAGTCACAGATCCTAACATATTGTTGCGGTTCAAGTTCATGATCGCAATCAAATCGGCGTCTAATGTAACAGCATGTTTTACCACTTCTTTATCAAAACCACTGCTTGGTGCAACTTTCGTGGTGACTTCGATGCCACGTTCTTGGAAAAATTTCACTGCAAATTGAATATTCGCTTTCACTTGATGACGTAAAAACTCGTCTGATTCATCAGGAGTAATGACATGAACACGCGATTTGAAATAGGTAGCAATATTGGCAACGTAAGCTAATTTTTGCTTTGTTTCTTTATTCAAATCCAATGGAACAACGATATCATCGTAGCCACTTTCTTTAATTCCTTTTTCTTGGACTACAATGAACGGAACCGTCGATTGGGTAATTACTTTTAGGGCATGGCTTCCAGTAATATGTTGCCATCCATGACGACCGTGAGTCCCCATAAAAATCAACTCAGCATGCACTTCACTAGCGAAATCGCCAATGTCATCAAAAATATTTCCAACCCTTACTACTGGGTGTAAAATGATGCTGGTATCAATGCCAGAAAGCAATTGTTGGAGTTTGCTTTCAGCTTCTTTAATTGCTTTTTCTTTTGCTACAACATGTAATACATAAACTTCAGCACCTGTTGTTTTAGCGGTGTTAATAGCGTGATTAAGAGCATTGTCGGCAACGGCTGTAAAATCGTGTGGGACAATAATCGTCTTTTTTTCCATAAGGAGAGCGTTCGGGTTTTTACTAGTAGCACAAAAGTAATCAAAGCAATTTTGGAATTACAATTTTATCGCATTCATTATCAAAAATTAACCGTTAATAAACGAAAGAGTTACCATGTTATATGACTTTTATCCACTTTCTTGGTTACTTTAGCTAAAGATTAAACAACTGTGAAATGCCCATTATTGGTAAACTGTTAAAAAAAACCTCAGAACTAAATTATAAGCGAACGGTTCACAAAGGTTTGGATTATAAGGATCAACTCAAGACCTTAAACAAATTACTGCGCTATGCTTCTAAAACGCAATTTGGAATTCATTTTAATTTTCAGGGTGTTTTAGATGCTCCCGATATGGTAACTGCTTTTCAGGAACAGGTTCCAATTAAGGATTACGAGCAATTTTACCACGATTGGTTGCACCGTTCTATTGATGGGCAGCGTGATGTTGCTTGGCCAGGCGTTGTGAAGTATTATGCACTTTCATCTGGTACAACTGGTTCGCCCAGTAAACGGATTCCAGTAACCAAACAAATGATTCGTTCTTTTCAACGAACGTCGATCAAACAGTTTACGACCGTTTCAGAATTGAACTTGCCGGAAATTTTTTACCAAAAATCGTTTTTGGCAGTCGGTGGATCTTCTAAACTCGAAAAAGTTGGTAATCACATCGAAGGTGATTTATCTGGCATTCTCAAAAAACATACTTCTATCGTATTGCTTCCATTTACCAAACCAGATGCAGAAACTGCTGCAATCAAGGATTGGAATAAAAAGCTCGATCGAATGGTTGAAATGGCATCTTCTTGGGATATAAGTACAATTGCTGGTGTTCCGAGCTGGTGTATCATGCTCATGGAGCGTATTGTTGCACATTATAAAGTCAACAACATCCACGACATTTGGCCGAACCTCGAATTGTACATGTATGGTGGAGTATATGTGGAACCGTATCTTTCGCGTCTTCATAAAGTATGTGGTAGGCCCATTCACACACGCAACACCTATTTAGCGAGCGAAGGTTATTTTGCCTATCAAAATCATACAGCTAGTAAAGGCATGAAATTATTACTGAAAAGCGGTATTTTCTTCGAGTTTGTTCCGTTTAATCGCGATAATTTTGATGAAAACGGAGATATTAATCCAACAGCAAAAGCGTTAACGATAGATAGCGTTGTACTCGACGAAGATTACGCCTTGGTGATTTCAACCAATGCTGGTTTGTGGCGCTATATGATTGGCGATTTGGTGCAATTTACGGATCTTGAAAAACGTGAAATAAAGATTAGTGGGCGTATCAAGCAGTATTTGAGTTTGGTGGGAGAACATTTATCATTGGACAATATCAACGTTGCGGTTCAAAAAGCAAGTGAGGAATTGGGACTTGACATACCCGAATTTTGCCTCTTTGCCGATTTAGAAAAACAATGCCACCGCTGGTACTTTGGTTCCACTTCTAAACTTGATGGAACAGTTGTAATGGAAACAGTGGATCGAATTCTTGGAGAACTCAATGATGATTACCGAGCTGTGAGAAATTACAATACATTAAAATTACCAATCGTAACCTCTACGAGCATGAAAATTTTCTACGATTTCATGGAAGCAAAGGGACGTTTGGGCTCTCAAAATAAATTCCCGCGTGTTATGAATCAGCACCAATCAAAGGAATGGACCATTTTTATCGAGCAATTTAATCGACCTGAATGGTAATGTTTTAATCGTTCAAAAACGTTCCGTTGATTCCTAAAACTTGTATTGCAATTGCACCAAAAATGTTCGTGGCGGTTGCACATCACCTGGGCGACTGGAATATTCTGCATTGAGAATATTGTTGATCATGAAGCCAATTCGGTAATGCGTTTTGTATTCATAACCAATTCGAGCATCAAAAACGAAGGTCATTCCGTTGTTTGCTTTTCTATATTCTTTTAAACCGGGTAAAATTTGGGTTCCTAGAACGCCATCTTCAAATGTAGCATCGATGTTGGACATAAAACTATTCATGCGCATTGAACCGCCTAAACTAAATCCTTTATAAGTTGCTTGCATATCAAATTTCGCCATGTGTCGAAAGCGGTATTTGAGCATGTTTGATGCGCTATCTGAAAATGTTTCACGGTAAAGTGAATCGGTGTTTTTTGTCACAGGATTCATATACGTATAGCCCATAAGCGTTTGAATTTTCACCTTTCCAATTTCACCTTCGCCATTCATTGATAACTCAAATCCTGTTATCTGAGCTGACTCAGCATTTTCCGCACGGAAGCCCAACCATTTCAACAGGTATCCAGGGCTATTTGGATTAAAGCTTGGGGTCAATGAATCAGGGATGTAATTACCAAAGGTAAATTCAGTCATGTTTTTGTAATTGTTTACAAATCCAGCTAAATCAATAAACCCTTTCCAATTGCCAATTTTGATTCCTTGTTTCACGCCAATTTCTACAGCCCAACCCGTTTCTGGTTTGAGGTTCGGATTGGCAAAAATCAATAAACTCCCAACATTTGTAGTTGTAAATCGCTCTGCTACACTAGGATAACGAACTCCTTGACCAAATGAAGCACGCAAATGTGTGTATTTCGCCAATTTATAATGGACACCAGCACGTAAAATGGGTTTGACAGGTAATTTCAATGAATCTTTGCCATAGAAGGAATCTGAATCACCTCGAATGGTATCTTGTTTAAAATATTCGAAACGGATTCCGCCAGTAATATCTAGTTTTTTCCATTTCTTTTCTCCTTGCACATAAGCCGCAGTATTCAACGAACTATGATCACCAAATAAAGCTGCTGAAACCAATCCAGCATTCACCGATGCGCCAGTTGTAAGTACCAATGTGTTGTTTTGCCAACCACTTTGAAACTGGTAATCTGCATAAAAAACTTGGGCTTTTGCACTCTGACCAGGATTACTGTAATTTAAGTTATCAGTTAAGTAATACCGTGATTTAAGCTGGTGTTTATTGTTGAATTTATCAAAATACTTTATTGATGGATCTATGGAAAGTCGGAGACCACGATTAAAGGTTAAGGTCGATTCAATCAAACTCGTATCTGCACCGCCAGATGGTTGGTAAGCAAATGTATCACTCTGCCAAATAATAAAATTTCCTGTTTTTTGGTATTGTGCATTCCATCCAATACTTGCGCGCAATTTTGGGATTTTTGCAGGTCGGTAATAAATGGTTCCATTAAACCTACCTCGATCTTCTGTTTCACCTTGGCGATAACCATCCGTCGTAAAAGCAGCACCACCCAACGTCAAGCCAAATCCTCTACCAAATTGTTTTCCAAAGCTAATATCTGCTTGGTATTGGGTTGGGTTTTTCGACCACCATTTGAGGGTTTCACGTTTTGGATCGCCATAAACACCTGCTTGTACCTTTGCAGAAAAGTAAGGCGTTTTTCCAGGTTCTCGTTCAATCACGGAGATAATTCCATTCAACGCACCACTTCCATAAAGAACAGATGAAGCGCCTTTAATGACTTCTATTTGTTGTGCATTTTCAATTGGAATTGAGCTCCATTTTGTATCACCAGCATCGGCAGACAATAGCGGTGTTTCGTTCCATAAAATCAACACCCGACTTCCCGCACCATAAGAAAAACCACTTCCTCCGCGAATACTTACTTGACCATCCATAGCATACGCCCCTGGAACTTGATCAATGGCTTGCTCCAAGTCCGTTATACCTTTATTGTTAATCAATTCTGGTTTTAAGATCTCGAGTGAAATAGGCACATCTTCGATCGCTTGTAAACGACGAGAAGCTGCAATGACAACAGGCCCTAATTCTTGCTCTACTCCCAGTATTGAAGTCTTCATTTCAATGGTAATCGCTCCAGCATTTCGAACGACTACAGTATCATTGAAAAAATCTGCTGCTTGAACAATGAGTGTTACAGGAAATTCATTGGCTTCAATGCTAAATTCGCCATCAAGTGTAGCATTGGTTTTTATGCCGTTTGATGCACTAATCCTGGCAAAAGGAATTGCTTCTTGTGTCGTTTGGTCAATGATTTTTCCGGTGATGTTTTGCGAAAAAAGTATCGTTGGAATTAAAAAAAGTAGTAGTAAAGCCTTTTTCATGAAAGTAAATATCTGTATATTCAATAGACCAATGTACCATTAATTTTGAATTTTACTCCAACACAGCAACAAATCGCGTTGACATTTTTAAGCGGAATAGGAAGCCGTAGAGCACGCGTAATCATTCGTCACTTCAATGATTTGAATGAATTTTTCAGTGAAAAGAAATTAAATCTTGCAAAAATACCTGGGATTCAAGCAGATTTCATTTCACATAAACAGCGCATGTTAGCTTTAGAAGCTGCGAAAAAAGTAGATGATGCGCTTCAACAACTAGGAGGTGAAACCGTGTTTTTCACAGAAGCTCATTATCCACGAAGATTGAAACAATGTGCAGATGCACCTTTATTACTCTATGCGAAGGGGAAAATTGATTGGAATCCAGAAAAAATCATTTCCATTGTAGGAACTCGTAATGCATCCGATTATGGCAAGCAACTCACGGAAGAGTTCATGCAAGAAATCGCAAAAACAGGAACGACCGTAGTGAGTGGAATGGCGTATGGGATTGATATTTTAGCACACAAAGCTGCTGTCAAATTACAATTACCAACAATAGGTGTTTTGGGACATGGATTAGATACACTTTACCCTAGCGCTCATCGGAAAACAGCGCAGCAAATGATTGAGAATGGCGGATTAATCACAGAATTTGCACCTGGCATGAAACCTGAACCAGCCTATTTTCCCATGCGGAACAGAATTGTAGCTGGAATAGCTGACGCAACTATTGTCATTGAAAGTGGAATAAAAGGCGGCTCACTCATTACTGCAAACCTAGCCAATGATTACAACCGCGATGTTTTTGCATTTCCAGGAGATGTTACCAGACCTTATTCTGCGGGATGTTTGAAACTCATTCAACAGAATAAAGCGCATTTGATAACCAATACAGCTGATCTATTAGAAGTAATGAGTTGGAAGGATGCTGAAAAGCCAAATACCGTTCAACGAAATTTGTTTGTAGACCTCACGACTGATGAAGAACGGATCATTGAAACGCTGACCACTAAAAAAGAAATGACCATTGATGTGATTGGTTATTTGACAACTTTTACAGTTGGACAAACAGCAGCTTTGTTGTTGAATTTGGAATTTAAAGGGTTAATAAAATCACTTCCAGGAAAAAGGTATGCGTTAATTTAGTTCAGTTGACTAGTTAAAAACTGCATTTCTAAGGGTAAAAACGGGAGGTACGTTAGACTTTAGTTACTTTAGCATTAAAATTAGACACGATTAATATGAAAAATATTCTGTTTTTAGTTGGTGGATTATCTTTAAGCCTAGGAGTAACTTTTGGGCAAACCATCACCAATGCACCTGAAAGTACATACGAATTTACGAAGGTATATCATTTAGACGCAACGCCTGTTGAAGACCAAGGTAATACTGGTACTTGCTGGAGTTTTTCGGCACTTTCCTTCTTTGAATCAGAATTGATTCGCATGGGGAATAAAGCACCCGATTTATTATCTGAAATGTACATTGTACGTAAAGGGTATGAAGCAAAAGCAGATCGTTTTATTCGCATGGATGGTAAAATTAATTTTAGTGAAGGTGGAGCTTTTCATGACATTCCTTATGTTCTTAAACGAAATGGGATCGTTCCAACTGAAGTTTACACTGGATTGACGAATGGAAAAACAACGTTCAATCATGAAGAGTTATTCAATGTATTGAACAGTTTTATGCAAACCATTTTAGCGCAAGTTCAAAAAGGACAAGGAATTGGAACTGAATGGAAGCAAGCATTTTCTTCTATTTTGGATGTTTATTTAGGTCCAGATGTTAAAGAGTTCACCTACAAAGGGAAAAAATACACGCCACAATCGTATGCAGCTTCACTTGGATTTAACATGGATAATTATGTTTCCATTACTTCTTTTTCAAATGACCCGTTTAATGTAAGTTGCGAAATAGCGATCCCAGACAATTGGGCTTGGGGCGATAGTTACAATGTACAATTGGAAGATATGGTGAGCGTTGCTGAAAATGCATTAAAAAATGGCTACACCATAGCTTGGGGTGCGGATGTTTCAGAAAAAGGATTCAATTTCCGCCAAGGAATTGCGCTTGTTCCAGAAGATCCATCAACGATTCAAACAAAAGGAAGGGATTCTAAAAGTTTCAATAATGCTGGTGCAGAAAAAACGTCCAACGCATTCTTAGAGCCTGTAAAAGAGTTAACTGTAACGCAGGAAATGCGTCAAAAAGGGTATGATGAAAAGTTGACTACTGATGATCATGGAATGCACATTGTTGGAATGTACAAAGATCAAAAGGGGACACGTTATTTTCTAGTTAAGAACTCTTGGGGAACTCAAAATGTACCAGAAGGTTACCTGTATGTATCTGAAAATTATTTCCGATTGAAAACGATTAATATCTATTTGCAAAAAGATGCTCTCACCAAAGAAGTACGTTCTAAACTGAAAATTTAAGCGTTTAACAATTTTCTTTAGAATTTATAGCTATATTCGTTCGTATTAATCCGCTATTTATCATATTATGGAAAGACTCACACCAGCCGAAGAGAAAGTAATGTTAAAACTTTGGAAGTTGGAAAAAGCAACAGTTAAAGAAATCGTTGACTTGTATTCAAATCCAAAACCCGCTTACAACACGGTATCTACCATTGTGCGCATTCTTGAACGTAAAAAGTTCATTAAGCACAAACCCGTTGGAAGAGGTTACATCTATTTTCCGAAGATCTCTCGTGAACAATACAGAGATTATTTGGCGAATTACATCTTGGTAAATTACTTTGATGGAAATCGCAAAGAAATTATGTCTTTTTACAACAGCACGCTTACTTTAAGCGAAGTTTTGTAAGAGACAAATAGGCTAAAAAAAAGCATTAACGGTCGTCATTTGGCGACCGTTTTTGTTTAAACGAATATTTGCGGATTGAGTTTCTTGTATAGCGTTAACTTGTATTACTTTTTAGTTTAATAATCAGAATTTATGAGGAAGCACTAAAAAAAACACATCTCAATAAACCCCCACAATCTCCTCAATTGCAGGGGCTTTTCCAAACTACTACTTGCTCACAACTTCCACCCATTTGCCTGGTGATCGGGCATTGATTAAATGGTCGTACATGGCCTCTGAATAAGTGGTTGGTAGGTAAAAACGACCGAGATAAGTGGCATTGAGTCGTACTGTGAAGGTTTTGCTCGTATTGGGTGCTAAATCGTAGTAACTATAAACCCGATCATCGCGCAGATCTTGGTAACGTGCTGCACTTGCTAATAATCCGCCATCCATGCGGGAATTGTGAATTTCCCAGCCACTTGGAAAGATTTGGGTCAACGCCATTTCGCGGTAATGCCCTTTTTTGCCTGGGTTGGTGATCGTTACTTCTGCCATAAAATCGGTTCCTTGAATGAGTTTATCTGGCTTGATTTCTTTCCCATTGATGTCTGTAAATTTCAGTTTTAGTGAGAGATTACTCGACTTTGCCGCAGCATCGCCTTTGAGCGGAATTCCTTGGGTGATGAGTTTCACATACAAGGTAGTATTGCCCGTATTCTTGCAACGCAAATTGGCGCGCTTACTGAAATCTTTGTCGCGGTAACTCAACTGATGAATACTTTTCTTTGAAACCGCTTTTTGCTGTGTTGATCCATTCAGGGAATAGGAAAAACTCATTGCCGAATTTCCGTTTTTAACACCAGCATATTCGCACATCGCTAATAAACTGTAGGCGGTTTCCTGCGTGCTCATCCACTTGTCTGCGTTGAGTTTACTTGCAATTTCCTTCGCTAAAACGGAAGCTTTGGAAGTAATGTTCATCAAACTCAAGGTTTCTAAAATCATGGCTTGATCGCGCACTTCTGTTCCATAACTATTCGATAATTCACGGTAGGGGGGAACGGCTGTCGACAACTGATTGATCAATTGTTTGGCAACTTCTTTTTGACCAACTAAGTGAAATGCAGCTGCCAAACGCCATTTTGCGGTTGCTGAAAGTGTTCGTTGCTCACGTAAGCGATTCATTGCACCCAATTCTGCGTGTTTGGAAAGTGCCAGTACAAATAAACGATAGGCTTGTGTGATTTGTCCACTTGCATCATTCGTGCTCGCATCTGCTGGATCGTAATCGCGGGCTTTTTCTTGCTGATAACTAATCCAACGATTTTTAAGATTTCCCGGTAATTGATATCCTTGTTGCTCTGCTTCTAACAAAAAATGTCCGGCATAATTACTGCCCCATTCGCTTTCATCTTGTTCGCCCGGCCAGTAGGAAAATCCGCCATTTGCTGTTTGGAACAATTGGATGCGTTTTAAGGCTGCCGTTACATTGGACGATGTGCGTTCTTGCTGTTGTGGATTCAATTCTATGAGATTGTCTACATACAATTGTGGAAACGCAGCGGAGGTTGTTTGTTCGATACAGCCATGTGGGTACTCGAGTAAGTAATTCAAGCGTTTTTCCAAACCAATGGAGGGAATACTGCTGAATTCGAGTGTCGCTTTATTCGTGCCGATCATGCCATTGAACTGGAGTTCTGTATTCCATTCTTTGCCGGCTTCAAGTACCATTTCTTGTCCTTCATAGACAATAGGATTTGGCGCACGCACATCGAGTTCTAATTCCTGAACTGAGCGTTCATTTCCGCAAACGGCGATGACTTTTACTTTAGCAATTCCCAATCGTTCGGCAACGGTGAGTTTAAAATTGACTACTTCATCCCCAATTTCGTTAAACGAGATGGATTGTGTTTTCGCACCGCCAATACTGAGCATTTCGTTGACTTCTATGGTCATTTTTACATCTTTGATGTGTTTTTCCATGGCAAAGACATCTACTGGAAGTTGAACGGTTTCTCCTGGCCCTAAAACACGTGGGAGTGTAGCCAAAACCATCAACGGCTTTTTCACAGCAACAGCTTTCTCGGCATTTCCATAAGCTCCTTCGTGTTGCGCAACAACCATCACGCGAACGGAACCAACATAATTTGGAATGGAAACTTGGTGATTGTTCGATTGTCCTGCTTCCAATTCAAAAGGCCCGAGATAGGTGACAACAGGTTTAAAACGATTGGCTTTTGGTCCTTTGCTTCCGTCTAAATCACCATCTCCACCAATGCTCAACAGTTTATCCAATTTCCCTGCATAAGCTCCCATCACATGATCGTAAATATCCCATGTTTTTACCCCAAGAGCCTCACGTGCATAAAATGTTGTCCAAGGTTGAGGTGTTTTGAAAGAAGTTAGATCCAATAATCCTTCATCTACAACAGCCAAGGTATAAGTCATTTTTCGTCCGTTTTGCTCGCGTACCTTGATACTCGTTGTGGTTTCTGGTCTCAATTGATCTGCCATCACAATTTCCGGATACAAGTGTGTTGCAGGATCGTCGACCATCACTGGAACAATGCCGTACATGCGAATCGGAAGGTCATTTTGTGTAGAAGCATGTGGTTGAATCAACGTAACATGGATAAACGCATTGGGCGACATATCAGCGGTAGCAGTGAAGCTATGAACAGTTTCCCCTTTCACGGTTTTGATCCAGAACTTCTTCACCACTTTGCGACTCGTTTCAACACTGATCAATGCACGACCATCTGAAGGCGAAGGAAAGGATAATTGAATTTGTTCGCCTTTGGTATAAGACACTTTGTCGCACGAAAAATTCAACATGTTGGCGTGTTCATTATCGGTATGGTTTCCGCGATTTCTAAATGGATAATCGATTGTTACCAATTGCCCCGTTTGGTGTTGACCTTTCGAATCAGTAGCTGTAATTAAATATCTCCCAAATTCAGCACCCTGCACACCAAAATTGAAACTTGCTTTCCCGTTTTTTGCTGAAATGAGCGTGTCTTTTACCACAAGTGTTCCAGTTCTGGCCATGTAATCGGACAATTTTTCGGAATCCTTTTCATACCACCAACGCCATTGAAGTTTGTAAATCTTGACTTGGATTTGATCTGTTTGAACGGGTTTTCCAGCTTCGTCAATTGTCACTAAATCGAATTGATAACGCTGATCGGTTTCCAATGTTCCATCTAAATGCGGTGATTCAGGCACACGCAATCCAACATAGGTGCGGAAAGGCGAATAAGTCACACTACTGCGATCTATACTGAAATCGCCACCAGCTTCATAGACTTTTGTAACATAATGCGCTCTTAACATGCCTGGAGCAATCGAAGCAACATCGAGTTTGGTTTTGATCCATGCTTCGCCTTTCTCGTTCAGTACATCGTCGTGAATGAGTTCCAACTCCGTTTGACAGGAACGCATGGGCGAATCGAACGTATATGATTTATAACTCGGAAAAATAGTTTCCAGTTGATTTACTTTCACACTTACCGTAGCCCGCATGTTTTTTGCGACAGCTCCGTGCAACCATTTTACGGACAAATGAGAACTGTCTTTCACCAATCCTTGATCAACGTTCATGGCAATTTTTAACCGATTGGGTTTAATGGTTTCGATGTGCAGATTTTTGGTAAACAAGCGATTTCCAACCGAAACAACTGCTGTATAATTGCCTGTTGGAGCATTCGCATTCGTGGCTGTTCTAAAATCGTAAGTTCCATTGAGGTGTTTCGTTTTGGTCGTTTCAAACACTACTTGTCCATTCGGATCTTGTAACTCAAATTTCACAGGATGATTGGCGGGTAATTTATGCAACAAATCCTGCACAATAAAGGTGAGATAGAGTGAATCGCCAGGTCGCCAAACGCCTCGTTCACCATAAATAAAACCTTTTACGCCGTTTTGAATTGCTTCACCTTCAATGTCAAACTTACTGAGCGAATTGGTGTAACCATCGCCCAATTTCAAGTAACCACGCTGGCTACCATATTTGGTAATCATCAGAAATGGTTTTTCCTTGAGGCGAATTTCCAGCATTCCTTCTGCATCTGTTGAGCCACTTGCAATGAGCTGTTTGGTGAAATCGAAAAATTCTACTTGTGCATTCGGAATAGGTGCAGTGGTGAGCATATCAGTCACAAATGTATGCGACAATTTATCTTCATCTAGTTTAAAAATGGTTCCCAAATCAGAGGCGAGAATATTTCTGCTAACCGCTTTTCCACTGTAGTAATAATCATCACAAGCGGAGTAATCTTCACTGTAATAATCCCATGAATCATAACCTCCATCGAAACCGTAGCCGTGCCAATTATCTTCGTTCCAATCAGCATTTTCATCCTCCATTTCAGTCGATTCTTCTTCCTCTTCTGAGGTTTCAGCAACGGGACAATCACACAAGGCATCTTCTTTTTCAAACTTAATACTCACGCGATAAATGGCTCCAGGATCTGTTTTGATAAACTTATTCAGGTCAATGACATGGCTGTTCCATTGTTTGAGGTTCATGGTTTTATCATAATCCAACTTGATCGATTTCTCCGCAATGATTTTACCAAATCGGGTCAATCCATCTTCACCATCCAAGTCATTGATTTGTAAAAAGTGGTGAATATTATTTTCGTAAATCTTAATTATACGCACATCTACCGCTTTTAATCCAATGGCTTCAAAGGGAAAAATCAATCCTTTGGAATTGGGTAACACGCCTCCGTTTCCTTTGATGCGCACCAATGGTTTTGGTTCGTTAAATGCTAATGTAGTTGAATAGGATTTGATCATCTGGTTTCCGTTGATGTTCCGAATGCCTTCATTGACGGTTATTTCACGCGCTCCAATAAAACGATTGGGTAGATAAACGGTCACTAAATTTTGGGAAACACGATAGCTTAATTGGTCAATGCCAGCAATGGTAATAATGCCCGTTAAATCTTGACTCGCTAAAATTGGTTCGCTGAAATTCAATTCCACCGATTGATCTTCATTGTCAATAACCTTTGCAGATTCGACAGAAAAATCGCCCAATGCTTTTATATCAATTTTTTCTTTCCCACGACTCATTGCGCCAATTGCAGTACCGTTCCATTCAACAATTACCTCACTTTTAGTTGTTCCTCGGTGAATGCTATCTACAAAAAAATAGTAGCGATTATCGTCGTAACCATCGGTTAAATAAAAGGGCAGTGTTTTTCCATTTTGGGTGATTTTCAGCGTTTGTTTCAAAAGTGTGGTATCCTCAAAATCTGTTGTTTTGATGGTGCCTGTTAGGTATTTCCATTCCAAGTTTTCATTTTCGTAATCACGCACGCCATCTACATCTACGAACACATCTTGCGTATAGGTTGCGAATTGAAAATGGAAATCTTCGTACCCATTTTTCACTTTTAGCAAACTCGCCAAATCAAAGTGCACATCGTAAAATTGATTGACTGGCAAAACCGTGTCTGGAACAAATTCAATGGTATTCCAATCCATCCAAACAGCATGTCCTTTGATTGCTGGTTCAAAGGAAAACAAGTCTTCCAACAGCGAAGAATCGGGTAAACCATTCGCATCTTTTTTGAGTGATAGGATGGCGTTTTCTGGTAGAATTTCCTGCAATTTGATGCGAATACTTGCTTTCCGTGTAACCATCCCAGATGAGTAGGCAGAAATGTATTCACTAAACGCTGGATCAACTGCTATGACTTCTGGTTTGCCAGTACCACACGCATTGAGAAGTAATACAACAACGCTTGCTAAAAAGGGAATAAAAATGGAAGACTGTTTTTTCATGATTGGATTATTGTTGTCCAAAAATGAGGCTTCGCATCAAGGTAAAGAAAGTGATTTTATAAGGCGTAAGATGTGCTTTATTAAGCGCAGTGAATTTACGATTATTTGATTTTAAGATTCAACCTTGAGTTCAGATCTTCAACAGATTTATCCCATGTTAACTACTTAACTTGTACTAAATGCTCCATGAAATAAGAAGGACAGTATAATTGTTAGATCATCTACAATTTCTTCCATTCAATTCTTGAATCAATCAGTAGTTCTTGTAAACTAAAAAAGTTCTATCACGTATTATTTTGATCATTGATTCAACTGAACGAACCGCACATAGAATACCAATCAGTTCAAACGGATCATCAAAACGATACCAATTTAACAATCAGGAAAACACAACGAATCCGACTGAAAGCGTAGAAAAATTAATCTTTGATCAAGAATTGGAAACGATCTAAATTCTTCAATGCGATACTCGTACCACGTGCTACAGCGCGAAGCGGATCTTCTGCAATGTGAACGGGTAATTTTGTTTTTTCATTGATTCTACGATCCAAACCACGCAACATTGAACCACCTCCAGCAAGGTAAATTCCTGTTTTGTATATGTCTGCTGATAATTCTGGTGGCGTTTGCTCCAATGCACTTAGAATCGCTTCTTCGATTTTAGAAATCGTTTTATCCAATGCGTGTGCAACTTCAGAATACGTAATGATAATTTCTTTCGGAATCCCCGTCATTAAATCACGACCGCGAACAGCGTAATCAGCAGGTGGATTGTCCAATTCAGGAAGTGCAGCACCCACTTCAATTTTAATTTGCTCAGCTGTACGCTCACCAACTAAAATATTGTGTTGACGACGCATGTATTCTTCAATGTCAGAAGTGAAATCATCACCTGCAATACGGATTGATTTATCGCAGACAATTCCACCCAAAGCAATAACCGCAATTTCAGAAGTACCACCACCGATATCAATGATCATATTTCCCATTGGTTCTTCCACATCAATCCCAATCCCGATAGCAGCTGCCATTGGTTCGTGGATGAGGTAAACTTCTTTTGCACCAGCATGTTCAGCAGAGTCACGTACAGCACGTTTTTCTACTTCTGTAATTCCAGAAGGAATACAGATCACCATTCGTAAAGAAGGATTAAACATCCGTTTACCTGGATTGATCATTTTGATAAACCCACGGATCATTTGTTCGGCACTTTGGAAATCCGCGATTACACCATCTTTCAATGGTCGAACCGTTTCAATCAATTTGTGCGTCTTACCGTGCATTTGTTGTGCTTTCTTACCGATAGCTACAATCTTACCAGTTTGAATGTCTCTAGCGACAATAGAAGGCTCGTCTACCACCACTTTATCATTCATGATAATGAGGGTGTTAGCAGTACCTAAGTCGATAGCAATTTCTTGCGTCAGAAAATTAAAGAGTCCCATTTATTGCGCTGCGTTATGCGATAGTTTTCTTTTCCTTATTCGAAAAGGATTGGAAATGGTTACAAAAGTAGACTAAATAAATTGAAAAAGCTGAAATATCCCAAGTTGAATTTGAAAATTGTGAAGAGTTTAGACTTATTAACAGTTATTGTTACTATTCAAAACGCTTCCTGTTCAATTTTTGGTTCTTTCAGATAAATCAATTAATGCTTAAAATGTCTGTTTCCAGTGAACACCATTGCCACATTGTGTGCATTACAATAATCAATTGAAAGTTCATCTTTGATAGACCCACCTGGCTGAACAACTGCTGTAATTCCTTCAAGATGTGCGATCTCAACACAATCTGGAAAAGGGAAAAACGCATCGGATGCCATAACAGCGCCGTTTAAATCGAACCCAAATGTATGTGCTTTTTCAATGGCTTGTTTTAATGCATCAACACGTGAAGTTTGTCCAGTTCCGCTCGCAATCAATTGACCGTTCTTTGCTAGAACAATTGTGTTTGATTTGGTGTGTTTTACCAACTTATTGGCAAATACTAAATCTGCTACTTCAGTTGCTGTTGGAATTTGTGTTGTTTTCGATTCGAAATTCGTTCCATCTTCAGACAACATATCTTTGTCTTGTTCCAATACTCCATTGAGCAAGGTTCTAAATTGACGTTTCGGCATTTCAACCGATTTCTGAATCAATAAAATACGATTCTTCTTGCTTTTCAACAGTTCCATTGCGTTTGTATCGAATGCAGGAGCTACAACCACTTCACAAAATAAGTCGTTGATTTGAGTAGCAGTTGCCAAATCGATTGTTCTGTTTGCAATTAAAATCCCACCAAAAGCAGAAGTTGGATCGCCAGCAAGAGCATCTGCATACGCTTGTGCAAGTGTTGGTCGTGTTGCCAAACCACACGCATTATTGTGTTTCAAAATGGCAAATGTTGGATCGTTTTGCTGAAAATCGGCCATTAATTGAACAGCAGCATCAACATCTAACAAATTATTGTAGGACAATTCTTTTCCGTGTAATTGATCAAACATGGCATTAAAATCTCCGTGAAACCAACCACGTTGATGCGGGTTTTCACCATAACGCAATGATTGCGATTCCAAGATGCTTTCTTTGAAAACAGGTAATGGGTCTTCTTGGTTAAAGTAGCGAAAAATATGGGTGTCATAATGCGAAGAAACCATAAATGCATCGCGGGCAAATGCTTTTCGTTCAGCTAAAGTTGTTTGTGCACCATTGGTTTCAAGTAATTCTTGAAAACGTGCGTATTGATTAACAGAAGGAATGATCACAACATCGTTGTAATTCTTAGCAGCAGCACGGATTAAGGAAATTCCACCAATGTCGATTTTTTCAATAATATCTTGGTTTGCTGCTCCTGATGCTACTGTTGCTTCAAATGGGTACAAATCAACAATCACTAAATCGATTGTTGGAATGTTAAATTGAGCAGCTTGATCTAAATCTGCTTGGAGGTTTCTACGGTGCAGAATTCCACCAAAAATAGCAGGATGCAATGTTTTTACACGTCCACCAAAAATCTCAGGATAATTGGTCATGGATTCTACAGCAACAACAGGAATTCCCAATGATTCAATAAAGGTTTGCGTTCCACCAGTTGAATAAATGATCACGTCATTTGCATGTAATTGACGTACAATTGGTTCCAACCCATCTTTATAATAAACTGAAATTAGTGCTGCTGTAATGTTCTTTGATTGTTCCATGACGATCCTTCTTTTTTAAGAGCGCAAAAGTAGCGTCTTTAATTGGGAAAAACGAACTAGTTGAACAAAGTTTATCACCAATGAACTGGAATGCTAGTCTCCAATTGTTGTTTAAAAAAACAAAAACCGATAATCAGTTCAATTACAGGTTTTATTCTAAATATGTTCTACATTCTTATTGAAGCGCAATCTTTGTGAAGTATGATTGACCGTTATTCGTTATTTTAATCACAAAAATACCGAGCGATTTTTCTGTTGATAAATCGATTAATACTTCATTACTCGTAATTGTTTTCGAAAAGACCAATTGACCAGCCAAGTTTGTAACTTCAATGAGCGATGTTCCTGTTAAATCAGGGAGTTTTAAATTAAAGATTCCATTACTTGGATTCGGAAATGTGTTGATTGTCGCTTCTTTATCTAATGGATCAATACTTAACGGATCTGTAAAACAACTTACACCAGAACTTGGTACAGTAATCGTTGCACCCATTGTGATATCATCTACCTCTGGAGCGCCGTAATATTCTGTTCCAATATAGTAAGGAAATTCAGGTGTGCCATTTGCATCAAGCGTTATAAAATAGGCATACGTACCGCTTGGATATTCAGGAGTAACACAAAAACGACCATTGTATTCATCTAAATCACCACCGTTTGTTGCTGACCATTGATAATCTTCAACATACGTTCCAATTGGATACGTTGAATTTACTGCTGGTCCATATTCTGAAACACTTAGCGCGGTTCCATCTGGTAAAGTGGTTCTTGTCGTGATGTTTCTAAGCGCATACCCAGTAGCCATTTGAGTTACTGCACTCGATGCATCTAAAGCGGTACTATAACCGTACGGTCCATAAATTGGATACCCATCAAATGCATACCCAACAATTGGTGAATGAACGGATGCGCTTGTTGAAGCATACAATCGGTATGGTTTTGCATGGCTGTGGTAAGCTCCTTGTTGTTGTGGATGCGCACCTAAAGTAGAATCGAGTACAAACCCTTCAGCTAAATACACTTCAACATTCCATGTTCCTTCTCCATTACCATTATTTCCAGATCCATTGTAATGATGACCATTGGATAAACCAAAAATTGGAACACCATTGTTAAGTAATCCGATAGAACCTCCTAACGGTGATGTCGTTTTTGTAGCAGGAACAGTTGGTGTACGCGGAAATCGATACATATACCCTTGAGCAGTTGGAGCACCTGGATTCAAATATTGTCCCATTTCAGTTGTCATTCCATCTGCTTCAACCCATACATACGTTGCGTCATAACAAACACGTGATACGTTTGCCAATGTAGTACTGGTTGAAAACACGTAATTGGGTGGGTTGCCATTTGCGGCTGTATTTTCCCAATAACTGGCATATTCGCCTTCGTTCATGATCCAATTTTCCAATTCTGCTTGCGTAAAGCCATTCAATCCAACGAAAAATAAGATGATTGCAATAAAGTAGTTTTTCATAAATATAGATTTAACATATAGTACTTTAGACGACGCTTCTCTAACAATCCTTCGATCTATGAAAAAATTAAGGTTTGGGGTAAGCAAATTTGGGGTTTTTCAGAAAATCACGGTCAGTTAATGTTTTTAAAAAAGCAATGAGATCGCGTTTGTCTTGTTCCGTTAATGGAATGTTTTCTGTCAATTGTTTTGCCAATGTTTTTGACTGATGAATACCACTGCTGTAATGAAACAAAACCATTTGTAGGCTTTTGTATCTTCCATCGTGCATGTAGGGATAAGACAATTCGCAATTTCTCAATGTTGGGACTTTAAATTTTAAGGAATCAGCTGACTTTTTTGTAATTCCCATTCGTCCCATGTCTTTTAATAAAGAATCTGGTTCCAATCCATTGTTCTCAAATTTTCCACTTGTGAAAAGCGGTTCAGTATGGCAAGAAGCGCAGTTGATTTTGAATAATTCATAGCCTTTTTGCTCATTTTCATTAAAGCTAACACCTTTTTCTTTGCGCATCACTTTATCGTACTTCGCATTGTTGCTAACGAGCGTCAGCATGAATTGTGAAAGTGCTTTTAAGGTGTGTTCGCCTGTTGCAGTACTGTCTCTAAAAGCATCATAAAAGAGTGCACGGTATTTTTTAGATGACTTTAATTTATTGACCGCATCTGCAATTTTTAAATCCATTTCCAATGGGTTTTCAATAGGGGCAAGTGCTTGAACATCTAGGTGATTCACAGATCCGTCCCACATAAAACTGGTACTCCAAGCTAAATTGATCAATACGGGAGAATTACGTGTTCCGATTCGATCTTCAATTCCATGGCTCAATGCGTGATCGATGTGTGTAAAAGAAGTTGCGTTCAAGTGACAACTTGCACAAGAAATTTGATCATTTCTTGATAAAACAGGATCGTAGAACAACTGTCTGCCCAATGCAATGGTGTTTTTGTTGAGTGGATTTTTCTTGAAATTATAACTCGGTTTTGGCCAATTATGTGGGATCGTTATCAGGGGTTCAGGTTTGAACCGAAAAGCAACAAGAACGGCAATTAAACAAAAGCTGATGAACAAATAACGCATCATTGACGAATAGAAAAAAGAGGAATGAGTTTTTGCGACAAGTTTACAGCATGTGCGCTTGGTGACATCACTTGAGGAAGATGAACAACGTCCAATTGCGCTAAAAATGCTTCCAAATTAAAGTCGATAACCACAGATTGTGCCATTGGAGTAGTTGAAAGTTGAATCGTAGAAAGCGCATTATAGGGTTCAATATATCCACCAAGATGGTATTCAAAAACATGATTCCGTGCAGTACAATTGGGCGTAAATCCTTCCAATTTGAAGTTGATATAACCGCTTTGCCAAGACCAATACATCCCCATTGTAGGATCTAAATCTCCGCCCAAAGCACCGCCAACATTGGTCGTACTATCAATTCCTACATTGAACAGAATAGCATCAAAATCGGGTGAATTGATTTTATTGAAATGCAATGTGAGTGATTCTTCTCGATCCATATCAATTAAATGATAGCTTTCGGATTCTTGGTAAACGACTTTATTGTTTTTCAAAAAACGAATCTCAGAAATATAAAATCGCAGGGTTTCAATACGAAATAATTCTGTTGAATCTCTTTTGTAATCCGTGTTTAAGATCAAACTATCTGAGCCCATTTTCGGGTAAAAACGCAACGTAAATTCCCCTTGCGCCTTTAAAAATGGCACTTGTAGTAAGAACAAAAGAATAACAAACAACCTCATTTAGGTTTATTATTTCCACGGTGGGTGGGTGAAAAAAACAGTGTTGGGATCATTTTTGTAAAATCACGATAGTAAGTTAATTGATTTTCATGACAGATCTCTTTTATTTCTAGAAAATGCTGTAGATGTTTTTGTTCAATCTCATCGTACAATTCAATGATTCTCGTCCGAATTGAATCCAAGTAAACTGAATCTGGTGATCCGCCCAAACTTGTATATAACGCTTTTCGTAATCTTAACTGTTCATCCTGGTTGCGATGAATCAAGTTTTTGTGTCCTTCAATTGACTGATTGTAAGCATGCACTTGATTCTTATCAAAATGCAGCGTTTTAATAATTAGCTCTTTGGGAAGCCTTGGTTCGGGATGCTCCGGTTTATTCCAAAAAATCATGTACAAAAGCACCCCGTTTGAAAGAAACAAACTAATAATAAGGATGCGGTTTAAGAACAACTTACTCATGGTACAAATCAGATGAATTGAAAAAAGCTCCTTGTTCTGTTGATTGTTGGTTTGGTTTACTTAATTCGTCTACGACTAACAAATCCGAAATAAAGAGCATTGCCAACACAATGGAAATAGCGACAATTAACCTTGGTGAAGCAATTTCTATTGCCGAATCCTTCAGTTTTTGCTGAATCCTTGTATATAAAAATGGAGGAGTTTCCACTTTGTTGATTTTTCGAAGTATGTCCAAATTATTTTCCATGGCTATTTTATTAGACGATAACTAACTTATTTTCCGTCGTTTTTAGGGTTTATTTTTTTTAAATTGTGTTTTGCACGTTGAATGAGCGATTCAACAGCCTTTGGAGTCATTTCCATTACATGAGCTGCCTCGTCTTGCGACATCCCTTCAATTTTAGTGAGAATGATCGCCGTCTTTTGTTTATCTGGTAATTGGTTAATTGCACTAAAAATCTGTTCAATTGCTTCTTGATCTTCTAAAGAAACACCTGGATGATCTAGGTGAAATGGCTCATGAATTAACTGATTACTTTGTGGGTGAAACAGCGAAGTCAGAACGGCAAAACGCTTTTTTCGACGCTTGGCTTTTAAGAAATCCAACGCATGATTAACGGTTATGCGGTAAATCCAAGTTGATAATTTGGATGCTCCATTAAAGCTGTTTATTTTTTGGAAAATGGTTACAAATACATCTTGTGTAACTTCTTGCGCATCTTCCGTATTTTGAAGATAATGTAACGCAAGGTTATATACTTGTTTGCTGTATTTTGTGTAAATCTCCTCAAATTCCATGCAACCTGAACCAATTGGTAGTGCAAAAAACGCTGATAATGTAGACTACTTCAGTTGTTTTTGACAGAACCAAAGTAAACAAAAAAGCACCCTTTCGAGAAAAGATGCTTGAATTTTATTTAAATGCTCTAAGAAAAATTAGATTATTTGTTTTTAAAATTTCCCGTGCCGTCTTTTGAAAATGGCATCGTGCATATTGGTATAACTAACGGATAATTCAATGCTACCACCGCTATAGGCTTTCCGCATTTTGGAAATAGTTGCATCATACGATAAACCAAAACGGAATCCTTTGTAATCCACTTGAATGGTAGGAATAATAGCATCTTTTAATCGCATATAAGCACCAAAACCAAAAGAAGCATCTTGGCTATAGCCTGTAATTTTTGTTCCTTCTTGGAAGCGTCTACGTGCCAAACCGCCAAAGATTGTTTCAAAATGACCTCCTTGTACAAACTGAACTGCTTGCAAATCGAATGCCCAATCAGAAGATGGAATATCCATTGCAAAATTCACCATTCCAACATATTTCCGCTCCAATCGTTCTGAGCTACCTGTACGGTATTTCATTTGTGGTGCATTCGCATGATAAACCGCAAATCCTATTTGTAATTTCTTGGCATTATTTCGAGCAAAACTAGATGAACCTCCATTGTACTGATAGAACAATCCAGTAGAAACATCTGCATAACGAAATGAATTTAAGCCATCTCCTTCACCAGAAGCAATCGTAGGATCGTAACCAGAACCATTCCATTGGCTATCAAACAACAATTTAGACATATCACCTTTTCTGCTGCCGAATCCACCTTGTAAACCAACAGACAAGATTCCTGCATCACCCATTGGAAGAACACCTGAAAAGGTCAATGCACCTGTTTGGTTTCCAAATTTAGCATCACCACCAATGTCGTTATAGAATGATAAACCCATTCCGATATAACCTGTATTTTTCCTCGGGTTTTTCAACAACGATAATTCAGCTGCAACTGCTGTTGACATGAATTGTGTATTTGCACCTAACCATTGATTGCGGTTATGGATTGTTACACGTTCCCAGCCATCATAAACGCCTGTTGCACCTGGATTCAGTAAAAAAGGCGACTGTAATACTTGAGAAAAGTGGAGATCTTGCGCCATACTGTTAAGCGATGCAAATCCCAGACTAATTCCTATGATCCATTTTTTCATGACCTATCGCGTTACAGTAACATTACCAGAAAGTGTTTCTGCTTTTCCGTCAGTAAATACTACTTCAATGATGTATGCATAAGCACCAGAATTGACTCTTACACCTTTATAGTTTCCATCCCATTTAAAGGCTGCATCAGAGGACATTACCATTTTATTACCCCAACGATCGTACAAATACCATGTGAATCGTGCTACATCTTTTCCAACTTTCGGGCTTAAATAATCATTCAAACCATCTCCATTTGGAGAGAATCCAGTTGGCATGAACATTCCATTGAAGCAGTTATCTCCTACTGGATTCGGATCACAATCATCTAATGGATTAGAGCCATTTGTTACTTCGGTTCCATCATTGATTCCATCACCATCAGTATCTGGGTTATTTGGATCTGTTCCAAGTGTTGTTTCTTGAGAATCCAATAAGCCATCACCATCTGTGTCAATGTTACAACCTGGGGAAGCATTTGGTGGATCACACGGATCAAGCGGATCTGTAGCTCCTGTAATCTCATTGCCATCATTGATTCCATCACCATCTGTATCAGGATTGGTTGGATTTGTTCCAGCTGTAGCTTCTTCCGCATTCGTAAGACCATCACCATCTTGGTCACAAGGTCCAGCGTTTGGATTTGGAATACATGGATCTGTATTTGCAGGATCGGCTTCATTGTTAAATCCATCACCATCTGAATCGATGATAGAAGAATCTAATGCATCTATGATTCCATCTCCGTCTGTATCTAACGGATTGGCTGGATCTGCACCTGTTTCAGCACCATCGTTTTCACCATCGCCATCTGTATCAGGATTATTTGGATCAGTTCCATTCGCTACCTCATCAACATTTAAGATTCCATCGCCATCTAAATCTGGATTATCAGCAATAAAAACTGCAATAATATTTTCTGGAGAATTCACTACAATAGCGTTTGTGTCTTCTGTGATCGGTAATAGAGTAGGACCAGTTGTAAATTCCCAGTGGTCAAATACATAACCTACGTTTGGTTTAGCAATTAAATTGGTGTTGATTCCACCAAAATAAGTTGTTGCCCATGGATACATTGGAGCCCAAACTGAATTCACTTTAACCGTTCCAGCACCAACTGGAGAAACATCTACAACAAAATTGAAAGGTCCTGTCAAATTATAACAATCGATAACTCCTTGTTGTAAAGCAATACATCGAGCATCAATAAAATCTTTCATTGCTTGCACATTTGCTTGCCATGCAACCATGGTTCCTCCCCAACGATTTACGTGACCTGTCATTTCTGGTGTAATTTGCAGGAGCATACTATCCAGCAATTGATTCATGTAAGCACACGAAAAATGCGTGTTTACCAAGTCAATATAACGGGTAATGTAGTATTGTTCTACAACAGGATTTTCATTGATCAATTTCTGCAAAATCTCAGTATGTCCTTGACCTCCAGGATTTGGAAGGTTTTCTACGTTACATGGATCTGCATTTGCAGATGGATCAGGAATTCCTGTGTAATTGATATAATGACCAAAACAAGCATCCATATCCCATAAGGCATAGCGCCATTTTTTCTCACTACCAGTAGGATCCAGACCTCGCCACCAAGAAGTATTCCAGTTCAACCAATCTTGATTTACAATGTAGGAATTGATGACGAAATAATCGATTAAGGATTTCCAATTGAGCGTATTATCAACATACGTAAAATTTGCAGCGACACTCATATTATTTGCACCAATATAGGCAGTTAATGCATCCCAATCGGATTGAGCATTTGGAGCACCATATTCCTCCCAAGTGCCGCCCCATGTTTTAAGATACTGGAGGTTGAACTTATCTTGTTGAGAATAAAAATCTGTGAAATCAGCATCATCTACTTTTTCACGAATTTCATAAACCCCCCAATATTGTCCATTGAGGTAAACAACACAAGGTCTCCATGTACGTTCATCTAATTTTAAATCTGCTTTTTGAGAAAGTGTATGAACAAATGCATCACGAATATGCGCACCACCTGTTTCGAATGGATAATTATCACTTGCTCCTGGTTTTAAGATTAATCGTTGAAATTTATCTCTCGTTGACTCTGGAAAAATCTGATGTTCAATATCATTATTATAGCCATATTCATCGCGCATTACATAATCAAAACCACGTTGATCATACGCCCATGAATCGTTTCCATGTTTATTGAATTGACCTTCACCTTTTCCTACAAATGTTTGATCATCTTCCCACAATTCAAAAAATCCTTGAGGAGTGATTTGATTTCCATTTAATAGGGATGCAACACTACCATTACCAGCACCAGCTATTGATAAAACGGGAACTGTATGGTTGACATTGATAAAATAGGTTCCAGATTGAGTAAAACTCAGTTGATCTGTAGAAAAAGCTTTTGCTCGTAAAACAGTAGTAGCGGCAATATTCACTGGCCCAGCATACAAGGTTGATGTTGCAGATGGAACAGAACCATCAGTTGTGTATCGAATAGTAGCAGCTCCATTTGGACACGTAATGGTCACACTTTGAGCACCTGCGTAAAATCCAGGAGCAAGACTAAAAACAGGCGTATCGGTATAGAAATTGATTGCACCCGTATTCGCTGCATTTGGAGTTGGTGTCGTAAACAATTTCCAATTGATACTTCCATCTGTTTGCCGACCAACAGAGTGATCGCCTTTTGTCATGTGAACAATTTGAATGGAATCCATTACGTTACCATTGGGCAAGGTGAGGATAATCCAATCGTTTTCTGTTTGTGTCAATCTGAAATTGGGATGGTATTGGGTTCCAGAAACCAAATTTCTGCCAGAGCAGTAAACCATTTTATATCCGTTTGCGGCGATCGTTCCAGATGGGATTAACCATTTTGTTAAATTGTTGTCATTATCTGAAAGGTAATATCCTGTAAGATCTACAGGTGCAGCAGTAGCATTGTACAATTCAATCCAATCTTCTCGTTCACCAAAAGCATCTGTAATGCCATTCATGTTGGAACAAGAGTATTCATTGATAAGAACTTGCGCCTTCGAAACTAGGGGGAGTAACGTAAAGAAGACTAGAATTAAGGAAAAATAGCGCGTAGACATGGAGATATTGTTTTACTTAGAGACTCTAATAATACGAAAAAGTTGCTTAATGCCTTGTATGCTTGTTAAATATCACACACATCTTTTCGTAACATAACCTTATTATGCTTTTAATTTAGAAACGTTGCCTGTTAAATGTTAAATTATCAATTTGCAGTTTTTTATGTGATTTTGATGATGGATTCACATTATTTTGATTTAATATTGCCTTAACAATTTAATGATTTTATGAAAATACTAGCAATTCTCTCCGTAAGTGTACTTCTTTTCTCAGCTTGTAAAAAAGTAGAAGGTGAAGGTGGATCTTCTTCAATTACAGGTAAAATCCGTGTGAAAGATTACAACTCAACCCAAACAATTCTATTAAGTGAATTTGATGGTGCAAAGGAAGATGTGTACATTGTTTATGGTACAGGTGACAATACATTTGACGATAAAATCGAAACGAGTTATGACGGTTCATTCGAATTCAAGTACTTAGAAGAAGGTACGTATACCATTTTTGCTTACGAAGACTGTTTAGTTTGTGATGGAGGTGAACAAGCGATTATTACAACTGTGACGATTGACAAGAAAAAATCAACAGTTGATGCAGGAACTCTTACTTTGAGAAAATGAGACAAATCCTCTTCGTTTTTTGCGCACTTTCCTTGTCTTCTTATGCCCAAGATCGATCTGAAATATGGTTGGGTGCAGGTGCAAAACGAGAAGTTTCAAAGGATTTGATTCTAGGTGTACAATCCAATGTGCGTATTCAGACTTCAGGGAATGTGCAAACCTTGTTTCAAGAAATTGGAATCAAAAGTGAACACTTAAAATGGTTTCGTCCATCAATTGATTATCGCTTTATTACTTCTTATGCATTAAATGGCAATACAACTTATTCCAACCGTTTTAACTTCAATGCTGACTTTAGACAAAAAGTAAAAGAGGTGAAATTGGGTCTTCGGATGCGTTATCAGGTTGTTATTGGAGGTGGTGGTTCTTCTGGAACAGATCTTGATCCGGCTTTTAGGATTAAACCTTACGTGGAATATGCGATACCAAAAACACGTTTCACACCTGAATTTTCAACTGAATTTTTCTACAATCCTGTTTATGGACCATTCGGAAGACAATTTAATCGTGTTCGTTTTGGTTTAGGAACAACCATTGATCTTCCTGGCCCACATACCCTTGCATTTACCTATTATTATGGGCGTAAATTCGCTACTAAGATTCCTTACAATGAACATTTGTTCTCGTTGGAATACAGTTTTGAATGGCGCAAAGCAAAAGCGGATAAAAAGGTATCTGAATAACTGTTTTACCTCAGAATGTTAGTAGAGCAAATCTCTGCGCTGACTATCGAGTTTCAAGAGGATGAACATCATGATGGAGAACGACATTAAGGACGATCCTCCATAGCTAAAAAACGGCAATGGAATTCCTATGACTGGTGCAAATCCAATGTTCATCCCGATGTTTACGGCAAAGTGGTAAAAGACAATCATGGCTACGCTGTACGCATAAACACGATTGAAGGTTGAACGTTGTCGTTCGGCGATGATTACAATGCGAATCAGCATAAACATGAACAGAAATACGATTGTTAAACTTCCCATGAATCCCCATTCTTCAGCTAATGGACAAAAGATAAAGTCGGTTTCGCTTTCTGGAACGTGGTTGGATTCTACACTGGCTACACTGGCTTGCTGATAACCTTTCCCGAACATTCCACCAGAACCAACGGCTGCCATAGCACGGTTACGGTTGTAATCTTTTCCATCCTTTTCATCTTTTGCACTGATTCCTAATACCAATTCAATGCGATCTTTTTGGTGTTGAGCCAAACTGGAAAATGAAAAGTAAACCACACTTGAAACTGCAGAAGATAAAATCCAAGCGATTAGAATAATAATCAATACTCTACCACCTTCTCTACGAGCTGAAATCCATCTTAAAAAAAAGTAACCAATGATGGCAAGAAGTGTAATTACAAGTATAATTCCCACAAAACCAGAAATCAATAAACCTGGTAAAAAAGAGAATTCGTAATAATTCCGGCTCATTAACAAGGTAATTACAGAAAGGAACACCACGTAAAACAAAATCGGAATAAAGTGACTTCCTACCCAGGTTTCTTTGAATCGAATTCCTGTGAAAAAGCGTACAATACGCAATACAATTGGGTCAAAAGTGATTCCCTCGCGGTAAAGCACAAAAAAGAAAGAGGTAAACACCACAAACGTTCCTGCATCTGGTTGAAGCAAAATCATGAACATCGGCACCACAATAATTCCCAAAGCGAGGAATACGGTTTGCATGTTTTGCTGTTTGATGTTGACTTGACTGATGTAAGTACTGAGTGCAATGGCTGTTCCGATTTTAGCAAATTCGGCTGGTTGAATTCCCAATGATCCAAATCCCAACCACGCATGTGCTCCATTTACTGCGGGCATAAAAAGCACTAAAATCAACAGAGAAAACGTGAACAAATAGATAGGAATAGCAAATTTTCGGTAAATATCTGCATCAATGAGGAATACCAATAATCCAAGGAATAAAGAAACACCAACCCAAAGAATCTGTTTACCGTATTTTTGAGAGAAGTCAAACAAACTTGGGTGTTCAGGATCAAACGCTGCTGAATACACATTGGCAATTCCCATTGCCAGCATGATCATTACAATGCTAAATAACCACCAATCAACATGTTGGGTCAGCGAATCTTCCCTTCTCATTGCCTCTTTTTGGGTTTCGCTTTTACATTGAGCAAGTTGGCTGTCAAAATGCGGGTTTCTTTTTCTTTATCAACGACTTTTCCTTTCAAGTATTTTTCCATGATAAGACTTGCCATTGGTGCTGCCCAAACACCTCCAAAACCTGCATTTTCAATGAACACAGCAACCGCAATTTTTGGTTTGTCCAATGGAGCGAATGAAATAAATACGGAGTGGTCTTCTCCTTGTGGATTTTGAGCCGTTCCTGTTTTACCACAAACGATTACATCTTCTGCAAAACTAGCTCGATGAGCCGTTCCTCCTGGCGCGTAAACTGCACGTCGCATTCCTTCAATAACCGGAGCAAAGTGCTGTTGATCAACCATTGTTTTGTGTTTCACTTTGAATTGAGCTAATGGCCCGCTGTTTCCTATTGATCGCACGAAGTGAGGAGTATAATACCATCCTCTATTGGCAATAATTGCTGCGATATTGGCCATTTGTAGCGGTGTTACTTTTACTTCTCCTTGACCAATTGAAATGGAACGAATGGTTGAAAAAGCCCACGTGTGATGACCATACCATTCGTCGTAATAAGATGCATCTGGTATTAATCCTGGACGTAAACCTGTAATATCGGTATCGAATTTTTTCCCCAATCCAAAGCTATGCATGTAATCTGCCCAATGATTTAAGCCAACTTCTGCATCTGCAAACATGCTGCGTTTTTTACCTTGTTGAATAATTCGACGGGTAACAAAATAAAAATAGGGATTGCACGAGTGTTTGATCCCATCAGGTAAATTACCAGCACTCGGATGATTGTGACAACCCACCATGCTTTTATTGCAGGGAAAACCAGATTCAGGCGTAATGACACCTTCTTGCAAACCGATGAGCGCCTGTACTAATTTAAAAATGGAACCTGGAGGATATTCAGCCGCCAAGGGTCTTGGATACAATGGTTTTCCTTCATCAAGAAGAAACTTGGGATAATTGAGACCAATATTTCGCTTACCAACCAATAAATTGGGATCAAAACTGGGGGATGAAACCAACGCTAAAATCTCGCCTGTTTCGGGCTCAATGGCCACAATACAACCGCGTTTGTTTACCATCAATCGCTCACCGTAGACTTGTAATTCGATATCAACGCCCATTTTTAATGGTGGACTTTGGCGAGCAGTTGTGTCGTATTTACCACCTGCATACGATTCAATGGCGTTGTTCAAGGCAGAAGTAACGATGTATTTGATTCCCTTCCGCCCACGGAGTTCTTTTTCGTAAACCCGTTCTATTCCTGCACGACCAATGTGATCTCCGCGGCGGTAAAAACGATCTTCGTCTATTTCTTCTTGGTTCACTTCTGAGAGGTAACCAAAGATATTTGCTCCACCTGCAAACGGGTAACTCCGCATAGAAGTAAGGTCTTCATAAAATCCTGGGAAGTTTTCCAAATGGGGAGCAATTCGTACAATTTCTTCATTACTCAACTCCTCAATAAAAGGATAGGATCGCTGTGGTTGGTAATTATCTTGGTATTTTTTTGTGTCTTTATTATAATATTTACCTTCCTTTTTTCGAATTTTATAGAACCTGTTTTTAACTTCTTGTGGTGTCCAACCAATCAATTTCGCAAAAGCAACCGTATCAAAATCTACGATGTCTTCTTCGCACATCATGAGGTTATAATAACTTCTATTGGTAACGATTTTTTTACCGTTTCGATCAAAAACGATTCCGCGTGGGGGGGTAATTTCTTTGCGCTTTTCAGCAATTTCTTGTGCACGCAATTTCCAGGTATCATCTACCACTTGCATGAAAAATAAGCGCGCAAGGTAAACGCATCCAACAAGGATTATAAATACTAGGATGACATATTTACGTGCGTCAAGATTCATCGTTCACTTTTCTTCTTTGATACAAAGATAAGCTGAACTATCAAACTAAGCAGAAAAGAAAGTGGTACACTCAAAGCAATTTTACGGAATAGGAGTAACCACTCGTTTAATTTGAAAATTTCCACTAAAAAATACCATGTATGGTGGATGATTAATAAGGAACCAAACGCCAAAATAAACCAGCGTGTGCCCATGGTATAGAGGTTACTTTCTTCTACATTTTCGTAACCATCACGTGGCGCGAAAAATTTAAAGATCAACGGTCGACAATAAGCAAAAACAAGTGCTGAGGAGGCATGCAAACCGTAGGTATTGGAAAACGCATCGATTGTCATCCCGAAAGCAAACGAAACTAAGAGCAAAGGAACAGTTCCCATTTCAAAAGGAAGCATAAAGATGAACAAGGGATACAACATGGGATAAATTCCCCAATCAATTTCCAAGTTGTTCAAGATTACTATTTGAAAGATGGCAAACAGCACAAAACGGATACTATGTATAATGATAACTCCCATGCTTTTAATTGTCTTCTTTGTCTACTGGTGTTTGACTTTCTATTTTTTCTAATTCTTCCTGCAAGAGGTTTTTCACAACGTAGACATGTTGGATCCTTCTGAAATCTTCCGATATACGAACGGTAATATCCCACAATGGTTTTCCTTCTAAGTAGGCTTTACTTTCAATTCTTCCCACTGAAATGCCTCTTGGGAAAAGCCCAGAACCTCCACGAGTAACAACTTTTGCCCACTTTTTGATCTGCATATCGTTGGAAATACCAGTAATAGAAACACGTTTGGCGTTCAATCCATCCCATTTTAACAAACCGAAAGCGCCGCCTTTTTCAAGCATTACATCAATGTTGATGTTTTGCGTTAAAATTGTTTTAACAACGGCATAATTAGCACTTACGTGGTGCACAACGCCCACAACACCCAGCGAGGAAAAAACACCCATGTTGCGTTTGATTCCATGGTTGGAGCCAATATTAATGGTCATGTAATTGTTGCGTTTGTCAAATGTGTTGTTGATGACTGTAGCAGGGATGTAAGTATATTGTTGGCGGTAAGCTGTATCATCAATGGTTATTTGACCTTGATTTTCTTTGTACAACGAAAGTTTCAGTTTTTCTCTTAAACGCTTATTTTCCCATTGCAATTGGCGATTCGTTTTTTCTAGATTAAAGTGTTTGGTCACATCATTGCTCATTTCCAACACTTTTGCATTGACTGATCCAGCGGTACTTAAAAATTGCAAACGTGGGAAATCTGAATACGAAAAGTAAGTAGACATCGCCACTGCTTGCAGAATTGCAAACACCAAGAAAATTCGAAACCGTAGGTAAAAAGCGATCAAATTGCGCATGGACAAAAATAGTCAGAAATAAGCGAATGAAGAAGAGCTACAATGAAATTTACATGATTGGAATTCAAGTTACTCTAAGCGAAAAAAAATACTCGGGTTTTTAATCAAAAATACAATTGTGATATGAAATACAATTCATAGTATCTCCTATTTAATTAACCTTACTTTTCTTTTTCCGCAAAAGAAAAGTAAGCAAAAGAAAACTCGACGCTGTTTGTCCGTCAATGCGCTCCATTTGTGGAATTGCGACCGTTTCGGCGATCCCGACGTGGCGGGCTTCCTCACAGTTCCCGCATTCCACTGCATTTCACTTTTTCCGTTCAAAAGGCGTCATCCATCTATTTCAAATTTCGTGAAAATAAGAAGGAAGCCCACAACCTAAAATCCTCACTTACATCCCAACTCATTATTGGGTTTCGTTCTAATTTTAGATTATTCTTCAAACATTAATGGATTAAATTTTTTTCTAAAACAATGAAATCGTAATTCCAAATGCGATTGGTTGCAAGGATGTACTTTTATCCGATTTGAATTGTTTTGTCAAGGTATAACTAGCAAATAATGCCCAGTTTCGAATGCCAATACGCGCATGAATTCCATAAAACAGCGGATCGTTATCAAAAAACGATTGATCTTTCACTACTATTTTTTTATCGTTTGACCACGTTTTTGTAAATGTCTGGACTCTGTAACCAATAAAACCACCTAAATGAAATTTGAGGTGTCGCCATTTTTTCATACGAAAACGCAATTCTAGTGGTACAGCAAAAGCATGACTTCCAAAAACAGATCGATCATAACTGGTTTGCGTATCATTGAATAACACCCAATTCGTTGAGCGATTGATCGAATCACGCACCATCGCACCATCGTAACTAACGCGTTGATAACGATAAGACACTCCAATTCCGATTGCAACACCATTTCCTTCATTGAGCGGAAGATCCCACATACCGTTGATATTGCAACCAATAGAATTGGGTTTTACCAAAAACAATGCTGAATCATTGACCCAATCGTTGTAGGTAAGATCGATCATCAACCGATCGTATTTGCGGGGTTTTCCTTCTTTTGCTGGTCGCCAACCAGTATTATACCACAAAAAACCTGGTCTAAACCGTGAAGCTATTCCAGGATCTTTTCCGTCGTATTGAGCGAAAACTGGAAGTGCCAATAAGAGGCAAATAAGGAGACTAATGGGTTTCATTCTTCGTTCGGTTTTGTTCCCAATTCCAAGCATTTTTTACTGCTTGATCAATCGTTCGTGTTGCTTTCCAATTCATTTTTTCTTCCGCAAACTTAGTTTCTGCGAAAATTTCAGCCACATCGCCTGCTCTTTTCGGCCCGAACTTCCAATTCAATTGGTTGCCTGTAGCACTTTCAAAAGCTGCAATCAATTCCAAAACTGAAGTTCCTTTCCCAGTTCCGATATTGAAAACCTCCAAGTTACTAAATTGATCGATGTGTTTCAAAGCGGCTATGTGTGCTTCTGCCAAATCTGATACATGCACATAATCCCGAATACATGTTCCATCTGGAGTGGGATAATCAGCTCCAAAAACGGTCAATTCAGGAAGGATCCCACAGGCAGTTTGAGTCATATACGGCAATATATTGTTGGGAACTCCTTGTGGGAATTCACCTATTTTACCACTTTCATGCGCACCAATTGGGTTGAAATAACGCAGCAATACTACTTTCAGATTCTTATTTGATTCTACAACATCCCGCAGAATTTGTTCCGCCATCCATTTGCTCCAACCATAGGGAGAATTGGGAGTTCCTAATGGTGTTTGCTCGTCTACTTTTGTGATACCAACTGGTGTTCCGTAAACGGTACATGAAGATGAAAACACCAATTTATCCACGTTAAATCGCTCCATCACTTTTAGCAATTGGATCAAACTAGTTATGTTGTTGTGGTAATAAGCAATTGGATTTTTAACGGATTCACCAACTGCTTTAAATGCAGCAAAATGGATCACTCCTGCAAAAGTATGTTTTTCAAATAGCTGTTGTAAAATAGTCGCATCATTACAATCTCCTTCTTCGATAAGAACTGTTTTACCTGTGATTTCTTCTATCAATTCAATGACAACACGGTGAGAATTACTGTAATTATCTAGTATAACAGGTTCATAACCTTGATTGATTAATTCAATCACAGTATGTGAGCCGATATAACCAGCTCCACCAGTAACAAGAATTTTTTTGATTGAGTTCATATTTCGCATTAAAGATAATGGAATCAGAATGAATCGCTATTATTTTTTTAGCAGTGACAATACCGCTCGTAGATCTATAATTCGAAGTGAAAAAGTCCAAATAAACCAAACAATCATCAAACTTGGGATCCAATAAAACAAGTCCAGTTCAAAGTGCTTTTCCAAAAACAGCATGATCATCATGGCGATTGCCAAACTTGCTAATTTGAGCCAAGCTCCATTTTCAAGTCGTTCTTTCATGGAATACCGAACCACCAACCATTGCAATGTACAGCAAACAAGCTGGCTACACATGGAAGCGATTGCAGCACCAACAGCTCCGTAAATTGGAACAAGAATGATATTTAGGGTTATGGTGATCAATAAAGTAATGAATGCAATTTTATTGAGTTGTCGAAGATTGCCATTGGCGGTTAATAAGGTACCAAAAACAATTGTAAAACACATGGGCAGGAACGTAATCGACAAGAAAATCCACGATTGAAAAGAAACCGTTGTTGCATCTTTATACAAGGCATTGAACAGCGGTTCCAAACTGCCAATTGATAGGGCAATCATTAACAATCCACCACTGATTAATAAGTTAAAAGCGTTCGTCATGATGCCAGAAACGCTGCTTTTTTCTTTGATCAAACGAGAAAAAATGGGCAATAAAATTCCGCCAAATAAAACACCAAACATCCAACAGGCATCTAAAAGTCGGTAACCGTGCATATAATATCCTACCTGTCGGTTTCCATCTGGATGCAAGGTATTGATGAAGACAGAATCTAATTTAGCATTGAGCATCATTAGAATCACTAACAACGCAAAAGGGAAGGATTGCTTGAAAATGGCTCTGAAAAAGACGGAATTCCATTTCCATTTCGGGAATTCGACCATTGAAACATAGACGAATCCAGCAATTACTAGAGAAGTAATAGAAGAAGTGAGAAAAATACCCACAAACAATCCAAGAGTTACTGGACCAAAAAAGGAGGTGTAAAGTACGATGATACCTAAACAGAGGTACACCAACCGTTCAATCACAGACAAGGTGGCATCCATTGAAAATCGCATCAAGCCACCTGTGTATGCTCGTACATAATTGACTGAATTGATACTGATTTGATGTAAAATCAATAATCCCAATAACCACCAATAACTGAGCGGCAATTGAAAGATGAGAAACATGACACTTGTCCAAATAATATAAATCCCAGTAAGAGCTACACGAAAAGTAAACAACTGATGACTGTATTGGCGCACTAAATGCGGGTGTTGTGCAATCAATCGTGTCATGTAATTGGTGATTCCCATATCCAGAATCATGGAAAACAAGAACGTAGTATTGAGAAATGTTTGAAAAATACCGTAGGTTTCGGAACCAAGTCTATTTTGCATGACAACATCGACACCAAAGATCGTTGCGGGTTTAACCAATAAATTGAGTAAAAGAGTTATTCCGAGACCTTTAAGGAAAATTTGCTGCATGCGAGGGGTGCTATTCAGCTACGAAGATAAAGTTCTGCGTTTGATGTACAAGTGGTTGGAAGGGTTCTAATCCATTTTTACCAGCAACAAAGATCGAATAATTGAATCCAAGTAACAATTCAAAACATTGTTGGCGGTTTTCATTATCCCACAATTCAGCATAAATAATCGGGTGATGTGCATTGATAACACGTGTTCCACCTTTCAAAGCGAAGTATTCAAAATTCTCCACATCGATTTTAATTCCTTGGATAACTTGACCATTGATTACATTATCGAGTTTCTCTAATTTCACATCTACTTCCTTGCCTTCGTTCCATTCAGTAATCGATTCATGTTTCACGTGGCTCAACCCTTGCATCACAGTAGCACCGTTGATTGGCAATACCATTTTTGCAGTTCCTGGTTCATCACCTAAAGCAATTTCATGAATTTTCGCTTTTTTCAAATTGAATTTTGCGATAATTCGTTTTAAGATCGATGCATTGGTTGGCATCGGTTCAAATGCATGAATCGTTGAATTGGGTAAATGATTGGCTAAGTGAACGGTCATGATTCCAAGATTGGCTCCAATATCCAATACATCGCCTTTTCCATCTTTTAATAACGAAAGGAAGGTAAAAAAATCATTTTCCTTTTTATCGGAACGCAAGGTGCGAATTTTGTACAATGCAAAAACATATAAATAGGTCTGGAGACCTAGTGATTTTTGCAAAACATATTTGAGCCGATTCTTCATTCAAGGATATGATGCCGCGAATTTAGGAAAAGTTGGAAAGCTAATTGATAATTTACTTGCTTATTTCTGGGATTCCTAACCCTTTTCTTCTAACTATTCCTTGAATTTCCCTTTGAACAAAGAGGAAAGCGCATCATTTTCATCAAATGCGAGTAGTCAAAAAAAAATAAATTAAACTGTTAATATCGTTGATGATACCAATAAATTGACTTGGAAAACTCAATTTAATCACCGTTTTACAATCTATTCATTCGTTTTAGGTAGAAAATGAGTTATTTTGACACCTCATGCGTATCGGTATAAATACACGTTTTTTGTTATCCTCCAAAATGGAAGGATTTGGCTGGTATACCTATGAAGTTGTAAAACGATTGGTGGAACAACATCCTGAACATGAATTTATCTTCTTCTTTGATCGAACGTATGACCCTAAATTCATTTTTGGAAAAAATGTAACGCCCGTTGTTTTACATCCACAAGCCCGACACCCAATTTTGTTTTATTGCTGGTTTGAATGGTCGATTAAGCGTGCGCTGAAAAAACACCAAATAGATGTCTTTTTTTCACCAGATGGTTATTTATCGCTTGGGTCGAGTGTTCCACAAATTGGCGTGATCCACGATTTGAATTTTGAACATTATCCGCAAGATATTCCTTGGCAACCGCGTTGGTATTTGCGTCATTTCTTCCCGAAATTTGCAAAAAAGGCGACCAAAATCATTACCGTATCGGAGTATTCGAAACGTGATATTTGTGCAACTTATGCTATTCCTGAAGAAAAAGTGGTTGTTGGTTGGAATGGCGCCTCTGAATTGTTTATTCCATTGAATGACAATCAAATTCAAGTTATTCGCAGCGAAAACAGTACTGGAAAACCGTATTTTATATTTGTTGGTGCATTGCATCCACGCAAAAATGTGGTGCGATTGCTCGAGGCATTTGATGCATTCTGTTCGAAAAATGAGGACATCGATTTGCTGATTGTTGGCGAAACGTTGTGGAAAAACACGCAATTGGCTTTACCAGAAATGCAAACTGAAACCAAGAATCGCATTCATTTTACAGGACATGTTTCGCAAGAAAAACTGACACAATTGGTTGGTGCGGCGCACAGTTTGGTCTATGTTCCTTATTTCGAAGGATTTGGAATTCCATTAGTAGAAGCCATGAAATGTGGCATTCCAATTATTAGTGGAAATCGTACCAGTTTGCCAGAAGTTGCAGGAAATGCAGCCATTTATTGTGATCCGTTTGATGTGACTTCCATTACTGCTAAGATGCTCGAATTGGTTGGTGATCCTGCGCTTTATTCTCAATTAAAACAGTTTAGTTTGGAACGTGGGATGCTCTTTTCTTGGGATCAAACCGCGGCTGTTTGTTGGGAAACGATTGAAGGTGTTTATAGATCTTACCGCTAACAGGGTAAAACGTACTTTGTTGATTTCAGTTACACGATTGCGTCACTACGTGACTTTGCGTATCTACAACCATCACCTCGTAGGGGTGAAATGCAAAGTCAAAAAAAAGTGTTTCCTTAAACTTCTTAACTTTACCTGTACCAAAACAACTCATTTTCATTCTACATAAAAATCAATGCCATGAGATACATACTTCCAGTAATCATTCTCTTATTTAGTTTCATTTCTGCTTGTTCGAAAGATAAACGCAGCAATCGAGCGGGTAACAAAATGCAAGAATTTATTATTGATATCAGTGAATATGCCAAAAGCAAACGATCTGATTTCGCGATTATTCCTCAAAATGGTGCAGAATTGCTCTTCTGGAACTTGGATGATCAAGATAAATTAGACGATCGATTTATCAAAGCTATTGATGGTGTTGGAATTGAAGAATTGTTTTACAATGGTGAATTTGCGCCAGACAATTACCGGTTAATGATGTTGTTGCAAGCAAAGGAACGCATTCCTGTTTTTGTGGCCGATTACTTAAACGCTGATACGGATTATAATCAAGCTGTTACGTACAACACCGATGCTGGTTTTGTTGCTTTTCCGCGGTTGTCAACGAATTATGATTACATCCAAATTCCAGATTCCATTCACCATGAAAATGCGCTGAATGTCACCACTACTGTTGCGGCTCAAAATTATTTGTATTTGATTAGTACAGGCGGTTTTACGGACAAAAGTGCTTACTTAGCTGCGATTCAACAAACCAATTTTGACCTAGTAATTATTGATGCTTTTTATGGCGACGAAATCCTTACTTCTGCGGAGGTAAATTCACTGAAAACGAAGGCAAATGGCGCACAACGTATGGTGATTGCGTACATGAGTGTTGGTTCTGCGGAGAAATACCGCTATTACTGGAAGGAGGATTGGAAATTACATAAGCCAAAATGGTTGGCAAAGGAATACGCCGGATACAGTGATGAGATTTGGGTCAAATTCTGGAAAAAAGACTGGGAATCGATTATTTATGGAAATGAAAACTCCTACACAAAACGAATCATTGATGCTGGTTTTGACGGGGCTTATTTAGACAACGTGGAAGCCTTTTACTTTTTGTATTTTGATGATTGAACTTTCGTCTCAATCGCTTCGGCTGGTTGTTGATCGATTCCATTTTCCCTAAATGCAGTTGGAACCAATGTTGGAATCACTTTTAGAACAATCGGAAGCAATAACGCACCGCCTGGTAACAAAAAAATAGCCAATGCGGGCATCGATTTTGCAATATCCATAAACTGCGTTTTCACTTTATCTTTTTCTTCTTTAGACAATTCTTCTTTGGCTGATTTGCGAATCAATTGCACCAATTCTTTACTTTGACGTAATTCAACAGCCAACTTATCTTTGTTTCGACCTAAGATCTTGATCCAACGCTTGGAAACACTGTCAACCATTTGTTCAACGGAGGAAGCATCGTGTAAAAAGGCTACTTGTTGATTGTTTTCCAAGACAAATTGCTGCGAACTAACCAAAGCTTCATCAAGGTTGATTTCGTCCAGTGTTAACCATTCGCACAACTGGGTGAGAAATTCACGTTCTTCTTCTGTGGCTTCGTGATTCGCGTAGATCATCAATGCCGAAAGATCCAATAAATAGCGTTTAAAGTACCACGAATCGATTAATTCTGGCGTTAATTCATTGAGTGAAGATCCTATTTTGAAACGCAAACGCGCCATGTCTTTTTCTTCGCTATCTAAATCTGCAGAAACTAAAAATGTTTCAAAAATTGTTTTTTCCTTCTCTTCAATGATCCCATCTGAATACGCAGATAAGGTAATCACGGCTAAAGAAAGCATGGCTAATTCCTGGTAATCAAATCGTGCATGATCTTCTGAGAGTAGAAATTCCTCGAACAGTAACACATCTAAGTAAACGAATGTATTGTTGAGGTAACTCATCCACGATTTGGTACTCGTAATATTTTTGGGAACCTCTGTCCGTTTTGTCAAAATACGTTCAATACGATCTTCTTTGCTTTCCTTGAGAAAATAACCGATCAACGAACTAATTGAATTAACGCGGTGCTTTTTGTAAAAGCGGTTGAGTTGGGAAATAAATTCCACCTGATCAAATGCTTCCTGACCTTTCATTCTCAAATAGGTAAACAGGTGCGATTCAAAAAGCAAGACAATCAATTTTTCATTCTTGGTCCATTTATCTTGGTTGATCTCCTTAGCAAAAAGCAAATGAGAAGGGTATCCAAAAACGATTCCAGATTGTGCTAAAAAATGGTGATTGAACTGTTCTATTGGAATGTCGGCTGGTTGCTCCCACGCCAAACTGATTTCATTGGTATCTACCAATTGAAAATACTTAGCTATCCATCCTTTTGAACCCGGTGCAAACATGGTGTAAAATTACGAATGTAGATGGAAGTAAATAGTTTTTTAAGAAAATTTGCACGATGCAGTATCAACCATTGTGGTATATTTGTAATCTACTTAATTGGTAGAATAATAAATTAAACCCTTCATTCAATTAATTATGGCATTAAGACTAGGCGATACCGCACCTGATTTCACCGCTGACAGTTCGGTTGGAACAATCAACTTGTATGAATTTTTAGGAAATTCTTGGGGAGTGCTTTTTTCACATCCAGCTGATTACACTCCTGTTTGCACAACGGAATTAGGTAGAACAGCTAAATTGGCAACTGAATTCGCTGCACGCAATACGAAAGTACTCGCGCTTTCAGTAGATACTGCACAATCTCATTTGGGATGGATTGAAGACATCAATTCTACTCAACATACCACTGTTAATTTCCCAATCATTGCTGATCAAGATCGAAAAGTAGCTGAATTGTATGATATGATTCATCCAAATGCTTCTGAATCATTTACTGTAAGGTCCTTATTTATTATTAGTCCAGACAAAAAGGTAAAGTTGATCATTAGTTATCCTGCTAGTACTGGTCGCAATTTTGATGAAATCCTACGCGTTATTGATTCATTACAATTGACTGCTGATTACAGTGTTGCTACTCCAGCTGATTGGAAAAACGGTGAGGATGTTGTGGTTATTCCAGCTATCAAAACGGCAGATATTCCCGCTAAATTTCCAAAAGGATTTACAGAGGTGAAGCCGTATTTGCGATTGACACCACAACCGAATTTATAGAATAAGACCGTTACAAAATTCATTAATCGCGCCTCGATTAATGAATTTTGTAACGGCCTTAGAACAATTGTTACTAAACGAATACCTAAGTTCGATGATAGGTTGAACTTGAACTATTCTTAATCAGTCAAGACGGAAATATATTCTCGAATATAGGTCGTTGTAATACACGGTTTGAAAAAAACGATTGACATTCCTAACGAGCAGTGTAGTAGTTGATTTTCCACTTCAAACTTTTCTCCTTATTTTTAGCAGATGGAACAACATGAGCACTACGACTTATTACACCTTGCTTTAAAAGCCGTCGTAGCTGCTTCGTCTGAAATTTTGACCGTTTATGAAAGTGGTTTTTCGCCTCGTTACAAAACGGATGGAAGTCCTGTTACACAAGCCGATTTAGCTTCGAACACAGTAATCGAAGCGTATTTAAAAATGACTTCCATTCCATTGCTTACAGAAGAAAGTGTTCATGCATCGTATGAAGAACGCCAACACTGGAATCAACTATGGTGTATCGATCCGCTTGACGGAACCAAGGAATTCATTAAACGCAATGATGAATTCGCTATTAACATTGCACTTATTGAAGGTAAACAAGCCGTAATGGGAATCATAGCTTCTCCCGTTGAAGGAAAAATATTAATCGGTGGAAAACATATTCCTCCTGCTGTAATAGCATTTGAGCACATTGATCAACAGGAAAATTGGCAATTATTGGAACGTAGAGAAATATCCAATTCACCACTCATTATTGCGAGTTCCCGAACACCACATTCTGGACCAACCTTGCAATTTATTGAAAGTATTACAACTCAATTCGGTGAATGTGCTTTTATTCGAAAAGGAAGTGCTTTGAAGTTCTTTGATCTCGCATTAGGTACAGCAGATATCTATCCACGATTTGCACCAACAATGGAATGGGACATCGCAGCTGGGCAAGCAATCATGGAAGCATTGGGCGGAAGTGTTCTGCACGCTGTTTCTGGAGAATCCTTGTATTATAACAAAGCAAACCTATTGAACCCGCATTTTGTTGTGAAAAATCACGCTGTGCATCAACAACTGTTGAAAAATGGGTAAAATCATAGTGATTATCATCTTGTTTTTGAGCGGAATTTCGTGGTCACAACGCATGATTCCACTTGGAAGTTCGTTTAAAGATGCCATTTTTGCGCCTACTTCACAACGGTTACTTGGTCCATCCGTTTTCCCTGTTTCAGAAACAGAAGCGAATGTGTATCACATCTTACGCGATTCGATGAAACGCTATTCTGAATTTACGCATTGGCTGTATCAACGTCAACCAATTGAAATAACCGATTCCAACAATGTTCATATTTGGATCGCTCCTTTGTTGGATCTGAGTTATGGTACGGAATTGCAAGATACCAATCACCGTCGCAACCAAAATACACGTGGTGGCCGTTTAGAAGGAACAATTGGGAAACGCATTTTCTTTACAACAAGCTTTTATGAGAATCAAGCAATTTTGCCGAGTTATGTGAGTCAATATGTTGCACAACACGGCGAGCAATATTGGAATCCAGCTGATTCGAATTATTATACTGCGAATGCCGTTATTCCTGGTTCAGCACGCACAAAATCATTCAAAGTAAACGGATATGATTATGCTTATGCAACGGGAATGTTGACGTTTTATGCAACACCTAAATGGACAATTCACTGGGGAAATCAATCCACATTTGTTGGCTCAGGGCACCGCAGTTTGCTTTGGTCTGACAATAGTGTGGGTGCAATGAATTTGCGTATGCGATACCGATTTTCAAAAAAATGGGATCTGCAATTCGTGCGAGCAAGAGGATTGAATTTATTGCGAAGACCCGTTTCAGAAAACGGAGAAGCCTATTATGAACCCAAATCATTGAGTATAACTACGCTTTATTTTCAACCAACAGATCGCATATCCATTGGCTTATTTGAAGGTGGAATTTGGAATCGGGGCGATTCCGTTTCTCAACGATCCATTCCTGCATTGTATTTCCTACCACTTCCTGGAACAGCTACTTTACAAGAAGCCATAGATGGGCAATCAGCTTATGCAATGTTGGGCATCGATTTTAAAGCTGGAATCGGAAAACACTTGCTTTATGGTCAATTTGCATTGAATCCTGCGAAAAACAACAGTTTGGTTTATCAAGTGGGTGTGCGTATTTTCCCGTTGAAACACCCATTTATACAAGCACAAATTGAATACAACCATGCCGACAAACAGGCGTATACTTCTTCGGTTGCACGGCTCAATTACAGCAATTACAACTTGCCAATTGCCCATCCTTCAGGAAGTGGATTTGATGAAATTCTGTTGCGATTAGCGTGGGAAAAAGCGCATTGGTTTATCACTGCACAAACGAATTATTTCATTACACAATCTGAAAATGAATCGCTCTTGATGCCAGTTATTAAATCAACCATCACAAGTTCCCGACAGGTTCTGAATCAATCGGTGGAAGTGGGGTATCGATTTAATCGCAGTTATGATTTTGAAACCTTTGCTGGTTTTCGCTACCGGTTTGCTGATGGAGCAACAACACATTATGAACGTTCGTGGCTTTCCATTGGTATTCGTACCCAATTAACCAATCATTATTTCGATTTCTGATGAAAGGAACGTGGATCATAGCATTGTTAGTAAGCTTCTCGGCCTTTGGTCAAGGTGTTGTAGATCGGATTTATCCCATGTCCTTGTCCTTATTGGAAGATAGAACGCTACAACAACATTCGGGAATTTTGCCAGCGATTCGTAAAAGTGCAGGTCTAGATGAAATAGATGAAGTTTTTAAACCAGTTGATCATTTTTTTCGCGTTCGGTTTAGCCCTGATTTGGCCAGTCAATATGACACGTCCTTGTTTTACCGAGCAGCAGTTGGGTTTACGGTAGAATCACTCTATAAAAACAAACTCTATACGCGAACGTTGATCACCTCAGGTTGGAGTAATCGTGAAGGAGTCAATCAAACGCACGCTGCATTTTCGCCTTTGCACACACGAGATGCGTTCATTTACACCAATATTCGCACACGGATTGGTTACACACCCAATCAATACTTGCACATTGCTGCAGGAATTGACAATCAATTTTTTGGTGAAGGACATCGCTCACTCATTCAAAGCGATCAAGCAGCTCCCAATCCATTTGCAATGATGCGTGTGAATGTCTGGCGATTTGAATACGGTTTATTGTACCAGTTCTTTCATGAAAATCGACCAGATTCACGTTTTTGGAAATTTGGAGCAACCCATTATTTAAGCTACAATGTCACCAAACGCTTCAATATTGGTTTTTTCGAAACGGTATTATTTCAACCAAAAGACGGCAATTTTAATCGCGCATTCGAAGTTGAATACCTCAATCCACTCGTTTTTTTCCGACCACAAGAATACAGCATTGGTTCTTCCGATAATGTGTTACTTGGATTACAAATGTCTTATTCGTTTAAAAAACACACCATTTATGGACAAGCATTGTTGGATGAATTTGTATTAAAAGAAATCAGGGCACGCAGTCAATGGTGGGCAAATAAATACGGAGCACAATTGGGAATCAAAGGGAAAATCAAGAATATCAGTTACCGAGTTGAAGCCAACTTGATGCGCCCGTATACCTTTTCACACATCAATGACGGACAAAATGGAGGCAATCAAGGTCGTTCCATTGCACATCCATTGGGAAGTAATTTTGCGGAATTACTCGCTCAAGCCCATTTTATCGTTGGACATGAATTTTATTTTACAGCTTATACCGTTTTCCAGTTAAAAGGATTGGATGAAGATTCATTGAGCTGGGGAGGAGACATTTATCAAAGCTACAACACACGACCGCAAGAATACGATAACACGATCGGACAGGGGATTACACAACGTACCTTCAGATTGGGATGTCAAATTTCATATTCGTTGAGTAAGCTTGATTGTACGCTCTACCTTGATCCACAAATTGCAGTTCATTGGGGAGATTTGCCATCGGTTGTTACACCAGCAATAACAGTAGGATGGCGGAGTAATTTATTTCAGAATCGACGAATGTTTTGATGGGTGAAAAGGCATGAAGCAGTACCTGAAATTTATCTTGTTTTTTATCTTTTTCATTGAGGGTGCAACCAGCACTTTTTATGCTCAGCAAGACAGTTCTCAATCGAAGATTAGTTTTGCACTTAGAGGTAAGTTTTTGGTTGCCCTAGGATGGGAAGATATGTCATGGAGAATGTACTCCATCGGGACAGAGTTGATTTACAATAACCATCATTGTTTAGGTTTTGATGCGGGTGTATTTCGATCATTTCGTCAATATGATGATGAATTCGATAATCCGATTGATGATTATACTGATCGTAGAAGCTACTTTTTAGTTGATTATAAATATTGTTTTCCGATCAATGACGAATGGAGCATTTACTTGAATTCTTATTCAAAATTCAACGGAAAATACACGAGCAAATTGCATACGTATATATCAGATGAAAGTGCTATTGCATTTGATCAACTTTATGCAAAAGGGGTCTATGCCGATCTAGGAGTGGGTGCTGGATTTAAAGTTTATTTTGGCTTTTCAAATGCTGGATTTGACGCGAGTATAAATGTGGGGAAACGATTTGAATCTTACGATGTATATAGTTATGATGAAGATAATGTACAATCCATTAATAAACATGTGAGTGATGATCGTACAATCATGTACTTACGAATTAATTTCTTTTATCATTTTTTTAGGCGTTTTTAATTGTTGGAATGACCTACAGTTGAACAACTAAAACATTTCGCTATTTTTATCAATAAATGAACCAGTATCTTCCACGAAATATCCTCTGTACAATTGTTCTATTGGGAGCTGTAAATTTCTATTCCTACGCTCAAGCAAGCTCGAAACCAAACTTTAGCTTTTCATTACGTGGGAAATACCTCGTCTACGGAGTTATAGAAGATCTTTATTTCAGAACATATACTTATGGTGGTGAATGCATCTTTCGTGAACGTCATAGTATTGGGGTAGACGCTACCATGTTTCGATCACGTTTTGAAAATGATGATTCAGATGATGAAGCAATGGATAGCGATATTGAAAGACGTACCTATATTTTGGTTGATTACAAATTCCTAATGCCTGTTAATCCCACCACCGTTTTTTATGTGAATGCTTATGAAAAGTTGAATGGTAAATCTTGGAATTGGATTGAAAAAACTTCATACGATTTTGGTGATAAAGATGTTTCGTACCAAAATTCAACAGAAAGAGGGCGATTTCACGAATTTGGAATAGGTTTAGGGTTGAAAAAATACTTCGGGTACTCCAATTTTGGGATTGATTTTAGTTGTAATATCGCTTCAAGGGTTGGAACAAATTCGACGTATACCCACAAGAATGAATATACGATTCAAATCACAGAAAACATTCAATATGAACGGCTTTTGCCTTACGTTCGGATTAATTTCTTCTACCACTTTTTGAGAAATTAAAGCAATCAATTAGGCAGTCACGGAATACTTAATTGATTGTTTTCCCTACTTTAGTTGCCATTGAAAAACGAATTCATCTATTTAATCTAAAAATCATGAAGCAAAAAACACTTGGAATTCTTTTATTGTTAACTGTTTTCATTTCGGGAACAAGCATTGCTCAGACATTTGTAGTTCCAGAAAACTATAAGTTAAAAACGCCAGAAGATTACGATAAATACCAACCCGATATTCTTGCTTGTATTGATTGGTTAGAAGCCACACCTTCAGATCAAGCAACGGAAAAACGACAAGATGCTACTGCTTTTTTTATTACTTGGCTTACAGGTAGTCCAAAAGTTTCGGTTACTGTGTATGGATTTGTTGCAGATTTAGCAGATAAAAATCCTGATTTAATGATCGTCTTCTTAGGAGGTGGGACGCGCTTTATTTTAGAAAATCCAGACGCTGCGACTGATAATTTCAAGGTTTCTTTAGCGGGTTTAAATTCCGTATTAGATGTTTTTGAAAAAGGAAAAGGTGTCAAAAAGGACAAATTTGTTGCGAATTTGGTTGAATTGCGCAAAAAAGGAGAATTGGAAACGTGGTTAAAAGAACACATGACCGAATAAACACCGAATGCATGAATTTTGTGGGCATGGAATGCATTCCGTGCCCGCAACCATTCTGATGTTAATCACCAACCTGCATGGATTGAATCATTGAAGAAATATTCGTTGTAAACAGTTTCACAGCGATTGCCAATAAAATGATGCCAAATACTTTTTTCAAGATCGCAATTCCACCTGGACCGAGCAATAATTCCAAACGTTTGGTCAATCGAAGTACGATGTACACAATCAATATATTTATCAAGATAGCCAAAACAATATTGATGTTTTGAAATTCAGCTCTTAGAGAGATTAAGGTCGTCATAGTACCAGCTCCAGCAATAATAGGAAACGCAAGTGGAACAATACTAGCAGTTTTCCCTGAAACACTATCACGGAATAAACGAACACCAAGGATCATTTCCAAACTCATAGCGAAGAGAATCAAGGAACCAGCGACGGCAAACGATTTCACATCTACACCAAATAATTTCAAGATGCTTTCACCTAAAATCAAAAAACCAATCATGATTCCCAATGAAGCAATACTTGTGCGCAAAGGGTGCAAATCACCCGCTTGTTCTTTTAACTTAATGATGAGCGGAACAGATCCCACAATATCAATGACCGCAAACAAGACCATTGTTGCTTTGAAAAGTTCGGCGGAATTGAATCCGGAAAAAAAATTCATCATGCTGGTTGCTGTTCAATTACGTTTGCGACAATATACGGAAAATGCTGATGTTCTAACTGTTGCACTTTTAAAGCGACTGATTCTGGGGTATCAGTTTCGGTGATAGGAACAGAAAACTGTGCAATGATTTCTCCCTTATCAAATTCTTCATTTACTAAATGAATAGAAATTCCTGTTTCTTGTTCTCCAGCTTCAATAACGGCTTTATGCACATGCATTCCATACATTCCTTTACCACCAAATTTGGGTAATAGAGCTGGATGAATATTGATAATGCGATCGGGATAACCGTTGATGAGGTTCAATGGCAGTTTACGCAGAAATCCTGCCAACACAATCCAATCAATTGCCCGATAATCCAATTCCTGCAACAAGGTAAGTCCACTATCAAACGATGCATTGTCAAAAATGAGCACTTCGATTCCCAAATCGCGCACTTTTTGAACAACAGGTGCATCCGATTTATTGCAAACAACCAAATTTACCGAAGCAATTTCTGAAGTGCGAAAATGTTCGATCAAACACAAAGCATTGGAACCTGTTCCCGATGCAAAGATGGCAATGGACTGAATTTTCATGGCGCAAAGGTAATTTCTCTTTGCGGAATTGTACGTTTATTCGCTGAAATACGTCAATTATTCATTTCAACCCGCTTTTAAAAACACGAATAATACAAGGCTTAAATAGCAGTAAAACAGGCGTTTGTTAGCAGTTTGTCGTATACCATCTATCAATTAAGTTCAGATATATTTTGTTTATATGGGTTTTCCTTTTTTCTTTGCAAGCTGAAAAACCTTATAAACGATTTTGAGATGTCTGATATCAAGTCAAGAGTAATATCTATCATAGTAGATAAATTAGGAGTTGAAGAGAGCGAAGTAACAAACGAAGCAAGCTTCACGAACGATCTAGGAGCTGATTCCTTGGACACAGTAGAGTTGATTATGGAATTCGAAAAAGAATTCAATATCGCTATTCCAGATGATCAAGCAGAGAATATCCAAACTGTTGGTGACGCTGTTTCCTACATTGAGAAAAACGCTAACTAAAATTTTGCTAGTCACAAAAGCAAACTGACGAACGAACATCATTATGGAGCTTAAGAGAGTTGTTGTTACAGGTCTTGGTGCATTAACGCCAATTGGGAATACTGTTTCTGAGTATTGGGACAGCCTTTTAAATGGAAGAAGTGGTGCCGCACCGATTCAACAATTTGATGCTTCGAAGTTCAAAACGCATTTTGCTTGTGAGATCAAAAATTTTAATGTCGAAGATTTTATCGACAAAAAAGAAGCACGGAAATTAGATCAATTTTCACAATACGCCATGGTTTCCGCAACGGAAGCCATGGTTGATTCTAAATTGATGGAATCGAACCCGAACTTGGACCGCATAGGTGTGATCTGGGGATCGGGAATTGGTGGTTTAAAGACATTCCAAGATGAATCACAAAATTTCTTCTCTGGTGATGGAACCCCAAAATTCAATCCGTTCTTTATTCCAAAAATGATTGCAGATATTGCTGCTGGTCACATTTCAATTAAGTACGGCTTACGTGGTCCAAATTACGTAACTGTATCAGCTTGTGCTTCATCTACCAATGCCATTATTGATGCTTTCAACTTAATCCGTCTTGGAAAAGCTGATGCATTTGTAACGGGTGGTTCTGAAGCAGCAGTGAACGAAATGGGAATGGGTGGTTTTAATGCTTTGAGAGCACTTTCTACACGCAATGATTCACCGGAAACCGCTTCTCGTCCTTTTGATGCAGACCGCGATGGTTTTGTATTAGGTGAGGGAGCTGGAGCATTGATTCTCGAAGAATACGAGTTTGCAATGAAGCGTGGTGCTAAAATTTACGCTGAAATTCTTGGTGGTGGAATGTCCGGTGATGCCTATCACATGACTGCTCCACATCCAGATGGAATTGGTGCGCGTAATGTGATGATCGCTGCATTGGAAGATGCTGAAATCACTCCCGAATCCATTGACTACGTGAATGTGCATGGAACCTCGACTCCACTAGGAGATATTGCAGAAACAAAAGCAATACTTCAAGTGTTCGGTGAACACGCATTTAACTTAAACATCAGTTCAACCAAATCCATGACTGGGCATTTATTAGGTGCCGCAGGTGCTATTGAAGCAATTGCATGTATTTTGGCTGTACAAAACGATATTGTTCCTCCTACGATCAATCACTTCACGGACGATCCCGAAATCGACAACCGTTTGAATTACACTTTCAACAAAGCGCAAAAACGCACCGTTGATATTGCCCTGTCAAATACTTTTGGTTTCGGAGGTCACAATACATCTGTGATTGTTCGAAAATTCAAAGGCTAGTTTGCGGTTTCGTATCCCATTTCTAAGTGGACGAAAGTCGCCAGAGGATTTAAGACTCATCCGTTTTTTTATTGAGAAATTTGGTTACCGTCCAAGAAATTTGGAGTTGTTTTACGAAGCAATTACGCATCGGTCTATTGCCTATGCTACACCCAAAGAATTTTCGAATGAACGACTTGAATTTTTAGGCGACGCGATTCTTGATGCAATAATCGCAGAATTCCTGTTTCATAAATTTCCAGATCAAGACGAAGGTTATTTGACCAAAGTGAAATCGAAAGTGGTTTCGCGAAAAACCCTCTCAGATATTGGAGAAGAACTCGGATTACGCAAAATTCTGCGCTATAATAAAGGTCGATCTATTAATTTGTCTTCGTTAGAAGGAAATGCATTTGAGGCAATTATCGGCGCAATTTATCTTGATAGTTCGTATGAAACGGTTAAAAACATTATTCACCACCACGTTTTCAGGAAATACGTAGACCTCAATAAAATTCTAATCGAAGAAATTGATTTTAAATCCAAACTCTTTATTTGGAGTCAAAAAAGACGTTTGAGTCTCGAGTTCCAAGTTCTTCGTGATGAAAATGTACACGGTGTTTGGAAGTACGAAGTAATGGTTCAAGTCAATGGAACCAATTATGGAAAAGGCGCTGGAACATCTAAAAAAATTGCCGAACAAGCTGCTGCCCGCGAAACATTAATTCTGATGGGGGAGTTGTAGCGTTCTAATTAGCGATTTAACTATCACCATCTTCCAACACATCACCGCGCAATGCTCTGAATCGTTTGCGCGCTTCTACAGTCAACAAACTACCTTTAAATTCAAAGAGAATCTTTTTGTAGTATTCAGCAGCTTTCTCGGGATTATTAAGGTGCTTTTCATAGATTTCACCTAATTGAAAAACCGCATCATCTGCCAAGATATCATCACCATGGAGCGTAACGATTTTCTCCAAAAAGGTAACCGCTTCTTCCCATTTCCCTTGTTGCTGCATGGCTTGGGCTTTTCGGAGGTAAATTTCGTCAGACAATCCATGATAAGGAAAGGCTTGTTGAATGGTATCGTAGAGAATAAATGCTTGTGTAAATTGGTGTTGTTCCAACAATAAATCGGCTTGTGCAAAGAGATTCATAGCGGTGTAATTACTATCTAAACCTAAATTATCAGTAATGAGAATGGACAATTTCATGGCGTCATTCGCAATGAGTTTAGAAGTAGATTGTTTGAGGACATCCAATTGCGATTGTGCAAATGTGAAATCGCCATCGTAGTAAAAGATCCGTGCATTCTTGAATTTAGCTTCGTGACCAATTGTTTCAAACTTAAACTCTTTATCGATTTGCATGTAATACAACGAAGCTTGCCAAATATCATTTTGTAAAACCAACACATCAGCAAGGCTCATTTTAATTTCGGCTTTTTGCAAATCTGTCAGTCCAGGCATTGTTAAACAACTGTCCAACAACACACTTGCAGCGGCTGCATCATTTCCATAATACGCTTGAATAATCGCCAATTCACGCGCAACACGAATCGCATTTCTATTCCAACCAATGATTTTTATTGCGGACCGGTATTCAGAAACAGCAGTAGTGATATCCGATTGATTGTAATTCTTATCGTAGGTGATTTCTCTAAAACGCACATTGAGCAATGAACTGTAAGCTCGGTAGAAATTCGGTTCAGTATCTCCCAAACCAATCACATAGTTGAAAGCATTTCGTGCAGTAGGATAATCGGCGTTTTGTACACACGTTTCCGCTAGTTCCATCACACGGCTGCCTTGACCTTTCTCACGGCGATCAAGCGCTTCCGATTGTACCAAAGCACTTTTAAATTCCTTTTTCTGAATAAACAACCAAATCAGCATTTCTGCATAGATGGTTTCATTCGGTTTTTTCTGAATTTTTTGAAGGAGTTTTTCTTTTATTTTGGTGTAAATTCCTGTTTCGTCGTTGACAAAATCAATTTGTTTGGATAAACTTGCTTCAACACCACTGCGGTAATTAGGAAATTCATCCAACAAGGAAAAATACTCATCGATCATGTCATCGGTGCGTCCCAACAACCCATAAACTTCTGCAAATTGCAATTGAAGTGGATAGGCTTTTTTCAATTGTTTACGACCCGCTTCAAGTGTTTTTAACGCCGTTTCCGTTTTTCCTCTTTTGCGAAACACATCGTATAATTCAACTACTTTGTATCCATTGGTTGAGGCATCTTTGATCAGTTCTTCGTAGAGTTTATTCGCTTGATCAACCCGTTCTGTTCGTTCGTAAAATTCGCCCAATAAAATAGGGAATTCTAAATCTGTAGCAAACTGTGACCGGCCTTTTTTCAGCACTTTTTCTGCTTCTTTTAGGTTCGCTGTTTTCTCCAAACATTCTGCATAACGCAATACATCAAACTTGGTTGATTGTTTATTGACTAGTTTTTCGAAATATTCCAATGCTTTGGCATACTCACCATTGTTGTAATACAAATTTGCCAATTGTTGATCTGTGCTTTCTTGAGCAAAAGAAGCAGACCCAGCAGATAACAACACAAATAAGACAAAAAGATACTTCATGGTACAATAGATGATACTACAAACTGATTCATAAAACGTTCGATTTCAGGTTGAAATTGTTCAATGGCTGATTTCGATTGGTCGAAACTACGTTTTATATCGATACAATGGCTTCTAATCGACCGTATTTCTTTGGTTTCTTGCTGCACAAATTTGGCATAATTGGCCCGTTCGCCTGAACCATTTTCAATATCTGTTTTTAAGGCGATAATGCGTTCGCTAGCTTGTTTGTTTGCTTGAAGACACTGTGTATATTCGTTCGTTAAATTGGTCAATAACTGATTCGCTTGCAGGTACACATTCAGGTGTTCAGCAAAATCCAATTTCAAGGTATCGTTTTTTACATTTAATTTGAATTGTTCTTTTATCGCCGAAGATTGTTCCAGAAGTACTGCAACTTCAAGTGTATCAACGGTTTTTAAATCGGCATTCACAGAATCAGAAATCTGTTTCAATGCGTTTAACTCAAGTATTTGTTTGTCCATACTCCCAGAGCACGCATTTAAAACAAAAAGCGCAAGGACTAAAGCGGTGCTTATCAAACAGCATTTGGCATTCATGTTTTAAAGGTAAGGAAAATCGGAATATATTTTTGTTTTGATTCCTTCTCACTCCCTCTCCCTCTGTATTTTCCCACATAGATTACATAGGAAACATAGAATTTAAGGTTCGTATAATTCCTTGATTTTCTTAGACAAACTCAAAACTTCCTTCTCTTTCTCTCTCTCAATTCTCACTCTGCTCTATTTCACATAATCCTGCTTGTGCACCAACATATATTGATCGCTTTCCGTTCGCGTATAACCTTGATCATAACAAAAGAAATAGGTATTCCCTTTTTGCGTGGTGTAAATATTGGTAAAGTAATGAAAATTAAAGCCTTCTTCAGCCAATGTGATCGCATCAACCGTTCGTTTTCCAGATGGATTTAATGCCAGTAAAATTCGCCTATTTTTGCGCAAAATGGTATTGATTCTGCGCACATAATTGGTCGCATCTTCATTTTGACGATTGTTGTAAGTATTGCGACAATAATCGGAACAAAATTTTTGATCTTTTCTTCCTGACAGTTTTTGGGCGCATTCTAGGCATTCTCGGATCTCCATAGTGGCGGAATTTTTGAAAAACAATGTTAACATAAATTAACAAGCCAAACAAGAGCACCTATTCATTCTTTTCCAACTTTGTAAGTCTTAGTAATTTCAAACGCATTAGTTACTGAATGAGTGTGGTTTCACATCTTTTGTGATGCAATACAGCTGTAATGTGCAGGAGAAAAGATAAATTAGAACCGAAAACGAAATTGTGTTTTCAAACAAACGATAAAACGGCAAAAAACTATGTTGGAATCATCTGCACTAACTCCGTCTGAACAACTGCAAATCCTTTCAGGTACCATCAAAGAAGAAGCAGAAAAATTTGAAATCCTGCGAAAAGAAATAGCGAAAGTCATTGTTGGGCAAGATGCCATGGTGAAAAATTTGCTGATTGCTTTACTGGCTGATGGTCACATTCTCTTAGAAGGTGTTCCAGGTTTGGCAAAAACATTGGCCATTAAAACACTTTCCCAAGCTGTAGATGCAGGTTTTTCGCGCATTCAATTCACCCCCGATTTATTACCAGCGGATATTACTGGTACGATGATTTATCAACAAAAATCGGAGCAGTTTGCTGTCAAAAAAGGTCCCATCTTCGCCAATTTTATTCTCGCAGATGAGATCAATCGTGCCCCAGCAAAAGTGCAATCTGCTTTGTTGGAAGCTATGCAAGAACGTCAAATAACCATTGGTGATACGACTTATCCACTTCCAGCTCCGTTTTTGGTAATGGCTACTCAAAATCCCATTGAGCAAGAAGGAACTTATCCATTACCTGAAGCGCAAGTCGATCGATTTATGCTGAAAGTGAGCTTGGGTTATCCGACAAAACAAGAAGAACAATTGATTTTGCGCAGTAATGTGCGATCTGGCGGATTAACAACCATTTCCAAATGCATTTTGCCAGAAGATATCGTTAAAGGAAAAGAATTAACACGATCCATTTACTTGGACGAAAAAATAGAACGCTACATTGTAGACATCGTTGCCGCTTCTAGAAATCCAGCAAGCGCAGGACTGTCTCAATTATCAAAATACATTGCTTACGGTGGTTCGCCACGTGCAACAATCAACTTGGCTTTGGCAGCAAAAGCGCATGCCTTCCTCGAACGACGAGCATTTGTCATTCCAGAAGACGTGCGTGCAATTAGCCTTGATGTGATGCGTCACCGAATTGGTTTGACGTATGAAGCAGAAGCCGATGGCATTACATCACAATCCATTATTGAACAGCTGATTCAGCGAGTAGAAGTTCCGTGATTCAATTATGATTGATCATCAAGCTTTACTCAAACGGGTTCGTCTCATCGAACTGAAAACGCGCGGCATGACTCAACAAGTCTTCTCGGGCGAATACAAGTCTGCGTTCAAAGGTCGAGGAATGTCGTTCAGTGAAGTGCGCAATTACCAATTTGGCGATGACGTAAGAAGCATTGATTGGAATGTAACTGCTCGTTTTCAAGAACCTTATGTGAAGGTGTTTGAAGAAGAACGAGAGTTGACCGTTTTATTAATTGTGGATTTATCAGCCTCCATGTATTTTGGACAAACAGATGATTCAAAATTTGCAACAGCAGTCGAAGCAGTAGCAACGTTAGCGTTTTCAGCAGCAAAGAAAAATGATAAAGTCGGAGCTATTTTTATCACCGATAAAGTTGAAAAATACATTCCGGCCGAAAAAGGCATCAAGCATGTGTATGCGATGATGAAATCGATGATTTATTTTGAACCAAATCAACAATTAACCAACCTCAATGTGGGATTAAAATACGCATTGAATGTCTTTAAAAAGCGCTGTGTTTGTTTTTTGGTGAGCGATTTCATGGATCTACCAGCCATTAAAGATGGGTTGATTACACTTTCCCGCAAACACGACCTCATTGCCTTACAATTGGAAGATGAAGGCGAACAAACATTACCAAATGTTGGTTTTGTTCAATGGATCAATGCGGAAACCAATACCACAACTTGGGTCGATACTTCTTCTGCAAAAGTGCGACAAGAATATGCAGATCGCCAAGAAAAACGCAAACTAGCCAACCAAGAGTTATTCGATTCATTGGGAATTGATTCGTGTGTGTTGAAAGGTGGCGATTCGATCTTTTTACCGCTCATGCATTTATTCAAACGCCGCAAATGAGGTTAGTGGTTTACATAGCGTTTTTGTTACTGTCTGGTAGCGCAATTGCTCAACCGTTGACAGCACGTTGGAGCACCGATTATTGCATGATTGGCGAGCAAGTCGTGTTGACCATTCAATTTCGAAAAGCGCCAAAAACACTCAAGTACAACTCCTATTCCGCTGAAGTTCCCTGCGAATTAAAAATGGATTCGTCCAAATTGACCCAAAACGGTACACTTGAAATAATTGGTCGGTTTAGCGATACAACCTATAAAAAGAAGGGTGAGCAAATCTGGGAAGGGCGTTATACGTTAACAGCTTGGGATACTGGAGTCTATATTTTCCCATTGATTCTTGTTGATCCGGGAATTGGAGACACGATCTACAACGTTCAACCAAAACCATTGACGGTTTCATTTGTCAAGAAAAAAATTGGGAATGAATTGGATGAAGTTCCAGTCATTGTAGAAACAGATTTTTGGTGGTGGTTGAAAGATTATTGGTGGATTGGAATCATTTTGTTGATTGTAGTCTCAATTCTGATTCCAATTCTAGTTTTAAGGATTATCAAACGCAATAAACGAAGACCTGCCAAACTACTTTCATTGAAAGATAGAACGCTCATTGCCTTGGAGGCATTGCGAAAACAAGCATATTGGAAAACGGGAAAAATCACAGAACATTACATGGAATTTTCGTTCCTACTTCGTTCCTTTTTAAGTGCGCGCTATAGTTTAAATTTAATGGAACGAACAACTTATGAAACAGTATTGTTACTCCGTTCGAGTAATGTTCCGGAAGAAACCCTTCTCCGCATTCGTAAGTTGTTGCAAGAATCCGATATGGTGAAATTTGCCATGGGAATTCCGGATGAAGAGAACATCTTGCTGAGCATGACTTACATGGAACAATTGATCATTGAATTAAGTCCATTGGAACTCGTCGAATGAGTCGTTATTGGAACATAGCAGTTTGGGAATACGATTTCTATGCGCCACATTGGTTGTGGGGGTTATTGCTTGTGCCAGTTATTTTTGGTTTGCATTATTACCTCAACCGTCATCATGCTGGACATTTACGTTTTTCCCGCTCTGAAGGTGAACAACATGAAATGGGAACAGGCTGGGTGCGTTATTTCCGTTGGGGAATTATCGTACTTCAAGGATTTGCGGTTTCGTGTATGATTGTTGCCTTGGCAAAGCCTTACCATTCGGAATACGATCCGCCAAAAATTGATTATAAAAACGGAATTGATATTATTTTGTCCATTGATGCTTCTGCCTCGATGTTGGCGCAAGATTTTCAACCCAATCGATTAGAGGCCGCAAAAACGGTGGCGCAAAAATTTGTCGATACGCGAAAAGGTGATCGTGTAGGATTGGTTGTGTACGAAGGTGAGGCGGTTACAGCTTGTCCGGCAACACTCGATTATGCCATGCTGAAAAAGCAAATCGCTGACGTTCAACCAGGTTATTTAGAACCAGGAACAGCTGTTGGAAATGGATTGGGAGTTGCTGTAACACGCTTGCGGAGTGATAGTTTAAAATCGAAAGTGATCATCTTATTGACAGACGGGAGCAATAATGCAGGAACAATTGAACCAATGGATGCTGCTCGTTTGGCAAAAGCGAAGAACTGCCGTGTTTATACCATTGGTGTTGGATCTCAAGGATTGGCACCAACTCCTGTGATGACTCCTTTTGGAATTTCGTATGAAAATTTAGAAGTAGAAATCGATGAGTCGACCTTAAAAGCAATTGCTGATGAGACGGGAGGAAAGTATTTTCGAGCAACAGACGAACAGAGTTTGAGTACCATTTATGGCGAAATTGACAAACTCGAAAAACGCAAAATGGAAGATCTGCATTTTGGAGCAGAGCCACCCGTTACGATTTTACCCTTTTTGATGTGGGCCATTTTTGCGCTCATGACAGCTTGGGTGGTTAACAGCATTAAATTCAAATTGGATGACTAAACAATTCAGTGAAGCATTCCGAAAATTGGTCCTCTGGACGTTGATTGCCGAAGTAATTTTGTGGGCGATAACAGGATTGGTCTATGTTGCCATGCGATCGGCTGGATTACAATTTTTAAACCCTGCTTTGTATTGGATGTTGTTGTTTATTCCAATTGTATTGTTCGTTTATCTGAAACGCTGGCAATGGAAAAGTGAATTGTATGAAAACTACCGTGGCATGGGCAAAACCCGCATGTTGTGGGTGAAATTCAACCCCGTTCGCTATTTTTTACAGTATTTTTTCTTGCGAAATATCTTGTTCTTTCTCATTGTGACGTTGGTGCAGCCAGTTATGGGAGATAGCAAAGTGAAAGGTTCAAAACGCATCTTAGATTTAGTGATTTGTCTTGATGTTTCATCTTCTATGAATACGGAGGACATGGGTGAAAAAACATCGCGACTCACCGTAGCCAAACGCGGCATTACCCAGATCATTAATAACTTAAAAGGCGAACGAATTTCTGTCGTTATTTTTGCGAACCAAGCCTATACACAACTTCCATTGACAATGGATTATGGTGCGGCGAAATTGTTCATTCAAGAAATTGAAACGAATCTTATTTCCGATCAAGGAACCAACATGGGAGCAGCATTGGAAATGGCGCAAGTACAATTCATGGATAGCGAATCGGGTCATGCTGTTTTAATCATAACAGATGGCGAAGATCATGAACAAGCGTGGCGCGATCAAGTAAATAAGTTGGTTGATAAAGGCGTTGAACTCAGTTATTTTGGCATTGGAACCGAACAAGGCGGCTTGATTCCAATTGATCCGTATGATCCAGAAGCGGGTGTTAAACGCGATGGAGGAAGTGCAGTTGTATCACGTTTGGATGTTGCAGGATTACAACGCATGGCAGCAACTTCTGGTAGCGCACTCAATTTCGCCAATTCAGCTTATCCAGATATGTCGGCTGTTGTAGCAGATTTATCAGCAGTTAAAAGTAAGACAGTCAACAACATGGAGTTTACTGTTCAGCGCAATTATTATCAAATTCCACTGTTAATAGCTTGTTGTTGTTTTCTAGGGTATCTTTTTGTTCCATTTTTCGTAAACCGTTCCCGATCATGAAGTGTTTAATTGTACTAGGAATTTTTGTTTCGATGTTAACCGCAACGTCAGCTTGGGCACAACCATGGCGTGATTCATTGAACCATGCACGAAGTTTGTATCAGAAAGGGAATTACAAAGAAGCGTTAAAGTATTATAAATCCGCTGACAGATTAGCTCCAAATGATGTAGATTTGTCGGAGGAAAAGGGGCAATCTGCATACCGTGCAGGAGATTACAAGGCAGCTGAGGAAGCATTTCATACAGCAGCAAGTCGACAAACCGATCAAAAACGGAAAAGTTCGGCTTACAACAACCTTGGTAATGCGCGCATGAAACAAAAAGATTATGGTGGGGCAGAAGAAGCGTTCAAAGAATCACTTCGGCTAAATCCTTCCAATGAAAAAGCCCGTCAACGTTTAGCGGAAGTGAAGCGTTTGAAAAAGGAACAAGAAGAAAAAGAAAAGGAACAACAACAAAAAGGAGAAGATAATCAGGAGCAAAACGAGGGTGGAGATCAACCAAAAGACGAGCAGAAAAAACCGTCCGATGGTCAAGGTCAACAGAAAAAAAACAGCTCCTCACAAAAACCAGGTGAATCGAATAAAAGCGAGAACCAACAACAAAAACAACAACAACAAAAAGGTAGCTCAAGTAATGGGCAAAAGTTAGCAGATAAACAAACCGAGCGAAAACTCGATGAATTGATGCGGCAAGAAATGGATGCGAAGAAACGATTGGATGGTTCAAAAGGAAAATCAAATGGTGCAAAGGCAAAGAAAGATTGGTAATGTTCTGCTCGTATTAGCAATTGTGTTCCCCGTATTCGGGAACTATATTCTTGCGCAGAAACCAATGGTTTCTTTGGTTGTGAGCGACAAAAAAGTTGCGCCAGACGAGTCTGTTACCATAACTGTTACCACTAATTTAAATGGAACGGTAAAGGTTGACTATCCGCTTGATTTTGCAGTTGATAATGGCGTAATGCACGGGATGGAACAAAAAATGGATCCATCAACGGGGAAAATCAAAACCTATTATTACATGAATGAAAACGGTTCGTTCCGAAAAGCTGGAACGTATACGTTTTTCGCCATCGTTCGCTACAAAGGAACCAATTACAAATCCAATAAAGTTACCGTAACCGTTTCGGAAGAAGAAGAAAACAATGATGATAACCTGGGTTACAATTCCAAAGATCCAATTTTTGGCGTCATCATTGCCAAAAAAACCAGCGTTTATGAAGGCGAATCAGTCTTGTTAAAAGCACAAGTTTTCTCACGCTATGCCATTTACTTTTTGGAAGCGTACAAGCCATTCGAACCAGATAAAAATGCAGAAAAGCATGTTTTTCAAAACCAAAAACAGAACGTTGAAGAAACGAAATACAATGGGAAGCCCGTATTGACTTTCGATTACGGAAAACAATTGTTATTCCCCATTTCTACTGGAAAATGCAAGATCAAACCCTTCGAAATGGCACTGCGTTGTCACACTTCATTCTTCGATAAAACAGTTACGTTCAAATCATCTTCTGCGGTTATCAATGTCAAACCCTTACCAGATGGTGCGCCTACGACCTTTATTGGTGGAGTTGGACAGTTTGAATTGGCTCAGTTATTAGGAAAAACGGACCTCAAACAAGGCGATATTTTTACGTTAACCTTGGTTGTAGAAGGCTTGGGGAATTTACACAATATCAATGCGCCCATCCTCACCTTGCCAAAAGGATGCAGCGTTTACGGCGATCCAGAGCGCAAAGAAGACTATCATTATACCGAAGAAGGCGTTGAAGGAACGATGACCTTTTTGTACAACATTCAGGTTGGAAGCAGCGGAACTGTGCAATTCGATCAACAAGCGATTTCGTATTTCGATCCAGAATTGGAAAAGTACATCACCGTTCGTGCGCCCGCATTTGCTTTAACAGTTGCAAAAAACGCAGCTTACCAACCCATCGTTGATAGTTCCAAATCACAATTACCACAACGCGATTTAAGCATTAAACAAGGCGTCAAGGCGTCTGAAGCAGATTCAGATATTGGTACGGCAACCTTAATTGTAAGCATTGCCACACCGATTTGTTTATTTGGTTTATTGCTCTTTTTATTCCTCGGAAAACGCAAAAAACGCGAAGAAAACGCACCAACTCCTGTCGATCGCAATCAGGTAAAAATCCCTTTTTCCGAGCAACAACAGCAACAAGATTATTGGAAAATGGCACTTGAAACACTCGATGAAAAAAATCACTTTGCCATTGCGCTTCCAAAAGCGATCATTCAACAGCTAGAAAAACACTTCAAACAAGAAAGCCTCACCCGCGAAAAAGCCCTGCAATTAATGGCTGAAAAAGATGCCGATGTTGCGCGTTCATTGCGTGAAATCATTGAAACCTGCGACCATTTCCGTTACGGTTTTGGCGGTACAGATTTGGATACTGCTGCGCTTGTTGAGCAGACGAAGGTGTTGTTGAAGATGGAGTAGGTTGTTCTTCTATTGGTTGATCAATGAATATTCACTTTTTATCGTAATCAAGAATCAACGTTTTTAGTTAAACTGTTCTGATTTCAATTATTCTGCTTATTATTGAAGTAACAGTTAGGCGAAACATGGATCACATTCACGAAAAAATCAAGATTTATTATTCGGAAAATGGATGAATTGAGTTACTGGAGTTTATTTGGTAATATGTGATTTGAAGTTACGTATATTGTTATGTTAGTGGCAAGCATTAGAATAAGACAACAATAGAAAATAATGATAGAAAATATAAAACTTGACTACGATGCTTTCTTAAGGTCTTTTAAGAGGAATATTGACGTACCACATTCATTTTTATTGGGTGCTGGAACTTCGATTAGTTCAGGAATTCAAACTGCTTATGATTGTATTTGGGAGTGGAAAAAGGATATATACTTATCAAAAAACATTAACTCTGCAGACTTTTATAAAAACTACAAAGACGAAGCTGTTAGAAGAAGTATTCAAACTTGGTTAGAAAATCAAGGCGGATTCCCAGTCTTAGATTCACCAGAGGAGTACTCATTTTATGCTGAAAAAGCGTATCCTATTCCAGAGGACAGACGAAAATATTTTTTAAGTCTAATAGAAAACAAGGAACCTTACATTGGCTATAAACTAATTTGTCTTCTAGCAGAATATGGAATTGTAAAGTCCGTTTGGACGACAAACTTTGATGGTTTAACTGTCCGTGCAGCCCACCAAAACAACTTAACTCCAATTGAAATTACACTTGACAACACTGATAAAATCTATCGGAATCAAAGTAGTAAAGAACTTCTATCAATAGCATTACATGGTGACTACAAATTTTCCTCATTAAAAAACACAGAAAAAGAACTTGACAATCAAAATGAAAATTTCAAAGAACATTTAGCTAATTATCACATAGACAAGAATCTTATTATAGTAGGTTATAGCGGAAGAGATAAATCTTTAATGGAAGCGATAAAAAATGCTTTCACAAAAAAGGGGGCAGGAAGATTATACTGGTGCGGTTTCGGAGACCGTATAAACAAAGAAGTTCAAGAATTAATTTCTCAAATTAGACAATCAGGAAGAGAAGCCTATTATATTTCAACAGATGGCTTTGACAAAACTTTAATTCATTTAACAAAATCAGCATTTGAGGATAATCAAACAATTTCTAAAAAGATACAAGAAGCTTTAGAAAATTCTCAAGATGAAGAATACTTCAAAACTGAATTCAGTTTAGATTTTTCAAGAACAGACAAGTACATAAAAAGTAATCTTCATCCAATTGTATTTCCGAAAGAAATTTTTCAATTTGAAATTGATTTTAAGGACGAAAAACCTTGGGCATTTTTAAAATTGCTAACTAAAGATACAAATATATGTGCAATCCCTTTCAAACGGAAAGTATTTGCATTGGGAACTCTTACTGAAATTAGCAAAGTGTTTAACGTTCACTTAAAATCTGAAATAAAAAGAGAACCAATTTCGAAACATGATATTGAGAACGTTTCTTCTTTTAGATCTTTAATGCTTCAAGCAATCTTGAAACATTTTAGTCAAAACACTTTCGTACAAACAAATTTTAAAGATAAAATTTGGATTAAACAAAGTGAAAGACAATTTGGAAATATAGGTATTCATAAATCCATTTACTTGTCATTTTATTTTGATAAAAATAAGGGCTTCGCTTATCTGGCATTTATTCCAACTGTACAGCTTATTTCATCTGAAGAGATAACGAAAACACAAAAACAACAAATAAGCAAGAATCAGCTTGAGAAGCTCTACAATAATAAATTTGATGAAGTTTTGGAATTTTGGAATGTCACATTATTCAATAACCAAAAGATCAAATTTGAATACCCTATTTTATCTGGTACTGGTTTTGAATTTCAAATATCATCTAATACTGCATTTGGAGAAATTAATGTGCTTGACCCTAACTTTAGGTCATATCCAGCGAATAATTACGATAAAAGGCAAACTCAATTCAAAGGAGTTCAATTTTTAGAACCACAATTAGTTTTTAGAAATATTGCTTCTGATTTAGAATTCAAAGATTATCATCCTATGAGGGGGTTAGTAAATAATCGACCATTTGATGTAAATTTGAATGGAGTAATACATTCAAATGAAATAAATCTTTCTGTTATCTGCGGCAATAAATATTCAAATAAGCTTTATGACTTTTTATCAAAATTACAAACAAGGCATTTAACTGAAAACATCAACCCAGACTATTTAATTGACTATCCTGGTTTTACTTCCATATTTAATCTTCCATTAAATATTCCATTAAATGGGAGTAGTGAAAAATGGATTGAAGTTGATTTTAAAGCAGAGAATGCTTTAGAGAATCACGATAATGCTATAAAGCTTGTTCGTCTCATTACTAGTAAAATCGAACAAATTGCAAATACACAGAGTCAGAGTACAATTGTAATTTTTATCCCTAATGAATGGCAATTATTCGAAAACTATATTAACCAAGGGGAAAGTTTTGATTTGCACGATTATATAAAAGCATTTTCAGCATCTAGAGGTATTTCAACCCAACTTATAAGAGAGGAAACTTTAAACGATAATTTGAAGTGCCAAATTTATTGGTGGTTAGCATTATCCTTTTATGTTAAATCATTTCGAACACCTTGGATTTTAAACAATCAAGAAAAAAACACAGCCTTTGCAGGCATTGGTTACAGTATTTCAAAAATTCAAGATAAATCTGAAATTGTAATTGGATGTAGTCACATCTATGATTCAAATGGGCAAGGTTTAAAGTACAGACTTTCAAAAATTGATAATTATATTCTTGACAATAAAAACAACCCGTACTTATCTTTTAAAGACGCTTTTCAATTTGGAGTTTCAATTCGTGAATTATTTTACCAATCTCTTGATAAACTTCCAGAAAGGGTTGTAATACATAAAAGAACAAGATTTACAGAAGATGAAATTAATGGTATAAAAGCAAGCTTGAATAAAGCAGGAATAAAGAAAATAGATTTAATTGAAATTAATTATGAGGTTGACGCAAAATTTGTAGCAATGAATGTTTATAATAATACTCTACAAGTAAACGGATTCCCAATTTCTAGAGGTACTTGTATTGTTACAAATAAACATACTGCCTTACTATGGACGCACGGTATTGTGCCTTCTGTTAAGGAATCTAAAAGAAGCTTTTACCTAGGTGGTAGAAGTATTCCAGCCCCTGTAAAAATTACAAAACATTATGGTGAATCTAACATTCAAACTATCGCTACAGAAATACTAGGCTTGACAAAAATGAATTGGAATTCACTCGATTTATATTCAAAATTACCATCGACAATTGACTCTTCCAATCAAATTGCTAGAATTGGAAAACTTCTGTCACGGTTTGAAGGAGAAACTTATGATTACAGACTTTTTATATAAAATCAATAGCAAGCCAGCTACTAAGATCACCATAGCGCAAAATGCTAAGTTAAATTAGATCTGGAAGCCCGAAAATTTTAAAAATCAGCTTATGGAACACATATCGATTGACAACCTATTAGACGTTGAAGAAGTAAAACGCTTCCTGAAAAAGTTGTTTCCAGAACTGCGTGTTTTCTATTATGAGCCACCTGCTGACATGGACTTGGATAACGGGGACGCTATTTTTTTCAACTACTCCATCAACAACGACCGAAGTGAATTTAAAGTTGATTTAAGTATTTATCGGACACCTGTAGTCGATGAAGAACAGCGGGCTTTATACATTGCACAAAAAATTTCGGACCATTTCTCAATTCAAACATTGGTGGCTATTTCAGATCCAATTCATGAAGACCCTTACCTTAACATTGTTTTTAAAAACAGCAAAACCTACTTAGTTGACGACTCATTAGTTGATTGGACGGGGGAAACGAATGGACATTTACAATTTATAATGGATTACAAATTGAAAGATAGTTTGTTTGACAAAAAGGCTCAAATAGTAGTAGAAGCCAGCCATTAAATACTGTTTAAAAAAAGCAATTTCAATACTAAAATCATCCCGAATGCTTTCGAGATTCTTTATTGTATCAAATTCTGTATTGGTAAACAGTTCACCTCCTCCAGCCATTTCGCATTTTCTCCTCTACTATAATTGCTTCCGTCAAATGACTTTACACAGGTAACATCCCTTTTGATCGATCTATCACATGCAGAAAATCAAATTCAATACTTTCAGAAAGTTTTCATACTCCGATTTCCTCGTTTTCACCAATCACCAAACGAGTATCGGTCTGCTTGAAAGAGATCTTGAAAATGGATGAACATACTGCGAAAAATTAACGAACTTAGCCTTGGCTGATTCGTGGTGGAAAAAATAAATGAATTTTTCCTCGTACACTTGTCTACCGCCGCCTTGGCGGGCAAGCGTGGTTGAACAATCATGTTAAATCATAATTGACTTTAAGAGTCGAAAAATTGAAATTGGTAAAATGGAGTTCTCAAATCAAACCGCTGATAGTGCATTACAAAATGTCCAGTGCGGGAATCGTATTTTTGTTCAAGGTAGCGCCGCAACTCCTACTGTACTTTTAAATGCACTTTTTAAAAGGAAAGAAGAAATTAATAACGTTGAGTTAGTAAGCATTACTACATTGGGGGATAATATCTTTAATCAAGAAGCATTGGGGAATAGCTTTTTCGTCAATTCACTTTTTGTTTCAAAAAATGTAAGAGATGCAGTAAATAGCGAACATGGTGATTATGTACCCGTATTTTTAAGTGAAATACATTTGCTATTTCAAAAAAATATCCTGCCCATTGATGTTGCGCTCATTCATGTATCTCCTCCCGACAAACACGGCTTTTGTTCATTAGGAACATCTGTTGATGTTTCCCGTTCAGCAATAAAAAATGCGAAACATGTAATTGCACAAGTAAATACGCAAATGCCTCGAACGCATGGTGATGGAATTATTCATACGAGTGAAATTAATTCGATCGTTGAAGTGAATGAACCATTGTTTGAAGTGAACTACCAGAATAAAATAGATGAAACATCGCTCATAATTGGTAAATATTGTGCCGAATTAATTGAAGATGGCTCTACACTGCAAATGGGAATTGGTGCTATACCTGATTCAGTACTTTCGTGTTTGCAAAATCATAAAGATTTAGGAGTTCATACCGAAATGTTTTCCGATGGCGTTATAGACTTAGTCGAAAAAGGAATTATCAACAATAAATACAAAGTAAAACATCGGGGGAAAATCATAACCGGCTTTGTGATCGGAACAAAAAAACTGTACGACTTTGTAGATGATAATCCGCAGGTTGCTTTTTTAGATATAAGTTATGTTAATGATACGAACGTAATTCGAGCAAATCCTAAGGTTGTTGCAATAAACTCAGCTATTGAAATTGACATTACTGGACAGGTATGTTCTGATTCTATTGGCACCTATCAATATTCGGGTGTTGGTGGACAAATGGATTTTATAAGAGGGGCTGCTTTGTCTGAAGGTGGTAAGCCAATCATTGCGCTTAAGTCGACGACGAAAGAAGGGTACTCTAAAATAGTTCCATTTTTGAAAGAAGGAGCTGGAGTAGTAACTACGAGAGCACATGTGCATTATGTTGTAATTGAGTATGGAGTGGCTTATTTATTCGGAAAAAATTTACGGCAACGGGCAATGGCCTTGCTAAATATAGCACACCCAATTCACAGAGAATGGTTAGAGAAAGAGATCATTAAGCGATTTGGAAAGTAAGCAGACCCTAAGTATTTCTTAAACCCATCAACTCCTCAATTTCCTCCTCCAATAGTTTCGTATTGAAAGCTTGTCCAATTATTTAGGTCTAGAATGCTATTTGATATTGGCTGTCAATCATCCTGAAAGTCAAGTCCCACCGTGTATACATCGCGCACCAATCGAAAAAACGGGAGAAACGAGGTTGATGCTGATTTGTTGAAAGCACTGAAATCAACATTAAAAGTTGCACTTTAGTGAAACTCGACGTAATTTTGAAAAGTGGAAAACAAAAATAACACATCGACACTAGAGCAATTCAAGGACAAACACTACGGAAAAGTTGGCACTAAAAAACGTGACACTTTAGAAGAAGGTTATGAAAATTTCAAGATTGGCTCATTAATTCTTGAAGCGCGACTTGAAAAAGGAATGACCCAAGAACAACTGGCTGAAAAAGTTGGGACTACGAAATCATATATTTCGAAAATTGAAAATAACATCAAAGAAGCGAGACTTTCAACGTTGAAAAAAATCATTGAATTAGGGCTAGGAGGAAATCTTGAGCTTTCAATAAAACTATAATAGAAAAATTCAATGGATTGAGATGTGCGAAATTCAGAATGTCACAGCTCGTATTCGCAATATTAGAACAAACACTGCAACGAATGATAACAAGGCATATAAGTGTATTTATTTTTCTAATTGTATTAGTGAAAAATGTCTCTTATGGTCAAAAATTTCTTTCAAATTTTAATTGGATTTTGAACTGAAACTAAGAATCAAACTGAGGGTTTATTTCTTTCTTTATTGAAAAAAGTGTGAAAAAAATAATTTTTGCGACCGATCATAAATTGACAAAAAAAGAGGGAGGCTTACCACGTCCTCCCTCAAACTAACACACCTATGACCCGATTAGATCCTATTTTTAAAAGTCAAATAGTTTACTACCTGACGAATACCAAATGTACAATACTTTATTTAAGTTAAACAAGCGAGTTAACCGATTGCTTGTAAAAGAGTATAAGTTGTCACGAATTTGGTATAAGTTGTTTTAAAATCAGATAAGTTTTAGCAGATTAATCGATTTATATCTGACTAGTTGGTTACCTAAAAATCTACTCGGAATAACAACAATCCATAGATAAACAGTAAATTTGCACCCAATTCATAAATGCAGTGCAATGTCGATAGGTAAGAAAGTGAAAATTTACATGGATTTCACGAAGTTTCGTTTATCCGCACTGGTTATTCTTTCCGCACTTTCTGGTTACTTATTTGTTGGTGGTAAAGATGGTCTCCAAATTACATGGTTATGTGTAGGGGGATTTTTAGTTACTGCTGCTTCCAATGGTTCTAATCAGATCTGGGAGCGCGAATTAGATATTCTGATGCAACGAACAGGAAAACGTCCGCTACCAACAAAAACAATGGGAATGACAGAAGCATTTTTAATTGTTTCCGTGTTTTTACTCGCTGGACTTTGGATGCTTTATCAATTGAATTTGAGTTCCATGTTATTGGGGCTGGCAGCTTATGTTTCGTATGTCTTTATTTATACTCCCATGAAACGCGTTTCTCCGTGGGCAGTATTTGTTGGTGCTTTCCCAGGAGCAATTCCGCCAATGTTGGGTGCAGTTGCTGTCACAAATGAATTTGGATTGATTCCAGGTGTTTTATTTTTTGTTCAATTTGTTTGGCAATTCCCGCATTTCTGGGCAATCGCTTGGGTTGTATACGATGATTATAAATTGGGTGGATTTTCGTTGTTGCCTTCTAAATCGGGAAGATCAAAGAGTTCAGCCTACCAAATTGCAGCCTATTCATTGGCATTGATTCCTTTTTCATTGTTACCGTGGTTAATGGGATGGACTTCTTATTGGACATTTATAATTGCAGGAGTTTGTTCGATTTATTTCTTTTTCCTGTCCTATAAATTACTGATGACATGTGATACGAAAGATGCGCGAAAACTCATGTTCGCCTCCTTTATCATATTACCCATTTTACAATTTTTATATGTGTTTGATCGCATTCCTGATACCATCAAAGAAGAGATTGGTAAGGTTGCATCGCTACATTAAGTATTCATAAATCAAATAATAAGTTCTATGAGAAAGGATTTTGATGACGAACTAACCACCGAACAACGGGAGAAAATGAAGAAAAATCTCGTTTACATTGGGATTTTTAGTGTCATAATGCTATTTGCTGGGTTGACATCTGGCTATATTGTTTCCATGGGTGATTCCTTCTGGGTGAAATACAATTTTCCACCAGCATTTTGGATCAGTACCGTTTTCTTGGGAGTGAGTAGTATCGTCTTAACCGTTGGAATTCGGTTGGCACGAAAAGGATATGGCAAAGAACTAGAGCAGAACGAAGATGGCACCAAGGTGACAGCTGATCAAGCTGAAAAACCAACAAGTAAAGGCAATCCGAAAGCAGCAAAGATTGGTGTTACGGTAACCCTGATACTAGGTCTTGGCTTTGCATGGTTTCAATACCAAGGTTATGGCGAATTAGTTGATCGCGGTGCCTATTTTAGTTTTTCTAAAATCATCGTTACAGACGGTAGATACGGCGATTATTACCAACTCAAAGTAGATGGTAAGTACATGGAAGTGGATGGAAGTGATTACTTACTTGCAGGGAAGAAAATGAGCACAAAAGAAAAGGCAGCTGTAGGAGCTTTTGCTGATCAATTGTGTTTCATCGATAAAAAAATGCCAGCAAGCATTCAACAGTATGGAAAGTACACCTTGTTGTATAAAAACGAAGAAGTGAGTTATAAAAATGGAAAATTCTATGTTTCCGATACGACTGAACTACTTTTTACTGATCTCAATCGAATGGCAGAGTTTGCTGTTCATCTTAGAGACGGAAGAGGCGACTTCTTTCTAACAGGAGAATTTGGCAAAGACTTCCACTTATTTTACAAAGGAAAAGAATTGCAGTATAAAGAACGTTCTTTGTATTACAACGGAATCAAATTGAGTCCTCCGATGCAATTAAAGTTAAATGAAGCTGCAGATTCTGCCACACAATATTTATACATCATTACATTCCTACATTTGTTGCATGTTATTTTCACATTATTTTACATGCTCAGAATGTCAATTCGCTCATTTACAGTAGGATTGGACAGGCACGATTATCTTGGTATACGGACGGGTGCAATTTTCTGGCACTTTTTGGGTGTATTATGGGTCTATTTGTTGCTTTTTTTGCTTTTTATTCATTAAACTTGCACAAAAATTTTTAAAATGGCAGGACACGCTACAACACACGTCGACTCTGGCTCCCTTTGGGGAGGAAAGGTTTCTCCGTTTAGTGCTAGCTACGGAAAGTTGATGATGTGGTTTTTCCTTGTTTCGGATGCGTTGACATTCGGGGGATTGTTGATCGCATACGGATACACACGTCACACAACTGATAGTGCATGGCCGATTGGTGAAGAAACGTTTGATTCATTGCCGATATTAGGTCATGGTTATCCATTGATCTATGTTGCTTTGATGACGTTTATCCTAATCGTTTCATCTGTAACCATGGTATTAGCTGTTGAGGCTGGTCACCGAATGGATAAAAGAGGAGTTGTAAAATGGATGTTTGCTACCATTATTGGTGGTTTTTTCTTTGTTGGTTCCCAAGCTTGGGAGTGGACTCACTTTATCCACGGATCACATTTCGGGAATGTTGAATTAGCAAATGGCGATCGTGCAATCGTGAAAGGTCACTTCGGTGATTTCGAAAGCTTCACGGTGGTTGAGGCTGGTTCACACCATAAAAAAGGTGAAGTGATCAAAGAAACTCCAGATGAGTTGTTTCACCATTTCCGCACGGCAGTAATGAATGGTCATGTTGAAGACAATAAAATTACCCTTCACGATGGTTCAGTTGCTACTTGGAAACGCCATGCTGATGAGCACTTGAAATTGATCATCAAAACGGATGGTACTGGAAAAGCGTATAAAACCCGTAAAGTTATTGAAGGTAAAGAAGCTGAAAAAGCATACTGGGGAGCAATCAACAGTGGTGAAAAAGGTCGCATTATCTATGGTGCTGATTTGAATTCAAACGAATACGGTCCGTCTCAATATGGACAATTCTTCTTCTTTATTACAGGTTTCCACGGTTTCCACGTATTCTCAGGAGTTATCATTAATATATTGATCTTCTTAGGCGTTTCACGTGGTAAATACCACAAAAGAGGACACTACGAAATGGTTGAAAAGGCTGGTTTGTACTGGCACTTTGTCGATTTAGTTTGGGTATTCGTGTTTACCTTCTTTTACTTAGTTTAATTCTTTTTACAGATATCCTACATTATGGAAAGAGATGACATTATTGAATATTCGTTAGATACACATCACAGCGAAGAACAAGGAAAAAAAATTCGTCGTAAAATTTGGGTAGTTACAGCTATTCTTACGATGATAACCATTATTGAAGTTGCAATTGGTGCTACAGTGCATCAAGATAGTTCATCATGGTGGATCGTGAAATTGTTGTTCATTGGACTTACAATTTTGAAAGCAGGTTACATTGTATTAACATTTATGCACTTAGGTGATGAGCGTAAAGTATTGAAATACTTGATTCTTGTTCCCTATGCAATTTTTATAATCTATTTAATATTTATCTCATTGTATGAAGCTCTTGCTGTGAATGCTGCAGGAACTCTATATGGAGGGTAAACAATAACATTTTAGCTAATGGCTAATTCAAGTAAGAAGGCCGGTCTGTCAAGAATAGTATTTCCAACATTACTATTATTTGGGCCGGCTCTTTTTTTGATCTTTATTTCAACCCGTGGCTGTGAGCATAAGTTCAAAGCACTGGATGATTACGGAAAAATTTCAGCGTATGCTTTCTCTGATTTACAAGGAAAGAACTATACTGACCAATCATTCCGCAATAAAATTGTCATTTTCACAACTATTCAAGCTACTTGCCCTGATAGTTGCGCCATTGATACGTGGCAAATTGATCAACAGATTTACCAGCATTTGCGTTTGAACAAGAAAAAATTGGGACATGTGAAACTCATTTCTTTCGTAACGGATGGAAAAGGAAATCCATCTGATCGCTTAAATGATGTTGCATCAATGCTCCGTGATAATGTACAAGGGTATGATCCTTCTATCTGGATTTTAGCAAAAGGTGATTCGCGAAGTATTTATAACATGAGTCACAATGGCAAATCATTGCTGCAAAAAGGACCAACATATTTTGGTGGAGAAGCCTATCAAGAATTGCTCTTGTTGGTAGATAAACGCAATCATTTACGCATGGTTCTTTCAGGTAAAACCGAAAGTATGGTACGTACAATGAAACAACATTTAGCATTGTTGGAGAAACAATACGATATCGAAAAAGCTCGAAAGAAACGATGAAATACTGCGTTCCCCTTATTGTATTGTTCATTTTGATTAGTGTTAGTTGTGAAACTACTCCAGAAATAAAACAGCGTGCTTTACCTTTTGCAGGCAATTTTAATGTGGTCATTTCTGAGACAAATGGTGTGCAATCCATCGATTCTGTTTACCCAACTATTCCTGCTTTTCAATACCTCAATCAAGATTCTGTAATGATCAAATCAAAACAGATGAAAGGTAAAGTTTGGATTGCTAATTTCTTTTTCTCCAACTGTCCTTCTATTTGTCCACCCATGACGTCGCAGATGAAACGGTTGAATATTTTGACAAATGACATCAATCAATACCTTCAATTTATGTCGTTTAGTATTGATCCTTCGCGGGACAATCCAACGCGATTGCGGGAATACATCAAAGAGAACGGAATTCAAGCTAAAAACTGGTATTTCTTTACTGGAAATGAAGCAAAAACGCACCGATTGGGGGTGGATAATTTTCTAGTTCACGCTGCTTCCGATGCGGTTGCTCCTGGTGGTTTTGCACATTCAGATGGTTTAGTACTGGTAGACCGCGAAGGGTATGTGAGGGGAATATATCATGGAACCATTACGGAAGAGGTGGATCAATTGAACAAAGATGTTCGCAAATTGTTAACGATAGAATATGGAATCGACTGCAAAAAAAAGTAAGAATTTAAGAAAGTTGATTGTTGTGCTTTCAGTTGCAATACCACTCGTTGTAGCTGCTCTATTTGGTGTCAAAATTAAAGGAGTTGATTTTTCTTTTTTGCCACCATTCTATGCAGCAATTAATGGATTAACAGCTATTTTATTGGTATTAGCATTGATCTTTGTGAAGCAAAAAAAATTCAAATTACATGAAACGATCATTCGGATTTGTATTTTCCTTTCAGTGGTTTTCCTAGCGTGTTATGTTGCTTATCACATGACATCTGACTCTACCAAATATGGTGGGGAATACGGAGCAATTTATTATCCATTGTTGATTTCACACATTATTTTAAGTGTTGCGGTAGTTCCAATGGTGTTGTATGCATTTTTATTTGCGATCGAAAAGCAGTTTGATAAACACAAACGCTTAACGAGATTCACTTGGCCTATTTGGTTTTTTGTAGCGGTGAGTGGAGTGGTTGTATACTTGATGATTTCACCGTATTACGTTTGAGTTGGTTGCGAATAGACTTAACCACTTAGTACACATAGGAAACATAGAATTTGCGTTTCGTACTATTATCTTCCTTTCTTAAAACCCTCAACACTTCCTATTTCTGATTACTAACGATGAAAATAATTGCATCTGAACTAGAATTCACCTCATTCCTACCATTTGAATCGTGGTTATTCACAGTTTGTTGATTAAAAGTTAATTCAATTGGCGATCCTTCGCACCTCCTATCTGGTGTTTTATCCTTAATTTAGACCCATATTCCAGAGGTATGAGCAAACAAAAGCGCCATTTATTATCCTTGGAAACTTCGGTTGATTTTGAGCTGATTGGTATATGTTCCCATCACAGTGACTACAGATTGACATGGGGATTGAATCAAGGATTGCACTTACAACTTGCAAAGAGTGATGAATTGTTTGTCATTACCAATAAAAAGGGTCAAACAGTTTCAGAGCATTCCTATTATTTCTGGTATGACGAAGAAAACCAGATTGAGTTTTACCTGATAAAAAACAAGAATGAAGGTAAATTTCTAATTCCGGAAAAAAACCAGATTGACTATTTTTTATTTCTACGTGACAATGTAACGCTGGAAATGGAAGATGTGTTAGAAGAATTGAAAAAAATTAATAGTGTGATGGCAGCGTACCTATTCGAACCCGAAAGCTTGCCTTCAACAGAACAAATTATATTTTAAATGAAAAAAACGAAAATTGTTGCAACACTGGGGCCAGCCTCAACTACTGATAAAGAAGTATTGCGCCAGATGTTGGTGGAAGGTGTAAATGTTTGTCGACTCAATTGTTCTCATGGTTCGCATGAAGATCATAAACGCAACATTGATATGATCCGCGAATTGAACGAAGAAATGGGTTTTAATGTCGCGATATTGGCCGATTTACAAGGTCCAAAGATTCGAACGTACGAAATGGAAAACAACGGTGTGATGATGGAGAATGATTCCCTTGTTACCATCGTTACGGATAAAATTGTTGGGAATGCTGAACGTTTCGGAATCAGCTATCAACACATGCCACAAGATGTATCGCCAGGTGAACGCATTTTGTTGGACGATGGTAAATTGATGATGGAAATCATCTCTACAGATGGTATTTCAGAAATCAAAGCCAAAGTAATTCATGGGGGAATTTTGTCTTCTAAAAAAGGAGTCAATCTTCCTAACACGATTATTTCATTGCCATCATTGACTGAAAAAGACCGAATCGACCTTGATTTCGCCTTGCGTGAAGATGTTGATTGGATTGGTTTATCTTTTGTGCGTTCAGCGCGTGATATCATTGAATTAAAACACATCATTGCGCAACAACACCGCAAAGCCCGCGTAATTGCGAAGATTGAAAAACCTGAAGCTGTTGCCGATATCGAAGAAATCATTAAAGTCAGCGATGCACTTATGGTTGCTCGTGGTGATTTAGGTGTTGAAGTTCCATACCAAGAAGTGCCCTTGATTCAAAAAATGCTCATTCGTTTGGGACATCAATACGCGAAACCAATCATTGTGGCAACACAGATGATGGAAAGTATGATTACCAATATTTCTCCAACTCGTGCAGAAGTAAACGATGTTGCGAATGCCGTTTTAGATGGCGCTGATGCTGTCATGCTTTCAGGTGAAACGTCTGTTGGTAAATTCCCAGTGGAGGTCATCAAAACAATGGCAAACATTGTGAAGGAAATGGAAAAATTTGAAGGCATTTATAACAAAGAACAATTGCCTGAAAAATCGCAAGCGCGTTTCATTACCGATTCAATATGTTTCAATGCCTGTCGATTGGCGCAACGTGTAGAAGCTGATGGTATTATCACCATGTCTTATTCGGGTTATACCGCTTATAAAATCGCATCTCAACGACCAAATGCACCCATCTTCGTTTTCACTGGAAACAAAGAAATTTTGACACAATTGAACTTGGTTTGGGGTGTAAAAGCGTATTATTATGATATGAAAGTGAGTACCGATCATACCATTGCAGACATCAAGTTTTTATTGAAAAAACAAGGTTTATTGAAGCAAGGAGATTTGGTGATCAACATCGCATCTATTCCAATTGAAGAAAATGGACGTTCAAACATGTTGAAATTGAGCCATGTAGAATAAAAACAATGTTATTCAAAGAAGGAGACTCGTATTAGTATGAGTCTCCTTTTTTAGTTTAATTATGTTTAGTCCTGCAAGAACGTTGCAAACTATCAGGTTATCACTTGGTCTTTGGTTATTTTTCCGGTTCGTACTTCTGTTGCTCAAACATGAAAACGAATTCTTCCAATTTTTTAATAAAACTTTCCAATTCAACGGGTTGTGCTTGAGGGAAGAGTCGATTTATTTGATCTATACCACTCTGAGCAGCAGCTTTTGCTTCAACCCGATTACCTGCTTCAAAGCTATTCGCCATTTTTTTCATGCACTGATTTGCTATTGCAATTGCGAGTATCTTTTTGTGATTTTTATCCAAGGTCATATCCAATAATCCAGTGGCTGTTGACCATTCAGGATAGATGGATTTCTCCACCGTCTTCGTTTTCTTCGTTTTTTCATCAATATAAGTCATCCGAGCAATGACAGGTTTTTTTTCAATCTCAGGCGAAGAATTAAGAATATCGAATTTCACCAACGCCATTTTTTGTAAGCTAGGAAACAGTTGATCTATGGCTACCGTAACTTTGCCATTCGAAACAATTTCATTGGTATATCCCATCAATTGTTTGTAGATTATTTGGTCATTGTAGATTATTTCTAGTTTCACATCATGTCCGATAGGAGAAATCATGCCATTTAATTCTTTCAAAAAGACCTGTTGGATTTGACTTGGATCTCCAGCCATTTGCATCAATCCACCACCAACGGAAGCTAGCTGAGAAAGCAATGCTTGATTAAAGTCTACCCCAACTCCAATGGCAGAAATCTGCAATCCTTTTTGTACGTATTCAGTTGCCTTGGCGATCGTTTGTTCAGGTGGAACAGAACAATAACCATCTGTGAGCAATATGAGTCGTGCAACAGCACTTGGTTTCTTAAGGCGAAGTAATTCACGTAAACCCAATTCCAACCCGTTGTAAATATTCGTTCCACCTGTTGGTTGAAGCGTTTTCACAATGGTAATCATCTTATGTTTATCACTCATGGAAGTCATTGGAAATGCAATTTGAGCAGCGTCGTCAAAAACGACCAATCCGAATTGATCGGTGGGTTCAGCTGTATTAATCAATTCTAAGAGTGTATTTTTCACCATTTCTAATCGGTCACCATCTGCCATAGAACCAGAGATATCAACGACAAACATTAATTGCCTCACTCCAGTATATTTTTCAGCTTTCGTCCGCACTTTGAAACCAATTTCTACAACTGCTTCTTTCGACGAAGCGTTGAATTTATTGCCCCATTTTAGGAATAATTCAACATCCTCAGCGGGATCTGGATATTGGGTTTGTAAAAAACTTTCAATCTCATAATCAACCAAGTCTTTTGCCTTCGGAATGAACTGTTCAATGTGTTCCAAACGCGGATCAGGAAGGTAGTTGATGGTTTGTGATTCTTTGGCTATACCGTTTGCACGTGATAAATCAATCACTGCAGCGTCGTGTTGAAAGGTGAAGTCAACCAGGTATTTTGTTTTAATTGGGAGCATAAATAACACTTCTCCTTTTTCATTTGTGCGGCCTTTGTAGCAAATGGCTGACTTACTTGTTCGCACATAAACAGGTTCATTGGTAATGGGACTACCGCCTTTTAAAATCATTAAAGTCACCTTTGCATGTGAGGAACTTGGTTTTACGACCGTGGGTAATTTTTGTACCGTAAATCCATTGATCAGTTGTTCGGTAAACTCCTTTTTCTGGAATTGTACATGCATTGTTCTAAGAACGGATTTGTCTTCTAAATCCATGTATGTAAGCGAGTTGATTCCGTCCACATCCACTTCATAGTCATTGTTGATCGGAACTTCAAAAATGGCCTCTCCTTTTGTATTAGTTGTGGCAACAAATTGTTTTGTAAGTCCAAAACACGTAAGCACTACTGGTATATTGGAAAATATAGTTCCTTTTCCATCTTCCAATAAAACACGAATAGTGGATTTAGTGACATCTTTTGAATATTGTGCCGTTTTGATGTTCTGTTGAACTTGTTCAAATTGGATTGTTCTTCGATCTGGAAGCAATCTGTTTTCACGTTCATAGTGTTCCAAATCATACGTGATGTGATCCGAGCCATTTCCCGTGCCATAATTTTCTACATACAAACAATTGTACATTTCGCCAATCGTACCCAACCAGATATTCCCATGATCGAAAACAACATCCAATGCTCCAACCGCATTCGTTGAGAATTTTAACTGTTCGAATGTTTCCTTTTCAATAAAGGTAACAGCCTTATTTGCAACTGGATGACCTTGATTGTCTGTGACTGATAAATGATATTGATACCTGTTTTGGGCGTTAAGCTGAATCAACAACAACGCAAATAGAGTTGTAACTACTGTTTTCATAAGTTTGGATTTAAGAGATAATTCCGTAATTAACAAATGAACAAAACGTTACAAATTTAGAAGGTTTATACAATAACAAAGCCGTGTTTTTTAATACAAAACACGGCTTAATTCGATTACTTTAAGATCTTATTTTATGGCAAAACGAGCCGCGATTGCAGCGCCAAAATACCCTTGTACATAAGGGAAAATATTTACTGAAGGACCACAATCTATGGCAACATTCAACGGGAATTCCTCAAAGGTATATTCCAAACCTAAAACGGCATCAAGACCTCCGTAAACACCATTATCATAGTATTTACCCTTGTATACATGTCCTTTATAATTATACCCATTATTGTAACCATAGTTCCAGAAACCAAGGTGACCGCCAACTCCCCAATACCATTCAAAACCACTTCCTAATTCGAAATTCTTTTCATACAATCCTTGGATAAAAAAGTCATACCGACCACCACCTAAGCGAAATTCACCAGCAGATGAACCGAAAAAATGTTTGATATTCAATGATCCGTAGTAGGGGTATCCTCCTTTTACTCCAATAGCAGTTTTGTATTGTTGACCAAAAGTTGTCATCAACATTCCTAGCACAAAGAGTCCAATTAATCCAGTTTTTTTCATGGGTGTGTTTTTTTCCAAAGATACCGTTTAATCTAACTTTCCAGCAAGTGTAAAGGCAACTCTTTTTGCAAAATTAACCGATCCATCAACCGAAAAAGCTTCTATTACGGCTAAGTAAACTCCGAGACCTGCTTTTGTGTCGTCATCATTCACACCATCCCAACTCAAGTTGCCTTGAATGCCCAATAATTCGTTTTTTTCGAGTTCACGAATCAGTCGTCCTTGGTCATCAAATATTTTCACAGTGGCAATCATGCCCGGTTGTGGCATCGTGTAAAAAAACTGCAATACATCCTCAAACCCATCATTGTCAGGTGAAAAAATAGCTTGAAGTGTTCCGAAATCTCCATTCACTCCACCAACTTGGTATTGCGAATTTTCGCCACCCGGTGTTCCAAAACCAATTGTTTCCGCCGCCGAATGCCAATTTCCAGCATACGATGAAAGACCAGCTGGATCAATGCGCTCCAATGTTTTGTTTTCAGTATCATCAATCAACGATAAGTGCCAATCGGAGGTATACGAGACTTTATCCAATACTACTGAATTGTAAATCAAATAAATAGTGGTAGAATCGTTGTTCAACGAAGGAAGTGTCATTTGGTAAAAAGTACCTGTTACAGCAGCTGAAAATTGTTCTTTTTGAAATACACTGTCCGCAGTAAGCACCACATAATCACCTGGCATCAATACATAATTGGAGGTAATCGTCTTGTTATTGGAAATCGTATCGTTGTCGAAATTAGCGATGCTGTAATCCTTTAAATCCAATACTTTTGAAGAGCGATTGTACAATTCAATAAAGTCCGTCCCGCCTGTTCCTGGATCAAACAATAGTTCATTGATGACTAAATCACCTGGAATGGGTAGATCAGCTAAGGCAAATTGACCCGATACATTTGTTGAATTTAACCAGCAATCAGCAACAGGAGCAAGGGTGAAATCATACAATTGACTTGCCGTTATGTTTTCATTGAATGTAATGGTCATTCCTGAAACGTAATTGGAAAGAATGCTGTAATTCGCAATGGTCAACGTAGGATTTATGGTAAACAAACTGTTGGCTAGAGATGTAGAATCCATTCCTTCTGAAAAAGTCAATTCCAATAAATTGGGAGCAGTTGCAATAGTATTCACAAGAGTTGGAATTTGAGTATCTGCAGTAAGATCCTGCACACTATTTTGCGCGCCGGGTGTTCCTCCAATAATCCAATTACTGGCTGTCCAATTGGATTGATCGGAACACGGATCTGTAGGATTAATCAATTCTAAGGTGTATCCTCCATCTTGTTTCACAGGATCGTTGTACCATTCATCGGTGTACACCACTTTATCGATCACGATCAATCCTGTATCTTTCAATACAAGATCGTCTCCAGCGTTATTTAAACTCGGGAAACTTGTCACCGCAAAACCAGTAGGGTAGGAAACAAGTGAGGCTGTTGCACACAAAATTTTATATTCTCCAGGAGAAATCCAACCACTAGTAATGGTTCCATCTGCTGATGCATCACCTATTTTCCAGCCTGTTAGATCGAAATATTTCGTACTTCGATTGTAAATCTCTACAAATTCAACTTCTGGAAGTCCAACAGCAGGAGTTGGGTCACACATCAATTCAGTGATAATTAGATCGCCTGGAAGTGCTATTTCATTGACCAAATACGTGAAATTACCAGTTAGATTAGTTGCAGTATTTCCCGCTAAATCATCCGCAGAAACAACAGTTAATTGATACGTTTGACCATTTTGTAAATTTCCTGAAAGCGTCAAATGAACCAACGCATTATTCGATCCATCAATTGCTGCACTTTGAACAGTCACAGCAGGATTGAGGACATAATTGTTTGCCGTACTAACAGCTGATCCTGTGATTGCTTCATCAAACAACACATCCACTTGGTTCACTGAAATGGCAGTTGCGCTCAATAGATTGGGTGCTTGTGTATCAAAAATTTCAGCCCCAACATAGATATTATCGAAGAAAAACTTATTCGCGTTACTCACAGTATACGTTCCTAAAACTCCGAAATGTGTTCCCAATAGGTTGGTTGCATCTGTTCCTGATCCTTGCAAAGCAAAATTAATTCCACCAATTGGATCAACAAACAAGGACCATAATCCAGCATTGCTGCGAACAACACGAATGCCGACCGTAAATGAATTGGCAATTTGAGCACTTGTTCCAGCACAGATTTCTGTTGGAATACCACCAACGGATTTAAACAAACGCATCGCATCCAATGAACCCGCTTCACCTAATTGAATGAAAAATCCATCGGGGTTTGTCGATAGATCAGCCGAAGAAGAAGTGAGGTAAATGCGACCAAAATTGCTGGAAGAAGGTGAAAAAGATTGTTTCACCCAAATGCGCCATTCTTGACCATCGAGAGTGCTTAATCCATGAGGTGTCGACAAGTAAGAAGTCGCTGCAATTGTATTGTTAATTTGCAATTCATTCCCTGCATTGACAATAAAATCAGCTGGTGATCCGCTCCAAACGGGATTCGTTGTGAAGTCACCATCAGTGAAATCGTCCGTTAATTGTGACCAAGAATGTACTGCAATGGAAAGTAGCAGTAATAGAAAACCCGTTTTCATACCTTTTTCTGTAGGGAATAAAGATAAAAAAACGGGTTGGATTACGTTACAACCTGAGTTCGATTATTAAAACAAAGTCAAAATTAATTAAGTGATTTGGTTGCAAGGCTGATTTTATAAGGGATCCACTGCGGATCACGATAAAATCTAACGAAGAAAACAAGTTGCTTAATTAACTCCATAAAAATGTTTTCACCTATAAACAGCAATTTACTTCCCTTTTTCGCATCGAAATATCTCGATATTCCGAATTGAAAAATGTCGTACCTCACTATTTATAGCTGTTTTGACAAAGTTTGAATAATCGAAATCAGGTTTAAATTAATTTTTAGAAGGCAATTTACCTTCTGGAATTGCTTGATTAATCAATTTAGTAATGCCTTTCAAGTATTGTTTTTCATCGGAAGAACAGAATGAAATAGCCATTCCTGTAGATCCAGCACGACCTGTACGACCAATTCGGTGTACATACGTTTCTGCTACTTCGGGTAATTCAAAATTGATTACATGGCTCAATTGATCTACATCGATTCCGCGTGAAGCGATATCTGTAGCGATCAAAAATCTGATTTCGCGGTTTTTAAATCCTTTCAACGCACGTTCACGCGCATTTTGCGATTTATTTCCGTGAATGGCTTCCGAGCGAATGCCGAATTTATTTAATTCACGTGCTACACGATCTGCACCGTGTTTTGTGCGTGTAAAAACCAATCCGTGTTCGATATTCTTCGCTTCAATTACTTTTTTCAACAACGAACGTTTTTCCTCCTTTTCAACATAATAAACCGATTGACTTACTAATTCAGCTGTTGAAGAAATAGGAGTTACTTGCACATTTGCAGGATCAAACAACAACGTTCCAGCCAACACTTTAATTTCCGGAGAAACCGTTGCAGAGAAGAAAATGGTTTGTTTGTTCTTAGGCAATTTCGCCAATACTTTTTTGATGTCGTGAATGAAACCCATGTCCAACATGCGATCTGCTTCATCCAATACAAAATGGGTGATGTGTTGCAAACTGATAAATCCTTGTTGCATCAAATCGAGTAAACGACCAGGCGTAGCGATCAAAATATCCACTCCACCAGCCAATTGATTGACTTGTTTGTGTTGCGAAACACCACCAAAAATGGTAGCAGAACGCAATTTAGATTGTTTTCCATAATCGCGGAAACTTTCACCAATTTGGATCGCTAATTCACGAGTAGGAGCTAAGATCAAAGCGCGTACATTGCGTTTTCCTTTTACAGCTTCTGTTGGCTCAAGCAATTGCAACAAAGGCAACGCAAAAGCAGCAGTTTTACCAGTTCCTGTTTGTGCGCAACCAAAAATATCGCGGCCTTCGAGGATAAATGGAATGGATTGTTCTTGAATAGGTGTTGGCGTGGTGTAACCCACAGCATCGAGTGCATCCAATAAGGATTGACTCAAATTTAAATCTTTAAATAACATGTATTATTTGGTATGTATTATCCGAACTGGATGTCACGTGTGTTTGTACTTTACAACACTCACATATCGGGAAACCAGCATCGAAAAAACAGTCTTTCAACCTGATTGCGGTGTAAAGGTAAGGTAAAAGTGGGAGAAAACAATTATTATCGAATTCTTCGAAAAAGTAGGATATCCATTTGGGGTCAAATTTATGTCTTTATAACCCTCCATTTATTCCCACAATTCCACTAATTTTACGCCCGTATTAATTCCTGATAAACAAATGAATGTAGCTGTTGTTGGCGCTACCGGAATGGTAGGTCAAGTGATGTTGGAAGTGTTGAAAGAACGGAACTTCCCGATTACACAATTGATTCCTGTTGCTTCTGAGAAATCGGTGGGTCAACTCATTGAGTTTGGAACCTTAACATTTCCTGTGGTGAATCTTGAGACGGCTGTTTCAATGAAACCCGATGTGGCGATTTTTTCTGCTGGTGGCGAAACATCGTTGGAATGGGCTCCCAAATTCGCGGAAGTTGGAACGGTTGTCATTGATAACAGCTCTGCTTGGCGTATGCATCCTGATAAGAAATTGATCATTCCAGAAATCAACGGCGATTTGTTGACCGATTCGGATAAAATTATTGCGAATCCCAATTGCAGTACGATTCAATTACTCATGGCACTCGCTCCATTGCATAAAAAATACCAAGTAAAACGTGTTGTTGTTTCTACTTATCAATCCATTTCTGGAACTGGTGTGAAGGCTGTTCAACAGTTGGAAAACGAACGCGCTGGAATTACAGGAGAAATGGCTTATCCCTATCCAATTGATAAAAACTGTTTGCCACATTGCGATTCGTTTTTAGACAATGGGTATACTAAGGAAGAAATGAAATTGACGAAGGAAACGAAGAAAATTCTCGATCCAACCATCAATGTAACGGCAACTGCAGTGCGTGTTCCAGTAGTCGGCGGACATTCAGAAGCAGTGAATGTAGAGTTTGAAAACGACTTCGATTTAGCAGATGTGCGCAAGTTATTACACGATACGGAAGGCATTACGTTAAAAGATGATCCAACTTCAAATAGTTACCCAATGCCGCGTTACGCACAAGGAAAGGATGATGTTTTTGTTGGGCGCATTCGTAGAGATGAGTCACAAGAAAACACCTTGAATATGTGGGTAGTTGCAGATAATTTGCGCAAAGGTGCTGCCACAAATGCAGTCCAAATTGCCGAATTATTGGTAAAAAAAGGAATTTTAAAGGTCTAAGATTGTTTATTGCAATTTTCCACCTTTTTTAACGTTGTATCAGCAACATAAAGCGTCGAAACAAAATGAAACAATGGTTATTGGCAGGTTGTCTGTTGATTGGTGGTGTGCTTACTGCGCAACGTCAAACCAATTTGTCACGTTCTGAATTGGGTATTATGGTTGGTGGAACCTATTACATAGGTGATCTGAATTCCATGCACTATAAAAACACGCACCTGGCCGGCGGTCTTTTGTTTCGATACAACATTCATTCGCGATTAACTTGGCGTTCTAATTTTACATACGGTTTTATAGAAGCGGATGACGCTGATTCAAAAAAGGATTTACTCAAGAACCGAAACCTTTCCTTTCAAACCAAATTATTTGAATTGGGGAGTGGTGTTGAGTTTTCATATTTCCCGTTTCAAGTTGGACATGATCGTTACAAAGGAACAGCCTACTTACTGGCAGAAATTGCACTTGTTCGGATTAATCCAACAACAAATTACAATGGCGACAAAGTAGAATTACAACCACTTGGAACAGAAGGGCAGGGTACAAGTCTTTCAGATAAAAGTAATTATTCGCTCACTCAATTGGCTTTTCCATTGGGCGTTGGTTTCCGTGTTTCAATCGGTAAGCGCGCAACATTTGGCATGGAATACGGAATTCGTTTCTTGTTTACGGATTATTTGGATGATGTCAGTTCCTACCGTTTTGCTGATGAAACCGTATTAGCAGCTGAAAATGGTCCCATCGCAGCAGATCTTAGCAATAGAAGTCTGGATGGATCACGCTTTGGAAGACGTGGAAATACTGCTTCACGCGATTGGTATGCATTTTCAGGAGCAACGTTAACCTTTAGCTTGGGGAATCCAGAGAATTGTCATTTCAAAACACGGTAGGTATTTTTCGTTTTTACATTACAAAGGAATCAGCTATGTTTTCTTATCTGTTCTATGTGGTTAAGGCTTTTTTTACCACACAAAGAGCAGAAGGAATTCGCTGTGTATAAAGACATCATTCTTTCTTCATTGTTAAAGACATCCATTCATGTGATTTTCGGACAGGGTGGATCATCTTTGTGAACCTAGTATCCTTCTGGATTATTGTAATACTACAAAGGAATCAGATTTAATGATAGATTGGATTTGTTCAGGGAATCCTACAAGTATTTACAGTGTAGTTTCCTAACTGCTCATCCGTTTCACTACAAGTGATGTAATGCCTATCGGAAATTTAATGAATCAAGACCAAAAGCTGTTCCGATCAAATATTCCACTTCTCTTTGAACAATACCATTTTTGGATTGTCTTTCAAACTTTCTGAACCTAGAAACAATACATGTTTGCATTGTGTACGTTCAAAAAAGAGGGAAAGGTGCGAGATAGCCACATTCATGGTACCACTCATATCGATTTTATGCATGGCTACTTGACGTTTGTCAAATAAATCGCGCAATTCGGCTACGGGTTTATCAAAATTGTGGTGTTCGTGAAAAATCACAACAGCATCTATTTTTTCAACGATATCAGGAGACTCGTCAAAAGTTTCAACAGTAAAACCACGTTCAACCAACCAATTTCGGATGTCCGCAGCAAAAGCTGATTTATCGGGTGTATATATTGTTTTAATATGCGTCGTCATGCCAAGGGCAATTTGTAACTAGGGATGGCAAAAGTAGTTCTTTCTTTACGTTTGAATACAGAAAACATGAATAATTTATTAACCAAATGTTATTTGCTACTGATAGCCTAGGATTCGCAGGTAATCTTGTGCGGTTTGTTCCTCCGAAAACAGCTCAGTTTGAATCTTTCCTTGGTCATCTCGTCGAATTAGAATGTGTTTTGGCTCTGGAATCAAGCAATGTTTTAAACCTCCAAAGCCTCCAATTGTTTCCTGATAAGCTCCTGTATTGAAAAATCCGATGAACAATGGATTGTTTTTATCAAACTTCGGAAGGTAAATCGCATTGGAATGTTGCTCAGAATTGTAATAGTCATCGCTATCGCACGTTAAACCACCCAATAAGACACGTTCGTAGTCATCATTCCAGCGATTGATCGGGAGCATGATAAAACGCTGATTAATGGCCCACGTATCAGGCAAATTGGTCATGAAAGAACTATCAATCATGTTCCATTTTTCACGGTCGTTTTGTTGTTTCTGGTGCAAGACATTAAAAATAGCTCCACCACTTTCACCAACAGTAAATGAACCAAACTCAGTAAAGATATTTGGTTCTGGAATGTCGTTGTCGGAACAAACACGTTTTACCTGCATCAAGATTTCGCGCACCATGTAGGCATAATCGAAATCAAACGCCAACGATTTTTTAATGGGAAAACCACCACCGATGTTCAAGGAATCCAATGTTGGACACACTTTTTTGAGATCAGAATAGATGCGCAAACATTTTGTCAACTCATTCCAATAGTAGGATGTGTCGTTGATTCCTGTATTGATGAAGAAATGCAGCATTTTAATCTGCACACGTGGGTTATCTTGAATAAAGGCTTTGTAGAACGGCACAATTTCACGGTAACGAATGCCAAGACGCGAGGTATAGAACTCAAATTTTGGTTCTTCCTCCGAAGCGATCCGAATACCGATTTTGATATCATTGCTTTCACATGCTGCCAAGATCTCGTGAATCTCCGTTGTGTTGTCGACAACTGGAATGACTTCTACTTTTTTACTGTCAATGAGCGTGGCAATGTTTTTAATGTACTGTGGTGGCTTAAATCCGTTACAGATCACAAAGCTTCCTTCTTTCAGTTTGCCTGTCTCTAAGAGCTTATTAACGATGTCAATATCGAAAGCAGAAGAGGTTTCAATGTGCACATCATTTTTCAAGACTTCATCCAATACGAATGAGAAGTGCGAACTTTTTGTACAATACGAGTAGAAATACGAACCCGAATAACCGAGATTATTCATCGCTTCTCTGAACCAACCTTTGGCACGTTGAATATTGTTCGAGACCTGGGGTAAATAATTGAACTTCAATGGTGTTCCGTATTCTTCAATCAGGCGCATCAAATCGATACCATGAAAAATCAGCCGGTCTTCGCGCAGGTTAAATTCATCTTGCGGAAAATCAAAGGTCTGATCGATAAGGTCAATGTACTTCGTTCTCATTCTTTACGTTCGGTCTTTCTGTATTAATTGGAATGCAAATGTAATTCAAAGTTGAGGAGTTTTACATGCATTTATTGATTTATTAACGAAAGCATCATGTGAGGTAGGGGTCCTAGAAAGGACTTAGACTCAATAAAGAAGAGCGATTTGATTAATTATATTGATTTCGATTTTGTTACTTCTCCATTTCAGGGCTCGATTCTTCACCTGGTTCGTGATACGGTTTCCTCTTACGGGCAATAAAAAGTTCTAAACTGGTTAGAGACATGGTAATAACAACAAATCCAATGGTTAAGATTCCTGCTGAAATGAGGTAACCCAATCCGCATAACACACCAATTGCTGCAATGAACCAAATAAAAGCGGCGCTGGTAATTCCCGAAACTTTATCGTTGGTTTTGAAAATTACGCCACCACCCAAGAATCCAATTCCAGTAATGATTTGTCCAATAACCCGAGTTGGGTCTGCTTGTTCGCCAAAACTTGTGCCCACCAAAGCAAAAATAGTAACGCCTACACAAATCAACACATGGGTTCTAATTCCAGCGGCTTTGTTTTTGATTTCTCGTTCAATACCTACGATTGTACCACAAGCGGTTGCCACGAGAATTTCAGGGAGCATTTTGTATAAGAAATCGAGTTCGTCCATGAACCTAAACTTAGTAATAATTTAGAAGACCGTTGCCAAATTCATTAATCGAGGCACGATTAAAATTTAAGACCGCAGTTTACACTTGTAAATGAGGATGTTGAATTTTTGAAGGTGTTTTGCAACCGTTTTTTTACTTTAATAAGTCAATAATCAAACTTGGAGGTCTACCAATTACAGCTTGATCTCCTTTGACAACAATGGGACGTTCCATTAATTCAGGATGTTTAATCATGGCTTTGATCCACTGTTTGGGAGTCATTTTGCGGTCGGCGAACTTGGTTTTGTACAATTCTTCGGTTTTTCGCACCAAGTCTTTTGGTTTGATGCCCAATTTAACGATCAACTCAGCAAGTTCCGTTTCTGACAAAGGTGTTTTGGTGTATTCAATGATTTCTACATGCTCTCCTAAATCATCGAGGATACACATTGCTTCGCGGCTTTTGGAACAACGTGTATTGTGGTATATTTTGATTGTTTTGTCCATTGGAATTTCTTTGAGGAGCGAAGGTAAGAAGACTTAATTAGACCTCATTGTTTTATGATGCGTTGAATGTAACTAAAAGTTGGTGAAACAATTTCGATAAAATAAACTCCGGAGGCGTATGATTTCAATGAGATCAGCGACCCAGATGTTAGCTGATCAACTGTTTGTAGGTGATTTCCTTGAGCATCTCGAATTATTAAATTGATTGAAGTAGATTCAGTATAACGTATTGTAATTTCTTCAGTAGTTGGATTTGGAAACATTTCGAGCTCAATTGCATTCAGCGTTTCAATTCCAACACCTTCAAAATATTCTATTTTCCTAATTTTTTCATTGGAATAATCTGCCACATAAAGATTGCCTTGTGTATCAATGGCAACTGCTGTTGGGTAGCTGAATTGAGCAACATTCCCAGCGCCTTCACTAAAACCATTGGTGGTTCCAGCGATTGTACTAACAAAAAGTGCACTAGAAATCTTGCGAATTTTGTGATTGGATTGATCAGCTACATATACGTTTCCTTGCGCATCAACAACAATCCCAGTAGGTTCGTTAAATTGTGCTGTTGTCGCTCCGCCATTCGTAAACCCAAGGGTTGATCCAGCATACGTACTTACCGCACCTTGAGGTGTAATTTTGCGAATTTTATGGTTTCCTTGATCGGCGACATACACATTCCCTTGTGCATCAATGGCAATTCCATAAGGTGTGTCAAATTTGGCAGTCGATCCGATACCATTGGCAAAACCTTGCGTAGAACCAGCAAATGTTGTAACAAATCCTTGTGGTGTAATTTTGCGGATTTTATGATTTCCCTGATCGGCAACATACACATTTCCTTGTGCGTCTATCGCTAAACTTCTTGGGTAACTAAATCGTGCATTGGTTCCCGTTGCATCAAGATATCCATCAGAAGAACCAGCAATTGTGCTAACTACTCCTTGCGAAGTGATTTTGCGAATACAGTGATTCCAGGTGTCTGCGACATACAAATTTCCTAATGGGTCTATTACTAATCCATACGGGTTAAAAAAAGCAGCGTCCGTAGCTGTACCATCTATATTTCCTTGAAATAACCCAGCAAATGTTGTTACTTCTCCGATGGGCGTTATTTTACGAATCCGATTGTTTCTATAATCAGCAACATACACATTTCCTTGAGGATCAATAGCTACGCCAGAAGGTTTGTTGAATTGAGCATCAGAACCTGATCCATTTGCTGAACCAATAGTAGAGCCTGCTAACGTGGTTACTAAGTATTGTGCTTTGCTAGTAAAAGGTGCAATAAATAAAACAAGTATTAAAACGCGAATCATACTTCGCTTTTGAGCTTTGAAATGGATTGAATTGTTAACTGAATGGATCATCGAGGAGTTTAGAGAAAATAAAGGTAATCCGAATTCGATAGAATAACTAGGGTCTGCTAAAAAAGTCAGAAATGAAGTAGCTATTAACCTCAGTTCGAATATGAATTTTGTTCAGAACGCCCATAAATGCTAGAGTTTGAGTAAAAAGAATGAAGGAATAGCGGGCTATTTCAAGGACTTTTTAGGATAAAATCTGTTATTTATGGGTGAAATCCTTTTATCTATCCAATTCAATCTTTGAAATAATTCGTTGATTTTATTCACGATATCCCGCTATCACTCATAAAACCGCCTTTTCTTTCAAATTTCAATTGGATTCTGAACTCAAATTTATAATCGAACTGAGGTTATTAGGCGCAGTCAAAAAAAGATGTATATGAATACTTCGATTTGGCTGTAACGCAATAAATGCTTTATTTCTGGCTAGCAAAAAAATAGCCAGCTTGGAATTACTAGATGCAAGCTTATTTTATCATGTCAGTCAACAACCAAGCACTCAAATGAAGATTATCGAACTCAATCGCCTTAAATTCATTTGTTTTGTGTTTTTCAGCTGACCCTAACTATTGAAACATGCCTTTTATTTGTGAGTTGGTGTGATCATTCAGGTAACAATGAATCAACAATGTTTGATAGGTAAAAACACGTTATAGCGTTCAGTATTCCGATAGCTATCGGAATGCGGGATTACTGAATATTTTTTAACTGAAAATCAAATTATTATCTTTCATTCTTGAAAAGAATATCTCAAAAAAAATTCAACTAATCTCACCCAATCAAATGACTATACATTGCAAAATTATCATTCAAGTATTGGTGTTTAAATCCCAACTTCGTCATGCGATTCCGCATTTCAGCCAAGTCAGAAGCATGCTGTAATTCAATACCAACAACTGCTGGACCACTTTCTCGGTTGTTTTTTTTCGAAAACTGAAAATAAGTGATGTCATCCGTTGTACCTAAAATATCAGAAACGAAGGATTTCAAAGCACCTGGTCGTTGCGGGAATTCAACCAAAAAATAGTGTTTTACTCCTTGGTATAAAAGCGCGCGTTCTTGAATTTCTGGCATACGCAAAATGTCGTTGTTACTTCCACTTACGATGCAGACCACATTTTTGCCTTTCCAACGATCTCCCGATTCTTCGAATGCTGCAATTGTTAAGGCTCCTGCTGGTTCAACGACCAATCCTTCTTCATTGTACAAACGGAGTATCGTTGAACATACTTTTCCTTCTGGAACAGTGATGATTTCGTCCAATCCATTTTTACAAATCGCAAAAGTGGTTTCGCCTACACATTGAACTGCTGCTCCATCTACAAATTTATCGATGGTTTCCAACCGTACGACTTCACCTTGAGCAATAGCTGCTTTCATGGATGCTGCGCCTGCTGGTTCAACTCCAATGATCTTGGTTTTCGGACTCAGTTGCTTAAAAACGGTGATCATACCAGCCGCCAAACCACCACCTCCAATGGGAACGAGTACTACATCAATCGGATCACTGTGTTGGTTGAGCAATTCCAATCCTATTGTACCTTGACCAGCAATCACTAACGGATCATTGAACGGATGAATAAACGGCAATCCTTTTTTTTCTGCAAACTCTATGGAAGCTGAATACGTTGCGTCGAATGTATCACCATGTAATTCTATATCGACCCATGATTTTCCAAATGAACGCACTTGATTGATTTTCTGTTTGGGTGTTGTAACGGGCATAAAAATCGTTCCTTTTACTCCCATTTTTTCGCAGGCAAAAGCGACACCTTGTGCGTGATTTCCAGCACTAGCGCACACAACTCCGAGCTGTTTTTCCGCTTCGCTCAAGCCATTCATTTTGGTGTATGCCCCGCGTATTTTGTACGACCGAACGACTTGTAAATCTTCCCGTTTCAACCAAACTCTTGCTCCAGATTTAGAAGATAGCAGTTCATTTTTGAAGAGTGGGGTAACTCCAAGTACCCCACTCAATGCTTCTGCAGCTGCGTAAACATTCGTTAAATCAACCATGAACAACTTCCGTTTTTGGTCGCAATTTTCGTACTTCACGACCTGTTTGCCACAATTCGGATTCTCTGATTTCTGAAAGTTCTCCTTCCAATGTTTCACGGTAATTGGCTTTACTTCCTTCTGCGATAACGCGTTTTGCTTCGCGACCCGATTTCACTTCTTCATACAATTGCTCGAACACAGGTAATGCTGCGTCTCGGAATTTGCCTTTCCAATCTAGTGCGCCTCGCTGTGCTGTTACCGATGTATTTGCGTACATCCAATCCATTCCGTTTTCAGCGACTAGTGGCATTAAACTTTGTGTCAATTCTTCAACCGTTTCATTGAATGCTTCGGATGGTGAATGTCCATTTTTGCGCAATACAGCAAATTGTGCTTCAAACATGCCTGCGAGTGCACCCATTAAGATGCCGCGTTCGCCAGTCAAATCGGAATAGACTTCTTTTTGAAAATCGGTTTCAAACAAATAGCCTGATCCAACTCCAATTCCCAATGATACGGCCGTTTCGTATGCCTTTCCAGTGAAATCTTGGTAAACTGCGATACTTGAATTGATGCCTTCTCCTTTTAGAAATAACCGACGCAAAGAGGTGCCTGATCCTTTTGGAGCAACCAATACAACGTCGATATTTGTTGGGGGAACAATTCCCGTTTGTTCATTGAATGTAATGCCAAAACCATGAGAAAAACACAAGGTTTTGCCTTCTGTTAGAAAGGGTGAAACTGTTTTCCACGCATCAATCTGACCAGCATCTGACAATAAATAACAGATGATACTCGCTTGTTTTGCTGCTGCTTCGATACTAAAAAGTGTTTCTCCTGGAACCCAACCATCATTGAGTGCTTTTTGCCAGCTTTTTCCACCTTCGCGTTGACCAACTATCACATTGAAACCATTGTCGCGCAAATTGAGCGATTGCCCTGGACCTTGCACACCATAACCTATTACAGCGATTGTTTCATTTTTAAGCGCTGATTGTGCTTTTTCTAATGGGAATTCATCGCGTGTTACGACTTGTTCCGCTACTCCTCCAAAATTAATTGTTGCCATTTGTTGTGTATTTATTTATGAATGTAATTCTATTAAAAATGCTTCCAATGTTTTCATCGGTTTGGTAACCGCTACTCTTCCTGATCGGGAAAATTCTAAAATTTCAAATCCCTTCAATGCTGCTACAATTCCGTCAATTGAAACGACTTGTCCTGTCAATTCAAAAACAGCGTATTCTGGTGAAACAGCCAATAGTCGGGCGTTGAATTGTCGGATAATTGTTTCCAATTCTGTCATTCGACTCAGTTCTAGTCGCACTTTGATCAATGCTAATTCTTGGTAAACTACCGCATCATCTGCATGAAAAAATGCCTTCAAAACATCCACTTGTTTTTCCAATTGAGCGACCACTTTTTTGACTTGTTGTTCTGTTTCTTGCGCTACTATTGTATAGCGATACACGTTTTTCACTTCTGTTTCTGAAGCAGTGATACTTTCTATATTGATGTGTCTTCTGGTGAAAATAATTGTCAATCGATTGAGGATTCCAATTGTGTTTTCGGTGAAGACTGAGATATTGTATGTTTGCTTTTCCATCTTAATTCAATCGTATTTCGGCAACTGATGCCCCTGTTGCTACCATTGGGAATACATTTTCTTCTCGTTCTACGACACATTCCAAGAATGCGCTTCCAGTGGTTGTCAACAATTGTTCTACTGCTTTTTCCAATTCATCTCCTGTACTAATTTTGTTTGCTGGAATGCTGTATCCTTTCACAATTGCACCAAAATCGGGGTTCACGATCTCTGTAAAGGAATACCGTCGATCAAAAAACAACTGTTGCCATTGGCGCACCATTCCTAAGAAATGATTGTTGAGAATGATGATTTTAACAGCCATTCCGAATTGTAAAATCGTACCCAATTCCTGAATGGTCATTTGAAAACCGCCATCACCGATAATGGCTACCACCGTTTTATGAGGATTCGCTACACTTGCGCCAATTGCAGCTGGTAAGGCAAATCCCATCGTTCCCAAACCGCCCGATGTAATATTGCTCCGCGAAGAAGTGTAATTGAAATACCGCGAAGTGACCATTTGATGTTGGCCCACATCGGTTACTACAATGAGGTCTTGGTGTTTTTTGTTCCATTCACTCAGTTGATGAACAACACATGCCATGTTCAATTCTTCTCTTTCGGGCGAAATAGTGTGCTGAATGACTTCATTGAATTCAATTTGCTCCAATTCCCTGAATTGTTGAATCCATTGATTGTGCGAACGTTCTTCAACGATTTCCGTTAGAAATTCCAACGCTTGTTTTGCATCAGCATGTACCGCAATTTCTGTTGTTACAATCTTGTGTAATTCAGCTGCATCGATGTCTATGTGAATGATCTTTGCCTGTTTTGCATAACGATTCACATCTCCCGTTACGCGGTCATCAAAGCGCATGCCTATGGCGATCAACACATCACATTCATTTGTCAATATATTGGGTGCATAATTCCCGTGCATTCCCAAATAACCCACATAGTTTTTATGATCTGCAGGAAAAGCTCCTAGTCCCAATAAGGTAGACGCTACTGGGATTCCTGCCTTTTCCACAAATCGGAGTAATGCTTCCTCTGCTTCACTCAACAAAATGCCTTGTCCGATCAATAAATACGGTTTGTGTGCTGAATTGATGAGCGTAGCAACTTCTTCGAGTTTCGCTTTATTCAACTGAGGTATTGGTTGATAACTGCGAATGGACATACATGGTGTGTACTCAAAATCTGTGAGTCCAAATTGTGCATCTTTCGTAATGTCAACCAAAACAGGTCCAGGACGACCACTTTTCGCGATGTAAAATGCACGTGCTATTGCTGAAGCAATTTCTTCTGGTTTTGTTACCTGAGTATTCCACTTGGTAACTGGCATGGAAATTCCCATTACATCTGTTTCTTGAAAAGCATCTGTTCCGAGTAAATGCGAAGCCACTTGACCAGTAATGCAAACCAATGGTGTAGAATCGATTAAAGCATCAGCTAAACCCGTGATTAAATTCGTAGCTCCCGGTCCAGAAGTAGCAAATACAACTCCTGTTCCTCCACCCGAACGCGCATACCCTTGTGCAGCGTGGATTGCTCCTTGTTCATGTCGAACCAAGTAATGTTGAAAGCGATCTTGGTAATCATACAACGCATCATAAATGGGCATAATTGCGCCACCCGGATATCCAAAGATTGTTGTTACACCTTCTAATTCAAGGCATTTCATTACTGCCTCAGCGCCGGTTATTTTCTGTTCCATTATTTATCTGTTACGCAACCCTCAGAGGCTGATGAAACGCATTTTCTGTACTTGTACAAAACACCACTTTTCACCGTTGAAATTGGTTGTTGCCATTGTTTTTTTCTTCTTGCTAATTCTTTTTCTGAAATGCACAATTGAATGGTGTTTTTCTCAGCATCAATACTGATTTCATCACCATCGCAAACCAGTGCAATTGGTCCGCCATCATAAGCTTCTGGAGTAATGTGACCGACCACAAAGCCGTGTGTTCCTCCCGAGAAACGACCATCCGTTATCAATGCAACTGAATTTCCCAATCCTGCTCCCATAATAGCGGAAGTTGGTTTGAGCATTTCGGGCATTCCAGGACCGCCTTTTGGGCCACAATAACGGATCACGATGACTGTTCCTTTCGTGACTCGACCTTCTTTTACAGCTTGGAAAACAGTAAATTCATCATCAAACACCATGGCAGTTCCTTTGAATGATTGTCCTTCGTTGCCACTGATTTTCGCAACAGCACCTTCGGGAGCAAGATTTCCATACAAGATTTGTAAATGTCCACGTGAACTGATCGGATCTTCGATTCTACGAAACACATCTTGATCTACAGGTAAATCAGGAACCGATTCCAAGTTTTCTGCTAGTGTTTTTCCAGTAACTGTTAAGCATTTTCCGCACAATAAACCTTGATTCCACAAGTATTTCATAATGGTTGGTAAGCCACCAATTGCATGCACATCCTCCATGAGGTATTTTCCACTTGGTTTTAAATCGGCTAAAACGGGAACACGATCTGAAATGGACTGAAAATCTTCCAATGTCAATTCAATACCTACTGAATGCGCCATCGCAATTAAGTGCAAAATAGCATTGGTGGAACCGCCTAACACTGAAACGATTGTCATGGCGTTTTCAAATGCTTTGCGTGTCATGATATCGCGCGGTTTGATGTCTCGTTCCAACAACAAACGCATCGCTGTTCCTGCTTGCAAACACTCGGTTTGTTTTTCAATGCTCAATGCCGGATTAGAAGAAGAATAAGGCAAACTCATTCCCAACGCTTCAATTGCTGCGGCCATGGTATTTGCGGTATACATTCCGCCACAAGCTCCAGCACTTGGACATGCATTTTGGATAATTCCTTTAAAATCTTCGGCAGTTATTTTTTGCTCCATTTTAGCACCAAGCGCCTCGAATGCAGAAACGATATTCAATGATTTGCCTTTCCATTTTCCAGAATGAATTGTTCCGCCATAAACCATGATAGCTGGCCGATTGAGCCTTCCCATCGCGATAACTGAACCGGGCATGTTTTTATCACATCCGACAACTGCAATCAATCCATCGTACCATTGAGCGCCCATCACCGTTTCAATGGAATCAGCTATGACATCTCTTGAAACCAATGAAAAACGCATGCCAGTTGTACCATTCGAGATGCCATCACTTACACCTATGGAATGGAAAATCAATCCCACAAGTTGTTCATTTGTAAAGCCACCTTTTACCGTTTTAGCCAGCTCGTTGAGGTGCATATTGCAGGTGTTTCCTTCGTAACCAGTGCTAACGATTCCAACTTGTGCTTTTTGAAAATCGTCGTCTTTAAAACCAATTCCATACAGCATTGCTTGTGCTGCTGGTTGTGTTTCGTCTTGCGTAATGGTTTTGCTGTATTTATTGAGTTCCATATTAAACGTGTAATTGATGATATTCATTTTTTGATACCCGTAAACGGTAACGTCGTTGGATTAATTGACTTTGAGTTTCTTCCCAATCCATAGGAAAGGTGTAGTCGTCTACTAGACTGATTCCGATTACTTCAGCTGCTGTTCCACAGAAAAAGGCGGCATCAGCAGTTTGGATTTCTTCGGGTTTAAAATGCCGTTCTTCTACTTCAATACCAAGGTCTTTTGCGAGTTCGAAAACGGTAGCACGTGTAATTCCAGCTAGGATGTTACCCAAAGGAGGTGTTACCAATTTTCCGTCTTTTTCAAAAAAGAAATTGGCGCCCGGACCCTCAGCAACATTGCCATGCTGATCTGTCAAAAGTGCTTCATCAAAACCGCGACTTTTTGCTTCAGTTGTAGCTAGAATGCTATTGGTGTAATGGCCAACTACTTTTGCTTCAACATGACACGATTTTGGATTTGGTCTTTGGTAGGGTGAAAGCGTAACTTGGAGTAAACGATCGCCCAAATACTTGCCCCATTCCCACGCCATGATCACCAAATGAACATCGGTTGTGGGTGTTAAAGACATATTACTTCCTAGGTAAACCAATGGTCGTATATACGCATCGGAAAGTCCGTTTTTTTCCAACAATTGATAGGTCAGGATTTCCAGTTCTTCAGAGGTATAATTCAAGTCGATGTGCATCATTTTTGCTGAATAATGCAGTCTGTCAAAATGTTCTTTTGCCTTGAATATTCGTGTGCCATCTGGTGTGTCATAAGCACGGATACCTTCGAAGACACCGTTGCCATAATGCATGGTTTGGTTGTACACATCTGTTGTAGCTTGGTGCGCTAAAACAAAATTTCCGTCTTTAAATAGTACTGTGTTTTCGTCGAAATAATTCATGATTGTTATTGTTTAAAAAATAAAAAACCCCTCTGGCTTTCGCGAGAAGGGCTATAATGTTTATATATAGTTTTTCCTTCTCATTCACGGTTGTGAATAATGACACGAATAATGACCACTTGTAAAAGTGCTACGCGCATACTGAGGTGTTTCATGTTCTTCAAGTTTAATTTTTAGTTCAAAAAAAAGCCGCTCCTGTTAGGGAACGGCTTTCAATTATTTCAATTATAATTATACCAATCCCAGCGCACTGTCACTAATGACGATGACGTTAATCTGAATGATATTGATATTGACTGTTTTCATAATTCGAGCTGCAAATATATGTTTTCTTTTTTACCGTTGTTAAATAAATTGATTGAATGTTCATTTTTGTGTTATTATTTTATCTGCCTCAAACTTCCGTATTCTGTGCCGACCGTACAATTTAAAAAATGAATTATTTCGATTTTCCAAATAGAAAAATATTCCTTTATTCTTTTATAATCAATTAATTACGATCTTTTTTCACGTTCGTTCAATCTTGTTTTTGGTAAATACAAACCATTCCTCAATCAAGAATGGTTTGCCCCAACTAGTAGCTATAGATTATAGGGAATTTTTTTATTTAATGATTTTTGAAACAATGGACATTTCTGTATTTGCTACTTCAATGACATAAATTCCTGCTGATAAATCACTCGCTAAAATGAGCGAACGATTGTGTTTCGATGGATCTAATTGAACCAGTTCTGTTTTTACCAATTTGATGACTTTTTCTGTGGCATCGAGGTAATATTCCAAGGCAGAAACATAGTGACCTTTATTTTTATGGACAATTCCAAGAATGGTATTGGCATTAATGACATAAATGGAAGGTCGATTCCCTGCTTGAGTCAAAATGGTTTCTGCCGTAGCTGTTGGATCTGTTTTACCTGATTCTAACTGTTGGAAAGCGCGTTTTTCAAGTTCAGCGAGTGATTGTTGTTGCGCGGACGCTTCTTGGGCAAATACACTAGCGCACAATCCGAAACAACATAGTAATAATCGCTTTTTCATACTAATAAACAGAGATGGAAATTAGTAAAAAGAACGATTAATTCCCATACGTCATCAAATACGATTTCAAGAATTCATTGATCTCGCCATCCATCACTGCTTCTACATTTCCTGTTTCATGTCCAGTGCGCACATCTTTTACCAATTTGTAGGGATGCATCACATAATTGCGGATTTGTGATCCCCATTCAATTTTTTTCTTGCCCGCTTCAATCTCGTTGCGTTTTTCCAATCGTTCGCGCAAAACCAATTCATAGAGTTGGGAACGCAATAATTGCATGGCTTTTTCTTTGTTGGCTAATTGCGAGCGTGATTCGGAGTTTTCAATAATGATTCCTGAAGGCGCGTGACGTAAACGAACCGCTGTCTCCACTTTATTGACATTTTGTCCACCTGCACCACCTGAACGAAAGGTATCCCAAGTGATATCTGCAGGATTGATATGGATTTCAATATTGTCATCAACCAACGGATATACATATACCGAAACAAAGGAAGTATGTCGTTTGGCGTTGGAATCGAACGGCGAGATGCGCACCAATCGGTGAACACCATTTTCACCTTTGAGGTAACCAAATCCAAATTCACCTTCAAATTCGAGGGTTACGGTTTTTACACCAGCAACATCGCCTTCTTGGTAATTGAGTTCGGTAATTTTATAGCCATTTTTCTGTCCCCACATCATGTACATACGCATGAGCATTGAAGCCCAATCGCAACTTTCTGTGCCGCCAGCTCCTGCAGTTATTTGTAAAACAGCGCTCAAGCGATCTTCTTCGCCAGAAAGCATGTTTTTCAATTCAATTTCTTCGACCTCAATCAATAATTTCTGGTGGGCTTCTTCGCATTCAGATTCTTCGGCTGCACCTTCTTTCACAAAATCAATGAGTACTTCTAGGTCATCCAACTGCGATTTCAAGTTGCTATAAGCATCAATCCAGAATTTGAGGGTACGAATATCTTTCATCTCCAATTCAGCCTTTTTCGGATCATCCCAAAAGCCCGGATCTTGCGTTTTTAGCTCGCTTTCTTGCAATTCCATTTGCTTTTCAGGAATTTTCAAATAGACAGAAATTGCCTTAATTCGAGCACCAATATCCTTTAGTTGTTCATTGTTAACCATGGTGCAAAAGTAAATTGAAATTTGGCAAAAGAGAAATAATATCACCGATTGACTTAAAACAGCTAGATTCATCTAGGATTCGATAAAATGCAGGTGATGAAATTGAAATGAGAAAAATCATGTATTTGCTAATAAAACACCCATTGCATTCCATTAAAAATAATACATTTGTGCGTGAAATTCGGAGCAGGATTTGCAACGAATAAGTGGATTTGAAAAACAAAATATAGAACAAGATGAATATTCCAGCTACATTAAAGTATACGAAAGATCACGAGTGGGTGAGTATCGACGGTGATATTGCTACTATTGGGGTAACTGATTTTGCACAAAGTGAATTGGGTGATATTGTTTTCGTTGAAATCGAAACAGTAGGCGAAACAATGGATCAAGAGGAGGTTTTTGGAACAATTGAGGCTGTGAAAACAGTTTCTGATTTGTTTATGCCTGTTTCTGGTGAAATTATTGAATTCAATGAAGGTTTAGAATCAAATCCAGAAGCGGTGAATACGGATCCTTATGGAGCTGGTTGGATGATCAAAGTGCGCATGACAAATGTATCTGAAATAGATGGTTTATTGGATGCAGCAGCTTATGAGGCATTAGTAGGATAATTCTTACATTAATTGATAGAATCAAATCCCATTGGAATTTTCTAATGGGATTTTTTTTGTAAGTTCGGCTTGAAATAAAACGAAAATTGCGGTATGAATTTCAGTTTAGTGCGAATATTGGGTCTATTCTTCATCCTTTCGCTTTCTTGTGGTGTATTCGCACAAGCCGATTCTATTCGCACGAAGGTAGATGAATCCGCTCATTTCCCTGGTGATTCCAAAGCGTTGCATTTATGGATTGGAGAAAACCTAACATTCCCAGATTCCGTGCGATTGAATAACGAATTTGTAACCCATTTTTCAGTTTCGTTTGTCGTTGAATCAGATGGTCGTCTAACTGAAATTCGAGTAATCAGACCAGATAATACGGGATGGAATCGGCATATTGCTAGTGTGATCAAATCGATGCCCCGTTGGATTCCAGCAAAAGTTGAAGGCTTAGATGTTCGCTCGAAGATTCAGTTGCCTATTATTCTAAGTTCAGAATAAAAAGCAGGTGTCTAAAAAGAACCACCAATTTTTAATCCACCTCATGGGTTGACTCAATGATGACGCTTTTTAGACAGACTCTTCTCTAGGGTCACACGCTACACAACCACTATTCTTTTATAATTCTACTCGTATAGGTTTTTTCACCATCTGAAACTCGTAAAAGGTAAACTCCAGTTGCCAATGGAGCAAGATCTATTTGCGTACCTTCCAATCTACCAGCGTTAATTAATTTACCTGCCGTTGTCACCAATTGATAATTGAAGTCGGTTGAATGTCCTGACGGCAAAACAATGCTTATTTTTCCTGTGGTTGGATTGGGAAATACATCCATGTTGAAGTCAAGTGTAGACTGCTCACCAAAGTTCAAAATCGCCAATGGGACGTTTGTCACCAAGTAACCACTATCTCCAATTCCAAACACAATGGAATCATTGTAAGAAGAGAAATCGTAAATAGGATGCTCAACATTTTCGTAATTCCAGATATGATTATTTGTAGCAGTAAAAATTAGACCTGTACTCCCAAAATTTTCATTCGCTCCAGTATAAATCTTTCCATTTCCCGCTTGGTGAATTCCAAAATAATCAGGATAGTAGAAAGTCGCCATACTAGATTCTTCCAACCAAGTAAGTCCACCATCGTGTGAAGTCAATAACCCAAATCCAGATCCATCAATCTGATCATAGCCTGCAAAAGCTAAGGTATCATCGACAATTAAAATGGAGAGCAAAGGCACGTCAACACCATATGGGCTAGCAATTGTATCCCAGTTTTGTCCACCATTTGTTGTACGTAAAAAACGACCGCCAGCACTGGAAGCTAACCCTAAATTTGCGCCATAAAAATCAATGTCCGTAATTCTATTATTGGCATTGAATGTAACAGCATTGATGGTTGCCGCCGACCAAGTTCCATTGACAAACTGATCAACCAATTCACCTTGAAAACAGCCCGATCCTCCAATAACACCATTGTTTTCATCGAAAAAATACATGCCTTGATTGAAACACAAATTAGAAGAAAGTGAGAGTGCTTGCCACGTTAGTCCACCATCAATGGTTTTGTATGAACCTGAATAAGGCCCAACAGTTGCAAAACCAATGGTTTCAGTAATGAATTGCAATTTAATGATGTGTTCACCATTTGGATAAAAAGTAATTCCAGAATAATTGACTTCTTGCCACGTCTGTCCACCATCGATGGTTTTGAGCAACAAGCTGTCGTTTCCACCAATATAACCCACTGATGGTGATGGAAAATCGATTGTGTTTAATTGTTTGCTTGTTCCAGTTGGAATCTGAAACCAGTTTTGTGCATGAACTGACACTGCCAGTAAAATGCAAGAGAGGAGTGCTGATTTTTTCATGGTACTTATTTTTACTTTCTACAAACCTACAACGAGTTGAGTTTTGAAAAAACGTACAATTGTACCTTATGCATGTATTTTCGCGAATTCAGAAGGAGATAACCCTGTTTGTGTTTTAAAAAACTTACTGAAATGACCAGGGTCTTCAAATTCAAGATTAAATGCTACTTCTTTTGCTGTCAACCCCATTTTTAATAAACGGCGCGCTTCCATAATGATTTGCTTATAAATGATCGTGCTTGCAGAGGCACCTGTTTGCGCTTTTACGATTTCATTGAGTTGTTTTTCAGACACAAACAACAAAGCAGCATAGTCTTTTACTTTTTTTAGTGTGCGGTATTGTCGATAAAGTGATTGTCTAAATTCCTGGTAAATTTTCCCATTAGAAGTAGTTTGCATTGGTACAATTGCAGGTCGTGTCCGCATACATTGTATAAATAACAAGGACAAGTTGTGAAGTAAAAACTCGTGTTTGAAGGGATGAGCAGATTTAAAGTCATTTCCAATTCGTTGAGCGAGATCCCAGATTTGCGTTTGTAATTCCTTTTCCACTAAATAAGTTGGTGGAAATTCATGAATATCATAACACGTATGATCATAGAGAAAATCTGCAATCAACGGATCATTCATGAAAACATCTGCTTCAAATAAAAAGACATATCCATTGGAATCTAAAGAGCGATTGACTTGATGAACTCTACCAGGAGCAACAATGTGAATTGCATTATCGTGAATTTCAAATGATTCAAAATCAATACTATGGGTTCCGCCGCCTCGTTCAAACACAAAAAATTCAAAATACTCGTGGCGATGAGGGGATGTGAAATCATATTCGACTAATGTTCCCAATTCATTAACGATGATTCTGGGATGTTTTTTATCTGCAAGTTCATGTGTAGGAATCATGACCTAAATATATCAAATAGAGGTCAATGAACCAACTAATTCCGTATTCAAACTCGGATTCCTATTGGATGTGATACGTGTATTGTTTAAAATACACATGATTCGATTTAAAGCGGCATATTTTTTGTTTCTTTGAGCAAAACAAATAGATTATGAATATTCTACGTTATTGCACATTCATCGGATTGGTAATCATTTCGCTTGCCTCTTGTACAATTGTAACTTCCACAAATGTGCCCGGTAAAAAGGCTGCTAAATTTCCGAAAAGCTTAATAGGTAAATATGAATTGCAATATCCAGAAGCCTTGTCAATGCTTGCAGGTGAAGAACCAACATACGTTACGTTCAAAGCAGATCGTATGATTATTGATAATACGGAAGGGCAAACTACGAATATGATTGGTGACTCATTGTTCTTGTCAACAATCGGCAAACAAGTCTATATTTCATTAGGAGTTGAACCGAATATTAGTGTTTTTAAAATAGTAAAAAGCGGCAAGAACCTTGAATTATTTTCCATGTGCTCTAGTGAAGGCGTTACTTTAAGTGATTTAGAAAATTATTTCTCAAAAGTAGAAGAAATTCCTGGCGAAGTGGATGACGAAGGCGAAGTTGGAGAATCAAGTTATACAGTAACCATCGATGATGCTAAATTGGATAGCTATTTCAAAAGTAAACTGCCTATGTCCGATCCATTTAAGTTGATCAAACAATAATCGCTTGCTTAATCGATACGTGCAATGCCTTGGTTAGTCGCTTTTCTGATTTCATTTTCTGTTGCTCATTTGCCTGCACATTCAAGTCGTTTTATAAATGGATCAAGTGATTTTTTAACGGTCTCAAAAGTTGCAAATCCAGCAATAACGCGAGAAGAAGCAATTAAAATCGCTCGTAAAAAGGGGTATTATAAAACGGGAAAAGAGTGGCGCGATCCAAGTGTTGAGTTGAACACGGGAACAATGATTTGGACCATTACTTCTCTTTGTTATGAAACCACTCATAAAGGTGATTGTAAACACACAAATGGTTGTACGATCGTTATTCGAAAGGTCATTACAATTGATGCCCATACAGGAAAGGTGATTGATAAAAAGAAGACCCGAAAAAAAACGCCCAATTATGAATAGATTGTTGCTAACATGGAGCTTTGTGTTGCTTGTTTTTTCAGCATTTAATCAGCAATTTGGAACATTAATTGTTTCTGATTTAGATGATCCTACCCTTCAAGTAGAAGGCGTTTCTGTGTTTTTAGGCAGTGAATTATTAGGTAAAACCGATCATGTGGGGTGTTTCCTGTTTCCACGAAAATTAAAAGGTACTCTCACACTTTCTCATCCGCACTATGAAAAAACAACCCTGAAAGTGAAAACGAAATCAGGAAAGACAACAGAAACTGATTTAATGATGAACCAAGCGATGTATGATTCGTTAAAAACGGTTACTTCATCGATCATTTATGCAAAATGTCTTCCTGCGAATCCTGAATCGATCTACTTAACGAATGAGAATAATCCTACTTTTTCAGAGGAATTGGAAGTCTATCTTCAATCGGTATTGAACTATCCAAAACGGGCTTTGCTGAATAATGAAAAAGGAACGGTACGTTTACGATTTGCCATTGAAGTTGACGGAACTGTTTCCTGCATAGAAATCATTCAAGGCGCAACATTTGAGTTAGATAAAGAAGCTTTTCGTGTTATTTCGACCATGCCTAAATGGCAACCAGCTAAAAGAAATGGTGTTCCTGTGGCATCACTTTATACCATTCCTATTGCATTTCCGTTTGAGTAAAATGGTTGCAAATTGGAGAGGTAATTGATCCAAAATCAAATTAAACAAAGCATTACGGATTGGTTCGAAGTAAATTTTTTACTTTTATCATCTCATTTAATCTCAACATTAACGTATGCCCCTCCAAAAGATCCTTCATCTATTCATTTTTATTGGATGCTGCTTTTACAGTTCGATCTGTTCTTTTACGTTTGCCCAACAGGATTTTAATCATTTCCAAACGCTTAGTTCTCAAGGAGCCATACCGAATGATTTTACCCAAGCAACATCGGAGAAAATCGATGACGATATCGCTGCGCAACGAACGGATTTATCTCCATCAAAAGAGAAGGTTTTTTTGAACGGCATTCACCATTCTATTGATCAAATGCTTCATTCTGGCTCAGTCATTTATGGCGATGAGATTTCCTTGTATGTGGAAGCAGTTGCGAAAAATCTCTTGCGCGATGAACCAGAATTATTGAGCCAATTGCGGTTTTACACCATTAAATCCAATGAAACCAACGCACTTTCAACGGATCAGGGAATTGTATTTGTAACCACTGGGTTGATTTCACAATTGACTTCCGAAGCACAATTAGCCTATATTCTTTCACATGAAATAGCTCACTTTACCGAAAAACACGTTGCTGAAACATTTGATTGGAAATCGAAAAACAAGTACGAAGCGAACCGCATTGAAAAATTGAGTTCCTATTCGAAAGACCATGAATTGGAAGCTGATAAATTGGCATTAATCCGGTACCACAAAGCGGGTTATAGTATGCATGAAATTGTAGGAACATTTGATGTGTTGATGTATTCTTATTTGCCATTTGACGAAGTAGAAGTGCCGAATAGCTATTTTTCATCAGATAGCTTTTACATTCCTGACACGTATTTCGCCACCAAAAAATACCCCATCAAGGCAGAAGAAGATTACAACGATACGCGTAGTTCGCATCCCAATATCAAAAAACGTAAGGAAGCAGCATTGGAAGGAGCAACCGATTTTGCCAACTGGGGAACGACTCGTTTTTCGCAAGAGGAAAGCACGTTTTACTACATCCGAAATTTGGCGCGTTTTGAAAGTATTCGCACAGATCTCATTGATGCGGAATTTGGAAAAGCACTGTATTCTATTTTCTTATTGGAACGCGAATTTGCTGAGTCTGTTTACCTGAAGCGTATGAAGGCTCAAGCGTGGTTAGGATTGACTCAATTTAAAATAGCGAATCAGCAAAACAACACCATTCCTAATTCAAGTGACTATGAAGGTGAAAGTGCAGCGATGTATTTTTTCATTAAAAAATTGAACGATGAAGCCATGATGACTGTGGGTATTCGTAAAATTTATGACATTCAAAAAACGCTTCCAGAAGATCCTATGATTACAGGAATAGTTGACCGCTTAGCAAAAACAGTTGCGGAAAGTGATCGTTTTTCTTGGGATCAATATTCGAACAAAAGTTTCCATGAAAGTGCAGAACTTGCGCTCGCCAAAAAAGATTCTGTTAAAGTGGCTGAAGAAGTAGTGAAAACGGATATTCCAACCTCGAAGTACGATCGGATTAAAACGAAGAAAAACATCCATACTCCAGAGAGTTTTGATTCCTCAAAATTTTACTATTACGGATTGTCTGATGTGTTATTAGATTCAGCATTTCGTGGGAGATATACAACTTATCATAAGGAATTTCAATCGAAAGAAGCACAAAAAGAGGCGCTACGAAAGATGTCATCAAAAGAACGCTACAACTATGAAAAAGAACGAGCGAAAAAGGAAGCAGATCCGCTAGCTGTTGGATTGGATCATTTTATTCTTGTGCAACCAAGCGTTTTATCGTATAGGAAAGGAGTTGTAAATTGGGCTGTTTCTGAAAAGAGTGAATCGCAATTAGATGAGGTTATCCGAGATGTGGCAGAAGATTTAGCGATTGAAGTTCATCAGGTTGGTAAAAAATCGATTGTGGACAATGGAACAGTGAGTTTCAATGAACGCAACACACTTTATTCGTTATTGGAGCAAAAAACACATTACGATGAAGTGGAATTGTTTCCCGTTGATTACGACGCATTGAAAGTGATTGAAGCGAACTACGGTACATCGAACATCATGTACACAGCTGTTGAGCATTATTACGATGCGAATATTTATTGGCCAGTAGTGGGTTATAGTGTGCTACTTTTCCCAACATTACCAATTACGTTGTTTGTTTACATTCCTATTCAATTGATTCGCGGGAATCATACAGAAATCACGACATTGACACTTGATGCAAGCACTGGTTTGTTAAAAGCTATCACAACTGATGACTTTCGTAATAAACCAAGAAAACATTACCTTGGGTCACATTATCACTTTATTTTCAGCCATCTAAAATCAACCCCGAACAAATGAAAATCAACATATTGGTACTAGTATTTCTTGTTTTTCAAATAGGTAATGTTAGTTGGTCGCAAAAGGGAGGATTATACGGTAAAAATCGTTTTGTAGAGTTCTCGATGGTTGGAAATTCACCGGTAATAAATAATCTGACCAATAAGGCTGGTTTTTATGTTAAAAGTGGTTCTAATTCGCTTGTAGAAGGATCTGATCGTTTTAATGGTGGCTTTTATGGTGCTATCGGTATTGCACCTAGACGTAATTTTGCAATCAGTTTAAGTGGTGGATTATGGTATTCAAATTCGGTGGCTCCCAATCAAATTTTTTTCCCAGATTCATACAGTTATAGCGGTTATTCTTCTTTCTATGTGTATCATGAAAACTTGTCTATTCGAACAATGACCATCATGCCTATACTTCATTTTGGAGGAAGTAGGGAGTTACTTCCTGTTGGACTCTCGCATGAATTGGGTTTTGGTTATTCAAGTTCAAGTGTTGTGAAAAAGGATTATGTAGTTAAAGCAGATGGATCGTATGTATATGCAAACAACCAAACGTACACAGATATTCCAAAATTGATTGATAGTATTGTGGCAGTAAATGGTAGTTATATTAATTACGATCAAAAATACAAGGGATTTGTACTCATGTATGGATTGAAATTCCGCACTCCCATCAATAAGAGGTTAATGCTCAATTATGGAATCCGGTATACAGTTAATTTTGTAAATAATGAAGGTTATAACACCTACAGTACTCCGAATAATTACAACTATAACAATGCCCTTTTTGCTCAGATCGTATCTCAAATTAGAAGAACTCAATTGCGCAATTTACTGAGTTTAAATATTGGATTAACGTTTGCTTTTTAACCTGTTATTCAACGGATAAAGTGAGTAGTCTTTTATTCCAATCGGAATTAGGCTTTCAGTAAACTAACCTCTTTCTCCAATACATCAATTTTGAGTTGAAGGGTCCCAACTTGCTGAGAAAGTAAGACTAATTGTTCGCCGAGAGCATTTTTGTAGATGAGATCTGTGTCGCTGGTGTTTTCCAATGATTTTAAGCCTAATAAATCAATCACATCAGCATCGAGCAATTCGGCAATTTGAAACAAGCGTTTTACTGTAATTCCCGTTTTACCACATTCAATATTTGAATAGGAAGTGCTTGCTGTAAAACCCAATTCAAATGCCATATTCTCTTGAGTCAAACCCTTGGCATTACGTGCTAAACGAATTCGTTCTCCGATCTCCCTTTTCATAGTATAAAATTACGGGAGGAGAGCAAAAAAAGGATTTATCTGAAATTGATTAATTTACTTTAAACTGTATTAATTATTGTTTAAATGAATTTTTTTTTGAAATTGGTGTAGCTGTTTCAATAACTTGAAGTTGCGCCTCCAACATGTTCAATCGGGTGCCAAGTTGTTTTTAATTCTTGAAAATCCATGATGTAATACGGATTTTCTTCTGCCATTTTAGCGAAGTCTGTTGTATAGTGAAAAACGCGTTTTACATTCACAATTGCAGCTGCTTCCAACATAGTAGCATTTTCAGTTGTGCCACCAGCATACAAAACAGCATTGATGTCCATGTGTGTACCAAATTGTTCGATCAATTCTTTTTCCGTTCCTGTAAGAATATTGATAACACCTCCAGGAAGATCAGAAGTTGCTAGTACTTCAGCAAATGTAATGGCACAAAGAGGCAACTGTTCAGAAGCAAGTACAACGCAGGTGTTTCCACCAACAATAACAGGTAAAATAGAGGAAACCAATCCAATTAATGCGTTTGTTTGTGGCGCAATAATTCCCACCACTCCCATTGGTTCATGTGTTGAGAAATTAAAATGAGAAGAAGCAACTGGATTCACTGAACTGAAAACAGCGGTGTATTTATCGCACCAACCAGCATAATAAATTACCCGATCAATTGCTAAATCTACTTCCTGATTTGCTTTTGCTGCTGTGGCACCTTGTTGGATGATTTCAGCGATAAACTGATCACGTCTTCCTTCCAACATTTCAGCAATGCGGTAACAGATTTGGCTGCGGTTAAATGCAGATCGCTCCGACCAACCACCAAAAGCTTTTCGCGCAACTACAACTGCATTCCGCAGATCTTTCCGCGAAGACAAACACATATTCGCCAAGGGCTTTCCTTTTTTATCAAGTGGTGTGTAATAGCGCCCTGATTCCGTGCGGGGAAACTGTCCACCGATGTAGATTTTGTATGTTTTCAAAACTGGTAGTCTTTCCATCTATTCTAATTTTCAATTGAAAATGTAAAATTGAAAATGATTGAATCAACGTTTTATCTGAGAATTGTTCTCCTTTGTTTTAATAATTATTGAACTCAAAATTTTCAATAATTCGTTTGATTCATTTAATAATCTATTCAATTCCAAATTTTCAGTTTCTATATATGCTATTAATAATTCAATCCAATACCCACTTTCATCGCATTCTTTTTGTGCGATACTTAATTTATGCACAAAATCTGCTTTACTAATTGCATTCTGTGCTTCTCGAACATTTGCCCCAACTGAAGTCGCTGATCTTGAAAGTTGCTTAGAAAGAATGTATTCTTTTTCATGCTCTACAATTTGTTTACAACATTTGAGTGTATCTAATGCAAATTGAAATGTTCTTTTTTTAATGTCGAATTGACTGTTTTTCATACTTAATTGTTTATCCATTTCTATTTAAGATAGTGAAAAACAACACATTTTCAATTTTCAATTTTCAATTTTCAATTTTACATTTTCAATTTTACATTTTCAAATACGCCCCCAATCCTTGCAATCCTCCTTCTCTGCCAAAACCACTTTCTTTGTATCCTCCGAAAGGCGATGTTGGGTCGAATTTATTATAGGTATTCGCCCAAATTACTCCAGCGCGCAATTTTGTTGTGAGGTTAAAAATGCGTGAGCCTTTATCTGTCCAAACGCCAGCCGCCAAACCATAAGGTGAATTGTTCGCTTTTTGAATGACTTCATCTATGGAACGGAATGTTTGAATGGTTAAAACTGGACCAAAAATCTCTTCTTGCGAAATGCGACTGGATTGTGCCACATCTGTAAACAAGGTAGGTCGACAGAAATAACCGTTTTTAGGTAATGCGCACTTGCTTTCATAAATTGCAGCACCTTCGTTTTTACCAATTTCAATATACTTGCGAATCGTTTCCAATTGCTCTTTTGAATTGATGGCTCCGATATCCGTGTTTTTATCCAATGGATCTCCAACATAAAGTGTATCCAACCGATCTTTCAATTTTTGAATGACTTTTTCAGCAACCGATTCTTGCACAAATAAGCGCGATCCAGCGCAGCAAACATGTCCTTGATTGAAGAAAATTCCATTGACAATTCCTTCAACAGCTTGATCAAGAGGAGCGTCTTCAAAAATGATATTCGCCGATTTACCGCCCAATTCTAATGTCAATTTTTTTCCCGTTCCTGCAACTGCTTTTTGGATCATCTTTCCCACATTGGTTGATCCAGTGAAGGCTATTTTGTTCACATCTGGATGATTTACAAGTGCTGCACCTGTATCTCCATATCCAGTTACAATATTCACTACTCCTGCTGGCAAACCTGATTCATGAATGATTTCAGCCAATAAAAGTGCTGTCAATGGAGTTGTTTCAGCTGGTTTTAGAACCACACAATTTCCAGCAGCCAACGCAGGTGCAATTTTCCATGCAGCCATCAACAGCGGGAAGTTCCAAGGAATAATTTGTCCTACTACGCCCAATGATTGCACGGTTCGGTTGGGAAATGCATATTCCAATTTATCTGCCCAACCAGCATAGTAGAAAAAGTGATTACATGCCAAAGGAACATCCACATCACGAGATTCGCGAATCGTTTTTCCAGCATCAAGTGTTTCCACAACTGCCAATTCACGTGCTTTTTCTTGCATCAAACGTGCAATGCGGAAAATGTATTTACCACGTTCTTTTGCTGATAATTTGGACCAAACAGTTTCGTAGGCAATGCGTGCTGCTTTCACGGCTTTGTCGACATCGGTTTCATTTCCATGAGCTACTTCAGCAATTACTTTTTCTGTTGCAGGATTGGAGGTTTGAAAGTACTTGCCTGAAGTCGGAGCAACGAATTTTCCATCGATGTACAAATCGTAGCGTTCTTTCAGTCGTATGTGAGATGTACTTTCTGGACTCGGAGCGTAGTTCCAATCTCCATTAAAGTCAAATGCCGTTTTTTCGTTTTTATTTTTTGCCATTGCGCAATTCTTAGTCTATTGAGAAATAATCAGCCGATTGATAATGTCCCGATTCTTGTTTCATAATTTGCATGAGCACATCGTTTGCGAGAGAACTTGCTCCGAAACGGAACCAATCGTTGTTCAACCAACCATTACCAAGCGTTTCTTTCACCATAACAAGGTTGTGCAATGCCAATTTCGAATTAGAGATTCCACCAGCTGGTTTCATTCCAACTTTAATACCTGTTGCTGTGTAAAAATCTTTAATGGCACACAACATCGTATAGGTTACTTGCATGGTTGCTGCAGGTTGAATTTTACCAGTAGATGTTTTGATGAAATCTGCACCTGCGTACATTGCAATATCACTTGCTCTGCGCACTTGATCGAGGGAAGCCAATTCACCTGTTTCTAAAATCACTTTTAACCGAGCTTTTCCGCAGGCTTCCTTGATGGCTGCAATTTCGTCGAATACAAAGTTATAATCACCAGATAAAAATCGTCCTCGGGAAATCACCATATCAATTTCATCAGCACCGTTTTCAATAGCAAACTTGGTGTCAGCCAATTTAATGGCACGTGAAGCTTGTCCGCTTGGAAAAGCAGTAGAAACTGAAGCAACTTTTACTCCCGAACCTTCAACGGCTTTCTTCGCTTCTGCTACCATAGATGGATAAACACAAACAGCGGCTACTGTTGGTAAGCCGGGGTGTGCATCGTGCAAATGAATTGCTTTGTAGCACATTTGACGTACTTTTCCAGGCGTATCTTTACCTTCCAAGGTTGTGAGATCGATCATGTTCAAGATCATTTTCAATCCTTGCATCTTCGATTCATTCTTGATACTTCGGGTTTGAAAACGGGCGACACGTTCCTCAACACCCACCTTATCGACCGTTGGCGAAAGGCTAAAATCTGGAACGCGTTTCTGAGTTTTATTTATTGTCATGCTATTGGCACTAGTGTAACTGTATCAAAGATAGGAAACCACACCAAAGAACAAACGACTTGTGAAAAAGAAGTGGAACTAAAAGGAATTAGTTGGTATGAGAAATGGAATTCCAGTAGATTTTGGTGTTTGAAATTCCGAGATTGTTATCTATAGACAAAAGAATGGCTATCTTGATCGAACTAAAACGCAATGAACAAGTGCAACAAGATGCGAGCAATTCATTCTTACTGGAACTTGGAATTTCTTTAAAAGAAGAAAATTCTACTAGCAATCGTCGGAAATGGGCAGAGATGATAGTTGAGAAGAAGATTGCGGTAATGAGTTTAATGAACTTACTTCAATGTGAAGCCCCGATTCCGATTCGATTTACTTGGCTTATTGGGGATTTATGCGAAATAGCTCCTGCAATGGTAGCTCCTGCTATTCCACATTTTTATGCTGTTCGAAACACGATTCTTTTTCCCAATTTTGATCGAAGTTTGGCAAAAATGTACTGGTTGTGTGGCATTCCACTGGAAATGGAAGGAAAGGTTATTGATGAGTTATTTCAATTGTTAATGGATCCAATGATCAGTGTTTCAACGAAAAACTATGCGCTTTCTGCCTTGTTTGACTTCACAAAACATCAACCTGATTTGAAATCGGAATTAAGACTTGTTTTAGAAGATCAATTGCACAAAAATAGTGTGTCATTTGAAAAACATGCGTTGAAATTGCTGAAAAGATGGGATGGATAGAAAGAAGGAAGTTGAATGCGTGCTTTCAGTTTGAATGCGTATCTTGATCGCACAACAATTTCTATGAAAAATGGCTATTTCTTTTGGATCGTATTGCTGATTGTTTCATGTACATCACAATCGAAGCACTTGTCAACAGAATCGAACGAAACCATCAAGAAACAAAAGATTGATTCAACTAAAACTGAATCTGAGGCTTTACCAAAACCCATTATTATCTTTCAACAACTCAATAATTGTAAAGGCAATGAGTTGAGTTCAGCTGTTCAATCAGATGAACGACCAACTAACATTCGCAAGGAACAAAACGGCGATACCTTGGTTTTAAACTTCCAAATTGTTTCAGATTGTTGTCGTGAATTTGAGCAAGTTCTTCGTACTTCAAATGACACGATTTTTCTTGACTTTCAGTCGAAAGAAGAAAGCTATTGCGAATGTTATTGCACTTATAAATTACGGTATTCGTTAGTGAATAATGAGCGTTATGTTATTTATTTGAGGAAGAAAAAAGTTTAATTCTAATCGAACTCAGATGAATAAAAGTGTGTTTCGAGAAACGCTGCGCTATTAAGTAGGATAATTGAGAAGACTGCTGTTTTTGAAAAGTCAAATTAGCATAAAAGGCAAAGGCGCCGGGAGGCGCCTTTTTTAAATCATAATCTTCATTGAAAAATCAGTAAAGATTACTTTTCAACCTAACCTAACCACTATTCACTGTATAGGTTATAGAAATAATTGTGCCAAAAAAATAATTTTATCTTAATCTATTAGTAATCAAAGATTTGATTTTTTCCAACTAAATGGATTTGTCTCATTTTGAGACAAGATTCTAATCGTAAGAATTAAATTGAAATGTAAATAGCCTTTAAGCTTCCTAGAAGTATAGACATTCACTGATTTCAAAAGCCCATAAAAGAAAAAAGCTGCTCTCAGAGGAGAACAGCTTTTAACTAGTTAGTTTATTTTGCGATTAACGTGTAGCATTGATTTGTCTCAATGTACGGTTATCTAAAACGATTGCCTTTTTCTGTAATGCAGTACGAATTGATGTTTGGAGCGAGCCTCTTGCTTGTGCAACCATTTGCGCACGCTCTTTATCATAATTCCCAACTGTTGGTGCTTTAATTGTCTTGTTCAATTTAATCACGTAAACACCAATATTTCCTACTAATGGAATGGTTGTTTGACCATCTTTTAAAGCAGAGAATAAAGATCCAACTACTTCTGGCTCGTAACCTGCACCTTGGATGCTTGGGTTAGCAAACGTAATTTCAGCAGTTTTAACATCTGTATTACCTTTTTTAGCCAATGTATTCAAATTACGTGTTTTACCAATTTGCGCTTTGAATTTATTCGCTTTTTTCTCTTTAATTGCTTCTGCTTTCATTGTAACATAAGCATCTTCGTAACTTGGAGCACCTTTCTCTAAACGAATAGAAGAAACCATGGCAATTAAGTAACGGCCTTTGTCATTGATTGGAGAAGAACACATAGTACCTACAGTTACTTCTTGACCGTAAGCTAATCCAAGTATTTTTTGCTCAGCTAAGCGTGTATTCAATCCAGTTACTTTCGGTGCTTCTTCTAACATTTTGATTGGACGAGCAAAGTAACCTTCTTGTCTTGCCAATGTATCAAACAAGCTAACTTTAGCTAACAAATCTGTTTTCTTAGAGATTTTTGCATCAAATTCATTCAATATATTATAAGCTTTCTCACGCAACTCAGTTTCAGTATCTAAACTAGGTAGCAATGTTTTTTCGATCAAAGCCAATACAGGGTATTTTACTTCTTTACGATCCAACACTTCAATGATGTGGAAACCGAAATCAGTTTGAACTACACCAATTTTTCCAATAGGTTCGTCTGTAGAGAATTTCGCAAATTCAGGAACCATATCTTGATCCATGAAATCTGCATACTCACCACCTTTGTCTTTAGATCCTGGATCTTGTGAATACTTTGTTACGTATTCCGCAAAGTTGTCTTTGTTAACGATTTTCACCAAACTATCTGCCAATTTTTTCGCAGAAGCAATTGTTGCAGCGTCTCCACCTTTTTGAGCTGTAATTAAGATGTGACGTACCTTACACACTTTTGTGTTGAAGTCAATGATTTTAGCAATACGCGTTTTACCATTGTCGTTGTATGGTCCAACAATTTGTCCAATAGTAGCTGTTTTGAAAACAGTATCCAAAAATGGAGGATACGTCATACCTTGCTGTGCTTTTGGATCATTTTGTGGTTTAAACGTTGCACGGTGTGTACTTGAATAGAATTTCGCTTCAGAATACTTCAATACAAATAAAGAGTCATTGATGGAACGTGCAAAATTTGCTTTGATCGTGTCTAAGCCTTTATTGAATTCATTGGAATCTTTTTTAGAAGGCTGAATTGCTACATCAAAGTATTTTACATCACGACCTGCCAAAGCTTCATATTTCTTCTCGTCTTTGTGTGCATCGTAGAACGCGCGTACCTCTGAATCCTTGATTTTGATGTCTTCATCTTGAATGTCACGGAAAGGACGCAAAATATAAGAAACAGCTTTTTTCTCATTCTGAGCTGTATAATCTTCTTTTGCTTCTAATTTGGTAACATAAACAGTTTGACCAACCAATTGGAAGTATTTTTCTTGTTGACGTTGTGCACGCAAACCTTCTTTTGTTGTTTTCCAACTGTTCAATTGCTCAGCGTCTTTAGACGATTCACGTTCTTCAATAAAACGATCCAACTTTTTAGGGTCAAATTGTCCAGTCATTGAATCGGCAAACGATTGTGCAATCTCAGGTAATAACGGGAATCCGTCTTCACCATACAAGTATGCATCCAACTCTTGATCGCTAATGATGATGCCAAGTGCTTCGTATTCTTTGGATAAAAGCATAGAATCGACAACTTCTGCCCATGCACGATCTGCCGATTGTTCTTCATCTCGTTCTGTATATTCACGCTGTTGTTGTTGGTACTGAGCTTGATCACGCGTCACCATTTGTACTCTTTTGCGTTCATAAGCCATTGCATCAACTTCCTCATCTCCAACAGTTCCAATTGATATAGGACCAGTAGGTCTACTACAATCTTTTAGACCTGAAAAGATAAATGTTAAAAGCGCAAGACCAACAAAACCTACTAGTAAGTAGCGTCCTTTTTCTTGTATTTTACCAATAATTGCCATGTTATGCTATTCTTATTAAGGGTGCGAATATAATCAGTTGGTCTGACTTATAAAAGTTTCCTGTCGAAATTGTTCTGTTTGCACGTATTTGGCATATTTTAACAGCAATTAATTCAATCGGGAAAATCCAAAAAGAATGTTCAAACGTTAATGACTAAAAACAACGAATTATGAAACAAGGAATGCTTATAGTTGGACTATTCTTGATGGGCTTAACTGCTTGTGCTCAAACGAAGAAAAATGATAAAACGGCTGTAGAACGACCAGATCAACAAGAAATGGATACGCTTCAAAAAGCTTATTTTGCAAGTGGATGTTTTTGGTGTGTTGAAGGCGTTTTTGAATCAGTTGAAGGTGTTCGGGAAGTTGTTTCAGGTTATACTGGCGGTCAAACGGAAAATCCAACCTATGAAGAAGTATGCGGTGGAAGAACGGGTCATGCCGAATCTGTAGCAGTCTATTATGATTCTACCAAAGTTTCTTACGAAACGCTGTTAACAGTATTTTTTGGTTCACATGACCCATCAACGCAAAACCGACAAGGTCCTGATGCTGGAACACAATACCGTTCTGCGATTTTTTACCAAAACACCCATGAAAAATTAGCGGCGAAGCACTACATCGATTCATTGTTAAAGAATGATATTTATCCCCAAGTAACAACTGAAGTAAGCCCTTTAACAATTTTCTATCAAGCTGAAATTTATCACCAAAACTACGAATGCACCAATCCGAATAATCCGTATGTACAAAATGTTTCAGTTCCGCGGATTAATAAATTCAAGGCTGCTTATCCTACGTTGCTGAAAAAGGAAGATTAAATTATTTAACGATTGAACCGTGCGATTGTAGGCACGCGATGCATCGCGTGCCTACATTATCATTGTATTTTATGCATATTGCACGCAATGCATTGCGCGCCTACAATTATCATTGCATCGCGTGCAAATAATCAATATAATTACATCGCGTGCCTACAGATTCAATTCGTTTAAATCATTCACCATAGGAAAACACGTTCCTTCACCACACAACACAAAACCAGTTTGGTTGCTTGCTTTTTCCACTTTCAGCAATACTTGATGTGAGATTAAGTTTCTTAATGCCGATTTAGTTGCTGCATCCATTGCTCCATGTATATGCACACACCAACGTGGACGTAAAAATCGCTGTAACAATAACGCCCAATTGGAATATCCTGAACCGTAATGTTCCATTCCATCTAGCACATTTTGCAATTGTTGACGTGCACATTGTTCCCAATCCGCTCGTTCTAGGATGATACTCAATGAAAGTAAATTGTGCGCCATGACTCCGTTTGTTGCTGGAATCACATTGTCGTTCAATTCCATTTTACGGGCAATCAATTGATGCGAATTGGAGGTAAAGAAAAACATGCCTGATTCCTGATCAAAAAAGTGTTCAAATGCATATTCAGTTAATGAAATAGCTTTGTCTAACCAATCTGTATCGGTTGTGATTTGATACAATTGAATGAATGCTTCGATTGTAAACGCATAATCGTCTAAAAATCCCTCGATAAATGATTTTCCATTTTGGCGTGTATGCCACAATTGGTTATCAGGAGTAAGTTGGTGATTCGTGATCCATTTCCCAATTTTTAATGCCAATGACAAATAACTTGGATCGTCCAAGGCTCGGTAGGCATCTAATAATCCTGTGAGGGTCATCGCATTCCAAGCGGTCAAACACTTTGTATCTGTTACTGGCGCAATGCGTCGTTTGCGTTCTGCCAACAACAATTCATTACAGGTTTCAATCTTTTCTATGGTTACAGTAGGGTGAAGGCGAACAAACGATTCCCACGATTGATCACGGAGTAAAATCCATTGGTGTTCTTCCCAATAACCTTTGTTGTTTGGGTTGAATAATTCCAAGTACCAAGTAGCATCTTTTCCAAGAATGGAACGAATTTCATCAGGTGTCCAGACATAATACTTGCCTTCTACTCCTTCACTATCTGCATCTTGTGCAGCAAACAATCCACCTTCTGTACTGAGCATTTCACGTTCCATCCAGCGAAGTGTGCTTTCTAACAATCGCTTGTATTCTGGTTGCGGATCGAGTTGATATCCTTGCGCATAAAGGGAAAGCAATTGACCATTATCGTACAACATTTTTTCAAAATGGGGCACTTTCCAAATCATATCCACCGAATAACGAGCGAAACCACCACCCAATTGATCGTAGATTCCTCCACGCGCCATTTTTTCCAAGGTCAAACGAACGTGATCGTTGATAGCAGGAAGTTGTTTCCATTCACCATAATGCAAGAGAAACAGGTAATTATTCGGAAGTGGAAATTTGGGAGCATGCGTTGGTCCGCCTTCCATATTGTCCATTTTTGGCATCCAACGACGCACCAATTCGGGTAATTTATCCGTTGGCAAATCGCTCAATGGCGCAGTGGTATGAATGAGTTCGCTTTTGGAAATTCCTTCTGTCAATTCCTTGGCATATTCAGCTACACGAATTGGATCTTCTTTAAAGGTGTGTTGCAAACTTTTCAGGATGTGCATCCATTGTTCTTTCGGAAAATACGTTCCACCATAAATCGGTTGACCATTGGGTAGCGTAAAACAATTCAACGGCCATCCACCACGTTGGGTCATCAGTTGAACCGCATTCATGTACACTTGGTCCACGTCAGGGCGTTCTTCACGATCAACCTTAATGCAGACAAAGAATTTATTCATCAAAGCAGCCACTTCTTCGTCTTCAAAACACTCGTGTTCCATGACGTGACACCAATGGCAAGCCGAATAGCCAATTGAAACCAGTACTAGTTTTTCTTCCCGTTCTGCTTGTTTAAAAGCATCTTCCGACCACGCCAACCAATTGACTGGATTGTGCGCATGTTGCTGCAAATACAAACTCGGTTCGTGAATTAAGGCATTTGTGTAGTGTTCCATGGGGTAAAAGTAAGACAGAAACCTTCATTTTCCACATTTCACACCCCAACATACTGCATTGAAACTAGCATTGTCTTATTATTCGCTTTTTGCAATTTATTATTCGCAGTTTTCGATTTATTAATTTACAATTATCTTTGCACCCAATGTTAATTTTCCAGTGAAAGAATTCAAACCGTTTCACGTCCTGTTATTTACAGTTGGCGTATTTGCTTTAATAGCCCCATTGGCTTGGTTAGTTGAAGAAGACAGCTTTAAGATCGGTGATGTTCCTGTGCGTTTTATTAGTGCCGAACAGTTATTACACCCCAAAGAAATCGTTAAAAAAGATATCTCCAATATTGTTGCAAAAGTGGATACCTCCGCGATTTCTGAGCCTGTTATAGATCCTGGGAAAAAGCACGGTTTTGCTTCTGATGGAAGGATGGGAAGTCCAACTGGTGGCGAATTGTCTGGGAAATCAGAAACGATTATTCATTACGAAGAAGGAGGAAGACGCAGTTTGTATGCATTTTTTGAGAAATTGGAAGCTGCATCAAATGGCAAGAAAAAAGTACGCATTTTACATTACGGTGATTCGCAAATTGAAGGTGATCGCATGACATGTTACATTCGACAACGCTTGCAAAGTCAGTTTGGTGGAAATGGTCCTGGAATGATTCCGGCTGTCAATGTCTATAATACGCAATCATTTAAGCAATCGTATTCTTCTAATTTCACCCGTTATACGGCATTTGGTGGAGCTAAGTTGAAATCAAAACGCTACGGCTCTATGTGTTCAGCTGCCCGTTTCACACCAGAATATGATAGTGCTCAAATGGCACAAATTACCAGTGTAAAAGAAGCTTATATTGAAATTGAACCATCAAAAAGTGCGTATGAACGTGCTCGTGCATACAACAATGTAAAATTGTATTACACGAGTTGTCATAAGCCATGTGCGATTAAAGTCTACCATAACGGCGAAGTCATTCATGAAGATAGTTTGGAAATGGATGGACGTTACCATGTACTTCCACTTTCATTTCCATCAACTCCAGGAAAATTGAAATATGTTTTTTCATCGGCAGTAAGTCCAACAATAATTGGTTTCTCGTTGGAAGGCGATTTTGGTGTGCAAGTGGATAATATAGGAATGCGTGGATCAAGTGGTACGTTTTTTGGGAAGATAGACCAGAGTAGTGCTTCAAAGATGTACGATGATCTAAATGTTGAAATGGTAATTATGCAATTTGGTGGAAATGGTGTTCCTTATTTGAATGATTCGAGTAGTGTGCGAAACTATGTCAGGAACTTCAAAGGACAATTGCAAACATTGAAACGCTTGCGACCTTCAGCAGCTATCTTGGTGATCGGCCCCAGTGATATGTCGAAAAGCGGTGCTAACGGTTATGTAACGTATCGCATGTTGCCGTATTTAGTAAGTGAAATGCGCAAATCTGCCAAAGAAATTGGAGCCTCTTATTGGGATTTATACAATGCAATGGGTGGCTATAATTCCATGCCAAGTTGGGTCGATCAGGGATTGGCTGGTAGAGATTACATACATTTTACTCCGAAAGGTGCGAGTATTGCATCACAGCTCTTTTTTGATGCTTTCGCTGCCGAGTATGTCAAATGGAAACAAGGAAATTAAGACTGCTGAATGCGGCGGTTTAACTGGAAATATGGCATGAGAATCTTAGGAGAAATAATTGTTGTTGTAACGCTTTTCGTAGCTTGTACTGGGCGTTCGCAATCAACTGTGGATGGTCCGAAAGATTCATTGAACACCTATTTTCATCCTGCTTTCTTAACAATTGATACCGCTTTACACGAGACGTATCCGTTCATCGATTTTTCCTCCAATTGTTTTCGCTTTTATACGCCAAAGAGTCCAAACTGGGAACAATTTTATGATGATCTGGGCAAAATGGTAACGTTCAAGGATCGAAAACTGAATTTTTACCACATTGGAGGTTCTCATTTACAAGCAGATATTTACACCCATGATATTCGCACTTATTTGCAAACCCGCTGGACGGATCTTCCTGGCGAACGTGGATTAATTTTCCCCTTCGATCTAGCGCGCACAAATAATCCGTGGAATTATGAATTTACGTCTCCCAATCATTGGAAAAGTTACAAAAGTGTAACCGTAGGAAGACCAGAAGGCTTAGATTTTGGGTTGTTGGGAGCTATTGTTGAAACAAGCGATTCCTTGGTGGAGATTAAATTTCGCTACGATAAAACGGATGTAAGACCAGGGTTTACACGCTTGCGCATTTATCACAACAAGGGCGAATTTCCGTATGAACTCAATTTTGGAGCCAACGAAGTATTGCTTGTAGATGAATACCATAACGCAACTTTAGGCTATACAGAAGCTGTTTTCACCGACGATATTGACACCTTTAATTTGCAATTTACGCGCATTGGTTCGGCACCATTTAAGTTGCAATTACACGCCATTCAGTTGTCGAACGCGCATCCTGGGATTTCCTATACCGCAATAGGCATCAATGGAGCTGGATTGTATACTTATTTGGCAAATAAAAATTTTGAAGAACAATTAAAAGAATCACCACCCGATTTTTTCGCATTTTCTGTTGGAACGAATGATGCCAATGTTCCTTACGCTTCTTTTAAACCGGAAGTTTTTAAACGAAACATGGAACTCATGATTCAGAAAGTGTTACGCGCAAATCCAAACTGTGCTATTTTATTGACGGTTCCCAATGATGCGGCGTACAAAAGACATTCTACGAATCCAAATGTAGCACGCGAACGAGAAGTCATCATTGAATTGGCTCGAAAATACGAATGTCCTGTATGGGATTTTTATGGAATTATGGGTGAATTAGGTTCTTCACGAACATGGCTCACCAATGGATTGATGCAAGGCGATATGGTTCATTTTACATCACCTGGCTACCATTTAAAAGCGCAATTATTCGAGGATGCGTGGGAAAAATGGTTGCAACAAATGGATTTACGCAAATAACAAACGATAGGAAGTAAGGACGAATGATACACTGGTATGACATCGATTTTTGGGGAATAGAACGCCTTCATAAAATCTTCAGTTTTGAAATAATGGATTCAATGGTTTTCAACCGCCTTGATTTCTGGCTTTTCTTCATCTTCATCATGATGGTTTTCTCATTTTTGCACAAGCAGCAATTGATGAGAAGTTTTTTTATCACCGCTGTAAGTTTGTTTATTTACTACAAAACATCTGGATTCTTTGTACTCTTAATGGTGCTCTCCATTACCGTCAATTTTGCACTCGGTAAATGGATTTTCAGGTCGCAATCGGATAAAGCCCGAAAGTGGATCATCGCATTGTGCGCCACGTTTAATGTTTTTTTCCTCGCTTATTTCAAATACGCCCTCTTTTTCACCAAGTCATTCAACGAACTCTTTCAAACGAAATACGAAATCTGGAATCAGTTTGCGCTATGGGGCAACGGTTGGTTTGGTGATCATACCTTTGAAACCATGATTCTCCTGCCAGCTGGAGTAAGTTTCTTCACTTTTCAATCGATTAGTTATGTGGTCGATATTTATCGCAAGGAAATTCCGCCTGTAAAAAACTACTTTGATTACGCTTTTTACGTAACCTATTTCCCGCATGTGATCATGGGACCAATCGTAAAAGCGCGTGATTTTATTCCACAGATTTACAAACCGTTTCAGCTTGATAGAGCAACGTTTAGCGCATCGGTTTTTCTGATCATGAAAGGTCTCGCGAAGAAAATGATTCTAGCCGATCTCATCGCTTTACAGTTTATTGATCGTGTAGTTGATTCTCCTGAAAGTTATCCCGGTTTTGTCAGTATTCTCGCAATGTGGGGCTATTCCTTGCAGATTTATGGTGATTTCTCTGGTTATACCGACATCGCAATTGGACTTTCACGACTGATGGGATTTGAATTACTTCCCAATTTTAATTCACCTTACAAAGCCAATTCAGTGGCCGATTTCTGGCGAAGATGGCATATTTCACTCGGATCGTGGTTGCGGAGTTACCTGTATATTCCACTCGGAGGAAATCAAAAAGGAAGTATAGGAACGTATGTCATGACGCTGGTCATATTCATGTTTCTCACCTTTATTACAGGCTGGTACGAACTCATTTTCGTTTATCTCGGGCTCATGACGCTCTACATTATTGGGGTTTTGATTAGTCCGAATTTCAAAAAATACATGCACCGCGATCTCAATCTCTTGATCACCATGATCGTTGGTGGACTCTGGCATGGTTCAACTCAAAACTTCATGATTTGGGGAATGATGAATGGAGCTGCTTTGGTGGTTTACAATTATTGGAAAAGAATTTCTCCTTATGAGAATAGTAGCTGGTGGATTGTCCATTTCTGGAAGATCTTTATCACCTTTAATTTCATCACGTTTACCCGAATTTGGTTCCGTTTGCCAGAAGACGATGAACCGTTGAAGATGCTCAACCATATTTGGCTTCACTTCAATTTCTCCTTCCAAATGTTGTGGAATGTGATCTGGAATTACGGCCCTGTTTTCATTGTGATGTTTATCGGATTCTTCACCCATTGGATGCCGCAACGCTGGAAAGATGGAATTGTAAACCTGTTTACACGAATGCCAATAAGTGTTCAATTAGTTGGTGTTTCAATCGGGATTCTGTTATTGTATCAAGCGGCATCGTTCTTTAAACCATTCGTTTACCTCGAATTTTAATGAAAAAAGTAATCTTTACCGATTTAGGATTAATCGATTACAAGGAAGGGTGGGATTTCCAGGAAAGTCTGTTTGCGAAAGCCATTGCGCTTAAAATCGAACAACGAAATGGAACGACAACGGAAGAAACGAAAAACCATTTGCTCTTTTGTGAACATCCACATGTCTACACCTTGGGAAAAAGCGGTAGTCAAGACAATTTGTTGTTGGATGAATCGGGTTTAGAGGAACACCACGCGCGGTTTTACAAAATCAATCGGGGAGGAGACATTACCTATCACGGACCAGGACAATTGGTTGGTTATCCGATTTTTGATTTAGATCATTTCTTTACAGACATTCACAAATACATGCGTTATCTGGAAGAAGCGGTCATTCAAACATTGGCAGAATACGGTATTATTGGCGGTCGTTTTGATGGTTTTACAGGCGTTTGGATAGATGCAGATTTGCCTTCAGCACGAAAAATCTGTGCGATGGGCGTCAAATGTTCCCGCTGGGTTACCATGCACGGTATTGGTTTTAATGTCAATTCAGATTTATCGTATTTTTCTCACATTGTCCCTTGCGGAATTGATGATAAAGCTGTAACTTCCATGCAACACGAATTGGGAAGACCCGTTGATATGGAAGAAGTAAAAGCACTTTTGAAGGAAAAAATGGCAGCTCAGTTCGGCTATTCCTATACACATGAGTAAGAAAAAAGGGCGCAGTCGTCTTGGAAAATTGATCCGCGGATTTCTGTGGTTTCTAGTAGTGATTATTGTTTCACTGAATTTGTTTATTCTACTCAGTGGTCGTTTTTACCTGTATAAAGGCGTTTATTCCACGTACTTATCTGGTGAAACATCGCCTACGATTTACGATATGGATAAATTCTATTCATCTCATTTGCCCGCATCCACAGAACGGCAACCGTGGGTAATTCATCCGAAACGCTCCACGCTAAAATTACCTCAGGAATACCGTGAATACTTGGAATCGTTGCAAACAAAATCGTTTCTTGTTTTTAAAGGAGATAGTTTGATCTATGAAGAATATTGGGGCGATCATACCAAATCGACGGTTTCCAATTCCTTTTCTGCGGCTAAAACAGTTGTAAGTATCTTGGTTGGAATTGCCATTGAAGAAGGAAAGATTCGCAGTTTGGATGATCCTGTTGCTAAATATCTTCCTGAATTTTCCGGAAAAGGCAAAGAAAAAATCACGATTCGTCATTTGCTCATGATGGCTTCTGGGTTAGATTGGGGTGAAAGTTCCAAAGACCCACTTTCCGAAAATGCAGAATCGTATTATGGAACTGATTTGAGAGGATTGGTGATGCGCCAACAAGTAGAGCGCAAACCGGGAAAGGAATTTTTCTATCAAAGTGGAAATTCGCAAATCTTAGGTTATATTGTCGAAAAAGCAACAGGAAAAGACCTGACTGCCTACGCCAATGAAAAATTGTGGCAACCGATGGGAGCAGAGTCGGAAGCGTTCTGGAGTTTGGATAGGGAAGGTGGTGATGAAAAATCGTTTTGTTGTTTGTACAGCACGTCTCGTGATTTTGGTCGGATTGGTCGATTGATTGCCAATGGCGGAAAATGGAAAGATAAACAGCTGATTCCAGCTTGGTATTACAAAGAAATGATAGCCAATCCAGCATTAAAAACCGAAGAACATGTTCCCAATACGCGCTACGGTCTACACATTTGGACATTCTTGGGTTATTCCGATCCAGTGTATTATTGTCGTGGGATTCGTGGTCAATACATCATTTCCATTCCCGCGAAAGACTTGGTGATTATTCGAACAGGAAGCAAACGCGCACCAAACTTCGTGATTCCTGAATCTCAAAAAGGGAATAAAGCTTATCAAGCTAAATACGCAGACTATATTGGCCACCCAAGTGATTTGTTTCAGTACATCGGTTTAGCGAAATTGTTGGAAGCGCAGTTGAGGTTTGAGTGAGGAATGAAAGCCTTTTTTTTGAATGTTGCATCGGATTTGCAATATATAATTCGCAATGAACCGCATAGAAATCATAGACAACATAGATCATGCTAGGTTTTCTATGTGGTTAAATTTGAACCTGAATTATTGTACAACAACACCATAATGCTAGAAAAGTGGTTCAACAAAAAACTGGATCTACCAAGAAACAACCCGTCTCTCACTAAATCCAGTTTTATCTCATTTTGAAAGCGATTTAACTCACTCAATTAATCAAATCCAGTATATTTTTGCAGAATCTCAGGAATTTTAATCCCGAACTCGCGTTATTTAAGTAGGCTAACATGGCCATTGGCAACATGTGTGCCATTTCTCAAATCTTTGAATTGAACCACCCAAGTATAAACCCCATCTTGAGCAACATCTTCCCCTTTTTTATTCGATCCATCCCATCCTTCTGACATGTCACCACTCGAATAAATTAACTCTCCCCAACGATTGAAGATTTGAAGACCAAACCCTTCCTCTGCAATTCCATAACCTTGAACTTGGAAAATGTTATTCGACTTATCACCATTTGGTGTGAACGCATTGGGCACATACAAATCAAACGAAGGTGTTACCTCCACGGTAAGTTCCGTTGATCCAGGACAGTTAAATTCATTGTTAGCGTTTAAAACAATCGTATAGAATCCATACGTTTCATACGTATGCGAAGGGGAAGTGATGAATGAATTGCTTCCGTCTCCAAAATCCCAAGAATAGATACTTGCGTTTTGTGAATTATTTGTAAAATGAAATGTAGGATCCATTGTTGTTTCCGATAATGAACTAGACGAAAAAATAGCCAACGCTCGTGGGTGTACAATAACGGTACTAAACATCACTGAATCTAACAGACATCCACCTGTTGTAAGTACAGTAAGTGTAACTGCATAATGCCCCTCTTCTGTATAAACATGCGTTGGTAGAGGAATATCAGAAGATTCTCCGTCTCCAAATGTCCACTCATAACCCCAGCCAGCCCCAGTATCACCTTGGCTGGAAAAGGAAACCGATTCATTCACGCAGATTTCCCCCATGGAAGGATTCAACGATACCATTGGTGGGTTTGTTACTGTTATCAACTGATTGGCTGTTAACTGTTGCCCACATTGATTGGTTGCTGTAACCGTATAAATGGTTGTGACTAAAGGTCTCACCATTGTACTAGCAGCACAAGTAGGACAGTGCGACCACACCAACACAACTGATGGATCATTGCCAACATACGTTGCCACCAACTGTGTCGAATCGTCTAAACATAATGTTGTTGTTCCTGCAGTGATGGATAAATCAGCTGGATTCAATGAGAATGTATTAACTTGAACGATGTCAGAGATAACACAACCATTATTATCGGTTACAGTACAATTGTACGTCTGATTACTCATCGGATTAACCACAATTGAATTACCATTTCCTCCAGGAATCCAAGTGTATTGATACGTTCCAGAACCACCTTGAGCGAGTGCATTCAACGTTAGTGGAGTTCCTGGACAAATTGTCGTATCAGCTGAAACAGTCACAGTCAATGGATTTGGTTCAGTGACAACTGCCGTTGATGATACTACACACACTCTGCTATCAGTAATGGTAAGGGAATACTGCCCTGCGGGAATATTATAAATAGCTGTTCCAATTTCAGTCGTACTCCATAAATAAGTATAAGGAGCCACACCACCAACAACAGTACTCGAAACATCTCCATTTGCAAATCCATTGCAACTTGGAGGTACAATATTAAAGGATAATTGCAGTAGCGGTGGTTCTGTAATTGAAACATTCATAGTGGTTGCACAACCATTCGCATCAGTTACTGAAAGCACATAATTGCCACTAACCAAAGTGGTTGCTGTTGCTGTAGTTTGAACAGGAAGTGTATTCCATGAATAGGTGTATGCCACTGTTCCTCCAGAAACAAACCCTGAACTACTACCATTGTTTCCGCCAAAACAAGCTACATCTGTGTGAGCCGACTCTACGACAGTGAGTAATGTTGGTTCTACAATGGTAAAAGAGATCAGCGTATCACATCCCATCGCGCTGAGGATACTTACTGTGTGATTTCCAGCGCTCAAATTGTTTTGTGTTGTGCTACCTGAATTCGCACCACCATCGTATGAATAAGTATAAGGCCCTTCAATACCAACGACTGCAACACTCACACTTCCATCCGTTAATCCAAAACAAGAGATATTCGTAGGCGTTACCGTAACCAATTGTGCTACAGAATGAAAGAAGATCGTCATTGCATCTGTTACATCAGGACACCCAGATACATCATCCGATTGGAGTGTCAAAGTCAATGATCCCGAAGCAATCTCAGCCGCTGTTGGAAAATAGCTTGTCGCAGCAGTTGTATTATTTGGAGCAAAAGCACCCAAACCACCATTCCAGATAACCGCACTTGTATTGGCAGACGATCCGCCCAATGCAACCGACACTACCGAATTGGAACACACATTGAAGTCCAATCCAGCGTTAACCGTTGGAAGTGGTGGTTCTGTAATTGCCACATTCATATTCGTTGCACAACCGTTCGCATCCGTTACTGCAAGCATATAATTACCACTTGTCAACGTCGTTGCTGTTGCTGTTGTTTGAACAGGAAGTGTATTCCATGAATACGTATAGCCCATTGTTCCACCAGAAACAAAGCCTGTACTACTGCCATTATTTCCACCAAAACAAGCTACATCCGTGTGAGCTGACTCTACAACAGTGAGCAATGCTGGTTCCACAATGGTAAAGGAAATCAGAGTATCACAACCCATAGCGCTGAGGATACTTACTGTGTGATTTCCAGCACCTAAATTATTTTGAGTAGTACTACCAGAATAAGCACCACTATCGTATGAATAAGTATAAGGCCCTTCAATACCAACGACTGCAACACTCACACTTCCATCCGTTAATCCAAAACAAGAGATATCAGTAGGCGTCACCGTAACCAATTGTGCTACAGAATGAAATAAGATCGTCATTGCATTCGTTACATCAGGACACCCTGAAATATCATCCGATTGGAGTGTCAAAGTCAATGATCCTGAAGCAATCTCAGTAGCTGTTGGAAAATAAGTTGTAGCAGCAGTTGTGTTATTAGGGGCAAAGGCACCCAAACCACCATTCCAGATAACGGCACTTGTATTGGCAGACGATCCGCCCAATGCAACCGACACTACCGAATTGGAACACACATTGATGTCCAATCCAGCGTTAACCGTTGGAAGTGGTGGTTCTGTAATTGCCACATTCATAGTGGTTGCACAACCGTTCGCATCAGTTACTGAAAGCACATAATTGCCACTAACCAAAGTGGTTGCTGTTGCTGTAGTTTGAACAGGAAGTGTATTCCATGAATAGGTGTATGCCACTGTTCCTCCAGAAACAAACCCTGAACTACTACCATTGTTTCCGCCAAAACAAGCTACATCTGTGTGAGCCGACTCTACGACAGTGAGTAATGTTGGTTCTACAATGGTAAAAGAGATCAGCGTATCACATCCCATCGCGCTGAGGATACTTACTGTGTGATTTCCAGCGCTCAAATTGTTTTGTGTTGTGCTACCTGAATTCGCACCACCATCGTATGAATAAGTATAAGGCCCTTCAATACCAACGACTGCAACACTCACACTTCCATCCGTTAATCCAAAACAAGAGATATTCGTAGGCGTTACCGTAACCAATTGTGCTACAGAATGAAATAAGATCGTCATCACATCCGTTACATCTGGACACCCTGAAACATCATCCGATTGGAGTGTCAAAATCAATGATCCTGAAGCAATCTCAGTAGCTGTTGGAAAATAAGTTGTAGCAGCAGTTGTGTTATTAGGGGCAAAAGCACCCAAACCACCATTCCAGATAATAGCACTTGTGTTGGCAGATGATCCACCCAATGCAACTGATACCACGGTATTGGAACACACATTGATGTCCAATCCAGCGTTGACAATTGGCGCTGGAAGTTGAACAACAGTTATCTGATCCTGATACAGCTGACAATTCAACGAGTCATTTACTGTCACAGTATAGGTTCCTGGGCCAACTGTTATTGTTTGCGTAGTTTGTCCAGAACTCCAATTAAATGTATAAGGAGCAGCTCCACCTAAAATAGTTGCCGTAAGTGTTGTTGTAGGTTCATTAAAACACAATACTGTATCTGGAGAATTGATTGATAATTGTATTGGAGTGATATTTGTGACAAATAGCGTGTCACAAACAGGCCCAAGTATACAACCATTTGCTGCAAGACCGCACACTTGATAACCGACCAATGCTGGAGCAGTTGGAGATCCTGAGACCGTTGTTGTATCGCAACCAGAGGTACAGCTCAATAATCCATTATAAGCACCAGGCGCACCTGGTTGTACGCTATTCCAAGTAATAGATGATTCATCATAGAAATAGGCAGACAATTCACCTGAACAGCCATCACTTAATGTCAAATTTGGTCCAAAACTAGGATTTGGAATGGTCTGTATGGTAAAGGTATTCGTATTATTTCCCGGTTTGCAAAATGTTAAGTGGAATGGACCTACGCCTGTTAAGCAAATTGGAGAACCAACAGGAGTAACAGGACCACAATCTATTTGGTAAAACAAGGCACCTGGTGGTACAGATCCAGATGCAATAGTAAACACAACGGATGCAGCACCTGGGTGTAAGGTAATGACAAATTCGATGCATCTGTCGGGAGCGCTTGTTCCACAACAGTTATCTAACCTATTTGTCAAGGGACTTGTCCAAGACATAAAGGGACTTGCAGATAAATCTACATTAAAAGTTGGAGTTGTAGGATCACACTGTCCGTTAACATTAAAAGAAAGGGAGGTAATCCAACTAACAACCAAAAGGGTTTTCCAAGAGTAGTTTGTAGTTTTCATGTTTCGTAGTATTGATATGTATAAGTTACAAAAATTGACGAAACGAATTACATACAACAGTTGGCCATTGAACGACAAACGAAATTCTATTCAACTAAAAAATCCAGCAATTCATCAGCAATATTTTACCATTTAATCACCAAAAAGTCCTATGCACACATATAATTTTTAATGATTAATTTTTTCAAATTGGGGCCATCAATGAATAAATGGCACGTTTGATTGATTAAATTTTTAACAAATGGGTTGATTTCAAGTGAAACGAAGTGTAGTCGAGAAAAAAATGTGCTGAGTTATGGTGCAGCTAGGATTGAATTACTTCTATTTGGTAATTTATTCTGTAAAAATTAGAACGATATACTCTAGTGAAAGCATCGTGTAGATAGCATCTTTTGAGAGTAGGATAAATACGTCGGTCTACTTAGGGTCTGCTGAAAAACACAAAACAACTGAATATAAGACAATTGAGTTCGATAATCTTCATTCAAGTGCATGGCTTTTAACTGAAATGATAAAATAATCTTGCATCTTGTAATTCCAGACAAGTTATTTTTTTGCTAGCCAGAAATAAAGCATCTATTGCGTTACAGTCAAATCGAAGTATTCATATACATCTTTTTAACTGCGCCTTATAGCTACTTCATTTCTGACTTTTTCAGCAGACCCTAAATAATTGTTGATGCTTGGGTTGTTATAAATAGCAATGCTGGATTTAGACAGGAACAATAAATATTCCGCTAAACCCAGCAATTTCCTTATAACCTAATAATAAGGTAGGATAACTCCATTAACTAATCAAATCGAATCCAGTATATTTCTGCAATACTTCAGGAATTTTAATGCCTTCTGGTGTTTGGTGATTTTCCATCAATGCAGCCATAATGCGCGGTAAAGCCAAAGCACTTCCGTTTAAGGTATGCGCCAAATAACTTTTCTTATCCGCTGCTTTATAACGCAATTTCAAACGGTTAGATTGGAACGTATCGAATCGAGAGCAAGAACTCACTTCTAGCCATTTCTCTTGCGCTGCGGAGTATACTTCGAAGTCATACGTCATGGCAGAAGCAAAACCTGTGTCACCACCACATAAACGCAAAACGCGGTAATGTAATCCTAGTTTCTCCAATAGACCTTTCACGTGATTGATCATTTCTTCCAATGCTTTTTCAGCATTAGTTGGGTGTTCTATACGAACGATTTCCACTTTATCAAATTGGTGCAAACGGTTGAGTCCACGTACATGCGCCCCATAACTACCAGCTTCACGACGGAAACAAGGTGTATAACCGGTTAATTTGATGGAGAAATTTTCGTCAGGAAGAATCACATCGCGGTAAATATTGGTCAAAGGAACCTCCGCCGTTGGAATCAAGTACAAATCATCTTCTGGGACGTAGTACATTTGACCTTCTTTATCTGGTAATTGTCCTGTTCCATAAGCACTTGCTTCGTTGACAACGTGAGGAACAATGAATTCTTCGTAACCCGCTTTTTCAGCTTCATCTAGGAAAAATTGAATCAAAGAACGTTGCAACTTAGCACCTTTTCCGCGGTAAATGGGAAATCCAGCACCTGTTACTTTTACACCCAATTCAAAATCGATGAGGTTGTATTTTTTTGTCAATTCCCAATGTGGAGTTGCACCTTCGTGTAAAATAGCAACAGAACCAACTTCTTCAACGGTTTCGTTATCCTCTTCGTTTTTTCCTGCTTTCACCAATGCGTTAGGCACATTCGGAATTTGGTATAACAACTCAGTGATTTGGTTATCCAAGACATCCACTTGTGTTTTTAGTGCCGACTCTTGTTCTTTGAGTTGTTTCGTTTTGGTTTTTGCAGCTTGTGCATCAGCTGTTTTACCTTGTTGAAATAAAACGCCAATTTCTTTCGCAATTTTGTTTAACTCAGCTGTAATGTTTTCCATGTTTGTGCGAGCAGATCTCCACAGCTGATCTTTTTCCAAAATGCTATCGATCGTTTCGGTAACATCGATGTTGCGTTTTTTTAGTCCTTCAATTATTTCGTTCCGTTCTGCACGGATGCGTGTCATTTCTAGCATGATTGTTCAACTTTATGTGTTCGAATGAGTCAATAAGGTTTCGTTCCTGTTTTTCGTATTCGAATGGAAGTGGGTAAAAATAAAAAAAGGCAAACAACTAATGCTGTTCGCCTCTTCAAAATTATTCAATTCGATTAAGCTTCAGCAGTCGCAAATGGAACTACCGATACAAACGAACGATTATTTTTCTTTTTACGGAATTCTACCAAACCATCTGTTAATGCATAGATAGTATGATCTTTACCAATTCCTACGTTGTTTCCTGGGTGGTGATGCGTTCCACGCTGACGAATAATGATATTCCCAGCAATAGCAGCTTGTCCACCGAAAATTTTCACTCCAAGACGCTTGCTTTCTGATTCACGACCGTTTTTGGAACTACCGACCCCTTTTTTATGTGCCATGTTCTTATTTTTTTAATCCGCCGAGGCGAAATGTTTACCCTTTAATACCTGTAATTGTGATCTGTGTAAAAGATTGACGGTGACCGTTACGTTTTTTGTAACCTTTACGTCTTTTCTTACGGAAAATGATAATAGTATCACCTTTAACATGATCATTTACTTGAGCGGAAACCGAAGCTCCTGCTATAGCTGGGGCGCCAACATTCACTTTCCCACCATCTTCAATCAACAAAACACGATCAAACTCTACAGTTGATCCAGTTTCGGCGCTCAAACGGTGTACAAAGATTTTTTGGTCTTTTTGCACTTTAAATTGCTGCCCTGCTATCTCTACGATTGCGTACATAACAGATTATTTATTATTATAATTGGAGGGCAAAGATAGCAAACTTTTTCAACAATGAATGTTGATAAGTCAAAAATTTACTTTTTTTCCACTTCTCTATTTCACTACTGTTTGTGGAATGCGCTTTTCACCCAATTCACTCTTCACCACAACGATGTAATAACCTGATGAAACGTCGGTTAAATCAATGGTATGTGCTGTTTCTGAAGCATGAATTCGGATCGATTTCACCACTTGTCCAGAAGTGTTTATTAGGCAAATTTCTTGGGCATCAATACCTTGATTCCACTGAACGTTTAATTCATTGTTGGAAGGATTAGGGAATACGTGTATTCCTGTTTCTGGATCGATTCCCAATCCCAATGCCGCTGGATGACCAATCCGAATATTGTCTAAGTAGAAATTATTCCCACCTTTTCCGATGAAATAAAACTTCACGAGTAAGTGATCCGTTAAATTGGATGCACCATTGATAATTACAGTATCGCTGTTCCATTCGGTTTCATCTAGTGGAATGAAAGGACTATAGACTGGACTCGTAACGCTTTTTAGTGTCGATATACCATTGTATGATTTTTTGGTTACCCATGTTTCTCCACAATTATTTGAAATCAATACGCGGAAGACATCGGGTGTTGAAACACTGTCACGCTGAGCAAAAGCCCAATCAAATGCTACTGCGTACGTTGTGAGTCCACTTGCATCAATTGGTTTGGAATAAAAATCATAGGTCTTACTTTCTCCAGCCTCGTAGTTATTGATGAATAGTGACTGATTACTTGCAAATCCAACTGGTGCAAATTCCCAATTGAATGGTTGACCGAAATCATTGACAATCCATTTACTTTGGAAAGTGGGTTCTGACTCGCAATCTTCGTTTAATCCAGCTAAACTTCCCGTTGCAGGAAGAACAGTAATGTAGTCAGTTAAGGTTAATTCCAATGTGTCAATTCCATTACTGACCTCCAGTGTCACATCATACGTTCCTTCAGTTGGATAGGAAACGGTGGTGATTTCAGCTGTGAGGTCAAGAGCTGTTCCTCCTTCAAAATTCCACAAGCGATTGGTTACACCATGGTAAGAAAGGTCGGTAAAATCTACGGTGTCTCCAGCACAAATTACTTGTTTTGCAGCTTCGAATTTTACAGCGCACAAATAATTGGTTAGGTCATTCGTTCCTGTAGCGGCTAGATTCGCAGGTGACCATAGGTTGTCGCGATTGGCAATGGGTGAATTGAGTGCCGCATGCATACGCAATTTTTGACCTTCGGTAAACATGCGAGCGCAGTAGGCATAATCCATGTAATTCTGTACATTATCCAAACTACTGCATGATTGTGCATTTAAGTTGCACGTTGACCAACCAATCGTATTTGGTGTGTCAAGCACATCATCATCGTACGCACAATTTCCTGCATCACCAACAGGTAAATAGGGGTAACCGGGAACATTATTGCCGCCCCAAATATGTTGCAGATTTAAGTAATGTCCTATTTCATGCGATAAAACGGTTCGTCTAAAAAATTCAGAAGTGCCAATCGTTCCTACATAACTGTGTTGCATCACAATGCCGTCCCAATTTGGGACTACTTCCGCATCGGCAGGTAAAAGTGAGTGACCAGCCAATCCTGCAGCATCAATACACACGTAAATGTTCAAGTATTTATCAGGTGGCCAATGAACAAGACTTTTTACAGAATGATCTCCTGTATACGTTAATAACGAAGGTGTTCTGGTAATGCCACTTGTACAATTTCCATCAGGATCGAGTTGTGCTAATCGAATTTCAATTTGGGCATCTGCCGCTATTGATTGAAAAGCAGACACAATCTCAGAAGTATCTGCATTGAGTTTGCGGTATTGTAGGTTCACTTGTTTGATGGCATCATGAATTTGAGCATCACTGATGTTTTCTACCCCATAATTGTGAATGATGTGAAAGACTACTGGAATAATATAGGTCGCGCCTGATTTTGGAGGAGATTGAATAAATTGTTCGGTAAATGCTTTTAATTGCTCCGATGCCAATTGGATTTCAGCGTTGTATTCAGGGTGTTGTTGAAAAAGTTGTTGGTGCATTTCATCCGTACCGCAATGTAGTTGTGCAGCTAGTTCTCCAAAAAAACCAATAAGACAGATTCCGAAAATGAGTAGTTGTTTCATAATAAGCAGGTAATTGCTGTTCAAAGGTAGGTGCTAGTGGTGGAATTAGGAAACCGTTCGACATAATGATCAGGTGACTTCGATAGGATTCATCAATAAACAAACCGTCTTAAAAACTTGATTATTAATGTTATACGTTCCGTATTCCGATAGCTATCAGAATGCGGGATTACTGAACTCTTTTAAGTTTAACTAAAAACACAAATCAGTGATCATTACAACACGTTTAGCCAACAAAAAACGCCTTATCCACCGAAGCGAACAAGACGTTTTAATTTCTATGTATTCTAAGGACGTGCTTACGCTTCGTCGCTATCTTTTTCAAATACTTTTTTTGGTCTCATTTGTTGAGCAATTCCAAGGGAAATCCAGAATGGAACAATGAATCCCAACAAAAATAATAGCATCCAAAATGCCATTCCACCAATTAAAAGAAACAATACAATGCCAAAAATGCTCATCTTGTTGTTATTTTACGTTCAACTTTCGAGGGTAAAAGTAGCAATAAAATTAAAACAACCATATAAATGGAATTCAGAATTGAAAAAGATACCATGGGTGAAGTGCAAGTGCCTGCCCATCGTTATTGGGGTGCGCAGACTGAACGTTCACGTAACAACTTCAAAATCGGGCAAGAAGGTTCCATGCCACTTGAAATAATTCACGCTTTTGCTTATTTGAAAAAAGCAGCTGCTCAGGCAAATTGTGAGTTAAATGTGCTTTCGAATGAGAAGTGCGAGTTGATAGCGCGGGTTTGCGATGAGATTTTGACAGGAAAACACGATGCTGAATTTCCATTGGTTATATGGCAAACTGGTTCTGGAACGCAATCCAACATGAATTGTAATGAAGTCATTGCGAATCGCGCGCATGTTCTGAGTGGTGGATCACTGACAGATTTAGAAAAAGTACTCAATCCTAATGACGATGTCAACAAATCGCAATCATCGAATGACACTTTCCCAACGGCTATGCACATTGCTGCTTATAAGTTGGTTATGGAAACAACTATTCCCGGACTTGAGCAATTACGAAGGGCTTTACAGGTAAAAGTTGAGGCATTCAAAACGATTGTGAAAACGGGACGCACGCATTTTATGGATGCAACTCCATTAACCTTAGGACAAGAATTTAGCGGTTATGTAGCGCAAGTTGATCGTTCAATCAGAACTATTCATCACGCATTGGAATCGGTGAGTGAATTGGCGTTGGGTGGAACAGCTGTTGGAACAGGTTTGAATGCGCCAGTTGGATATGATGTGTTGGTTGCTCAAAAGATTGCCGATTTAACCGAATTACCATTTGTAACTGCACCCAATAAGTTTGAAGCGCTTGCGTCACACGATGCGATGGTAGAATTGTCGGGTGCTTTAAAACGAACAGCTGTTTCATTGATGAAGATTGGAAATGATATTCGTATGTTGTCATCTGGACCTCGTTGTGGAATTGGCGAATTAATCATTCCTGATAATGAACCAGGATCGTCTATAATGCCTGGGAAAGTAAATCCTACCCAGCCAGAAGCACTGACAATGGTGTGCGCGCAAGTAATGGGAAATGATGTTACGGTTTCAATTGCAGGTTCAAATGGTCATTTTGAATTGAATGTATTTAAACCAGTCATTGCAGTTAATGTGTTGCAATCTGCCCGATTATTGGGAGATGCCTGTGTTTCGTTTACAGAAAGGTGTGTTGTTGGAATTGAAGCGAATGAACCTGTTATTAAACGACATTTAGAAAATTCACTGATGTTAGTTACGGCACTCAATCCGAAAATTGGCTATTATAAATCGGCTGAAATTGCCAAATTTGCGCATAAGCATGGTGTAACGCTCAAAGAAGCTGCAATTACATTAGGTTATGTAACTTCGCAGGAATACGACGCTTGGGTAGACCCTTTACAAATGATTGGACACTGACAAATGTGCAGGATTGGCAGGGTTTCACCTGTTTTGGCAGTCCCTAAATGAGAAAAATGTCTCAAAATGAGAATAATATTCAATGTTAAGAAAATGTAATTGATTGATTATCAAATCTATAATTTATTTCACTGTTTTTGGCACAGTTATTACTAATAGTCTGTCAGTGAATAGTGGTTAGGTTAGGTTGAAAAGTAATCTTTACTGATTTTTCAATGAAGATTATGATTTAAAAAAGGCGCCTCCCGGCGCCTTTGCCTTTTCTGATAGTTTTTTGGTTTAACGATGACTCTGAACTTAAATAACGAATGCTCCTTTTTCTTTATTACTCGTTGATAACAAACGCTCAGTTTAATTTTTCAGTTTGATCACTTAGTTCAATTTTATCTTGCATCATTTTAAGCGCATACGATTGAAAATTGGAGGGTGTTACGCCAGCTATTTCTTTAAAGTGCTTGTAGAAGGAAGATTTATTGGCATATCCAACTGTTTCAGCAATACCGACCATGCTATAGTTCGCGTATTTTTCATCGATTAGCATGTGTTTTGCTAATTCTATTCGTTTATCATTAATCAATGTTCTAAATGGAATACCGTAATGTCCGTTGATGGTTTGGGATAAGTCTTTTACGTTTGTCCCCATTTTTTTTGCCAATTTTTGAACCGTTAGATCAGGGTCTTTAAAAAGTTCCTTTTCATGAAGTAATTTTTCAAACTTCTCCACTAATTCAGATGAAACCTTTTTGATTGATTCAATAGAAACTTCTTCATTTTCAAGTTGTTGGTTGTGTTGCATTTTATCAAGGCTCAAGCGCACCAATGCTTTGTTTTTTGATCGAAGTTGCAATACAAAGACAACAGCACTGGTTAACAAGACAACTACAAAAATCAATGAAAAGATCAATCGCAGGGTTTTTGTTTTTTCGTGTTCCAATTTTTCAAGCGAATTCTTTTTTTGAAGTGCTTGTATTTTTATCAAATCTTGTTTTTTGAGTTCTTCTAATTCAGCAAGGTTTTCTGCTTTTTTTTGGGCAGCGATCACACTGTCTTTTAAGAGCAAATAGTGATAGGATTGTTCAAAATTCTTCGTTTTCGAATAACACTCCGCTAAATTTGCATAAAGCTCTTCAATACCATGATCTTCTTTTGATTCGAGCATTATTTTTTCGGACGTAAGTAAAGCCTGCTCTGCTTTGTCATACGCTGAAATAGATAATAAAAGTTGGCCTAGGTTGCAAAAATAAAGGGCTTTATCTGAATCTGGTATTTCATCTTTTAATGCTAAATAAATAGCAACAGCCTCCTTGTGTTTACCCTGATTATCTAGTAAAGCTGCGTATGCTGAGAGATTATCGAAATGAAGGTCTTTAAAACCGAATTGTTCAAAATAAATTGATTTCTTTAAGTAAGCTTCTGCACGTTTAAAATCACCATTCGTTGAATAATTTACGCCAATATTGTAGCAATTTACTTGATAATTCATCGTGTCACGAATCTCTTTGGCCAGTCTTAATGATTTAAAATTGTGACTAAGTGCTTCTTGATAATTGTTCAAGAAAAAATAATAACCTGCAAGCGTGTTTTCCGCAAAAATCAATAAATCACGATCTTTAATCAACTTTATTTTACGTTCTAATCCATGCATCAACGGCGTCATTTCCAATCGATCATTTCGTTCCATCAACAACTCAAATGAAACCAGTGCATGAGTGACATAATCTGTTGGGTTATTTTCTAAGATCAATGAACTATTTTTAAGACGCTTCAATAAAGGCGTTTTACTTTTATTCTCGGAATTAGTATAGTATTCGATCATCTTATTTTTGATCGAATAAAAAGGAAAGCACTCTGAAGCCATCTCTTTTTTCAACCGATAAAATTTTTGGATGTCTTTATTTGTCGATTTGCTTAATTCGGCCGAAGACACATTAAATGCGATAAAAATTAAACTGAAAACAACAATAAATTTGAAATTCATAACAGAGCACCTACTTTATGGAGTTTTATTAACGCTTAAAGTACAAAAATAGTATTCTATACCAACTTATCATATACAGATGAATCGATAGCTATATCGTTTTAGCAAAAAAATATACTATAAAATTCAAACACCTTATTTACACTAGTTTAACTTTTATTTCATGGGTTCTAATTCATGAATTCAGACTACAATTTAAGTTCATGCAAGCGAATTTGGTGTAAAATTGTTTTGCTAGAATGATTTTAAATTAAGTAACTCCAATTAGTTAATCCATTTCTAAACTCAATTAAAAATGTTCAGATTACTATTTATTCCCATTGTCATATTTGTGAGCCTGTTTTCATTCTTATTACATGGTTCAAATTCAAATTCTAAACCAACGAGTCAAATACAAACAGACAAACTTCTTAAAAGAAAAAATAGTGTAGCATCATCAACTAGACATCTACCTATCCGAATCACTTTTTCTGAAAACTAGTGCTCAAATAAACTCCAAAATTCCAACTATGAAAACAATTACTAAACAGATCTTTTTTCTTCTAACATTGCTCTCCTTCTCTCAATCATCGTTTAGCCAAACGAGGAATTACTTGAAAATGATGGATGACATGTCCATTAACTTTTACACGGTCTGTGATTCGGCTGATGCTTATTTTGCTGTTCATGGAAAAGGCAAGGGTTCTGGATATACACCTTATCAGCGATGGAAATATCTTAATGAATCCATGTATTACCCTTCTGGCGATCGAACGATGGATCATTTGGCACCTTATAAGGCTTATGAAGCATTAAAAAAAGAACCAACTACACGATTATTTCAAACGGGTGGCTGGAAAAGTATAGGGCCTGATTCAATTACCAATATTACAGGACATTATGCCGCTGGATTGGGTAGATTGGATTTGGTATTGGTCAATCGTACTAACCCGGAACAAATGTATGTTGCTTCCAGAAGTGGAGGATTGTGGCGCACCAGCGATGATGGCGAAAGTTGGGAACAACATACTGACTTCATTGGGTCAACAGGTATATATGCAACTGACGCTTCACCCACTCATTTTGATTCAATTTTAGTGAATGTATCTATTCCAAATCGGGCACAGTCGTTTGGAATTTATCGTTCAATTGATGGTGGTGTATCGTTTCAACCAACTGCATTTACACCTCAAGCCACTGGTGGTGGGAGTATTGATATTTATGTAATCAAATACCATCCACGTGTCCCCAATTTGGTTTTTGTAGGCACTAATAAGGGGATTTTTCGCTCTACAGACAATCTTCAAACTTGGACGCAATTAAATCCTACATGGGAGGTTAGAGATATTGAATTTCATCCAACAGATAATTCCATAGTTTATATATATGACTATGATTATTGGTCAGCAGCAAATTCAAATATCATTTATAAATCAATTAATCAAGGGATCTCCTATCAAGCAACGCCTGTTTTAGTTGGAAATAATGGTGAAAACATCAATATATCTGTCTCGAATGATTGTCCTGATTGTGTGTATTTAGCGTCATCTGCGGGTACTTGGAAATCGTACAACGGAGCGGCATCTTTCACTGCAATATCAGTAACAAGTTTCCCTGCAAATACGCCAACAAACGAATCATTTAATCAGGCAGAGTCTGTCCCGAATGATCGAGATACTAGTGTTTTTATTACGGGACATGTCAATGTTTACAGAAGTATCAACGGTGGTCGTCACTACAACAAATGTGCTGACTGGTATCTTGGTGATGCTTCCAATGGAAATGGGAGCTTATTAAATAATTTTCAAAACAGTACATCTTATGTACATGCTGATACGCGTTACATCACGTGTATTGATAGCGTTTTTTATGTGTGTACCGATGGTTATATGGCTCGTTCGTATGACAATGGAGTTACTTGGCAAAAACTGACTAATAACATAGGCATTCGAGAGAACTACTGTGCTGGAACATCACAATCTGATCACAATACAACCATCTTAGGATCACAAGATAATGGAACCACTGTTATTGATAACAATGGTTGGACGGAAGTATATGGTGCTGATGGAATGGAAGCTTTGATTCACCCACTCAATGAGCAATTCATGGCTTTTAGTATACAAAATGGTTGGAGGAGACGGACAATAGATGGTGGTTTTAGTTCTGTAGGCATTTTTGATCCAAATGATAGTGCAGCATGGGTTGCGCCTCTTTTGATGGATCCCAATGATCATTTTACCTTGTATCACTTTGGTTGGAGACCTTATAAAAGTATTGATTTTGGTAACACATGGAATCCTTTGGGTGCACCCACTACCTTTTCTGGCGCTATCGAAAAAGCCGCTATTGCAGAAAACAATAGTCAGCTAATCGTGATTGCTAGAGACGAATTTATAGAACTATCGACGAATGGAGGACTAACTTTTTCCAATATAAAGAACAATTTACCCAATAACTGGATCACCGATATCGCTTTTGACCCAAACAACGATTCAACTATCATTGTAACGTACGATTGGAGTTCTAGTGGTCGATGGATTATGATGACGAACGATCTTGGCTTAACTTGGACCAATATCACCTACAACCTTGATGGCTTGCCTATGGAATCAGTGATAATTGATCACACTGAGAATGCTACTATTTATCTTGGAGGAAGAATCGGTTTTTATAAAAAAGCAATGAATGCAACCAATTGGGATTTATACGATGAAAACCTTCCCAATTGTATGATACGTGATCTTGAAATCAATTACGGTTCTAATACACTCAAGGCCGCAACATACGGAAGAGGTTTGTGGGAATACACCCTTGATGGCAGAGCGAATTACCCAGCCATTATGACAACTGATATTACAGATAACGTTACTTGGACGGCTCCAAAAGAAACCGTTGAACAATTTGTAACTTCTAGAATAAGCTACAACAATACCATTACAAGTGTTTATGTAAAATGGAGTGTCAATAATAGTACATTAAACAATACTATTCTAATGACCAATATCGCTGATTCAACCTGGGGTGCGGTAAGTTCACTTCCTACTGGAATAGTTGGTGATAAGGTGTTTTTCAAAGTTTTTGCTGTAGGTGAAAACGGTGATACAACGGAGACTTACAAATTCATGTATGAAATTAAACCGTTTGAATTTTGTGATGGTAGTGGTTCAAATTTTTCAGACGGAGGTCAATTATTTATTCAAAATTTCAGTTGCAGTAATGTCGCAAATAATGCATCTGGAAATACAGTGAACAACTATTTCAGTAATTTACCCATCATCCTTTGGAAAGACTCCACCTATACTGCAACAGCAACGTTCAATACAAATTGGCCAAACAATGACTTCCATGCTTGGATTGATTACGATAATGATGCTGAATTTCCTCAAAATGAGTTAGTAGTAGCTGATCCAAATACAAGTAATGTAGGATTTGGTCAATTTACAGTACCAAACACTGTAATGGATGATACAGTTAGGATGAGAGTTCGTCTTGGATATTGGAGTGATCCAAATTATAGCCCATGTGGCACAACGCAAGGAGAAGTAGAAGATTACCCTGTATACCTGCGTTCTGTACCCAATCTGCAATTTTCTGGAAATTCGTCCTTCTGTCTTGGTCAAAATGTGAACTTAAATTATACTGGTTCGTATACTGATTCACTCAATTGGGTACTTTCGAATGGTGTAAACAACTACCCTTTTTTAGGAAACAGTATTAACACCTCGACACTTCCAATAGGTACTTATTCAGTAACCTTGAATGGCTACAAATATGGAATGCTCTTTACAGAAACCATAGCGAATGCCTTTATAATTATTAGTCTACCAACCGCCGTGGCAACCATCAATAACTCTTCTGTATTGGAATCGAATGTAGCTAGCACGTATCAATGGATCGATTGTTCAACTGGAACAAACATAATCGGAGCAGCCAATCAATTCTACACTCCTTTAACAAATGGAATATACGCGGTTGTTGTTTCCAATAATTTGGCGTGTTTGGATACTTCCGATTGTGTAACATATAGTTTGGTTGGCATCGATGAACTGCCAGAAGGAGTACTAGCAATTTATCCAAATCCTAGTAATGGAGTCTTTATCCTATCTGTTACCAAAGACATAATAGGTCAGGAAATTGAAATCACTGGAACTTTGGGTGAATTGGTTTATAGATTAAACATTCTTGAACTAGAACAGAAAATAGACCTATCGAACTATGCAAGTGGTACGTATTTCCTTTCCTTCAAAAATGATCCTACAAATAAGAAATATAAACTAATTCGATTATAAACATCCAACTCTTTTAATATACTCAACAATAGGTTTAGCAGGAATCTTCATTTAGGTACGTTGAGTAAAAACCTCCTCTTTTGAAATGGAGGAGGTTATTTTGGTTCCTTAACTAATTGGAAGTCTAACGTTGAAGGTAGTCATTGAATAGCTCATTTTTTACAACAACTTACTTACAATTTGTCATGAAAAGTTAATGAATAGTAATTCGTGATACGAACGAAACAATTAACTGGTTACCAAATATTTAGTTGATCATAAAAGAAGTTCAAATTCCCGAATTGATACACCATTAATTTCTGAGTAAATGATTGTTTTTTTTACTTTGTACTAGATTATTAAAATGAATAATGTAGAACAGAATAAACTAAAAAATGAACGGAATAATTTACCTATTTCGGTAACATACTCAACACTAGATTTAGCAGGAATCTTTGATTTAGTTGTGTTGTGTAGAGGCCTCCTCTCGTCTCCAACGGGAGGAGGTTGTTTTAAAAAGTAACAATTTACTAAAGAATCTTAATAGATTAAATCATTCAACTAAATAAACTCCATGAAAAACAACATTCTTTTTTTAATTAGTTTCATTTTTACAATGAACGGTTTTAGCCAATGTGGTGTAGGTCTTTCGGAAGTTTATCTAAAGATTCATACCGATGGAAGTGGTAATCAAGGTTATTGGCAATTGGTTCCTGATGGAAATAGCTGTGGGGTAGGAACAATTATTTCTGGTGGAAACGCGGCTGTTGGATGCAATGGCGGAGGAACATTTACAAATCCTCCTGGAGGTTATGCAAATAATGCTGTTATTTATTCAGATAGTGTTTGCCTTACAACTGGATCATCCTATAACATCAAATATGTTGATAATTACGGTGATGGCGGATTTCGATTTGATGTATTTGTAAATGGTTATCAAATTGAATCCTTTCATGGTATGTCACCTTATTCAACGTATTCATTTACAGTTCAAGAACCTTTTCAGTATGATTTATCCGTTGTTTCAGCTTACTTAGATCTTTATCTTTCTCCCGGAGAATATCAGTTACCAATCGTATTATTTAATCCAAGTAAAGATACGGTCAACAACTATGATTTAATCTATTCTGTTAATGGAGGTGCGCCCGAAGTTCAACCAGTTTTAGCTTCAACGTTTCTGCCATTCGACCATGAACACATTACCCACAGTGTTCCCATCAATTTTGCAGTGAATGGTTTTTATTCGGTGAAAATTTGGGCGTCCGACTTAAATGGCAATGAGGACGAAAACCATTCGAATGATACCTTGACAAAATTAATTGAAGTGGGAGCAGGGAGACCAAATATCATAGATAGTTATGTCAATTCTCTAACGGATATTCAACAAATTGCAGGGGTTACAGATTTGATTGATACGCCAACTGACCTTGATTTCTTCCCAACTCTTTCTACGAATCAATTGTGGATTACAAACAAAGGAACTGAAAATACAGGTGGAAGTACAGTAACCATTGATAATGCCGGTGAAGCGAATCAATATTCCTTCTATCTTCAAGATGGAAACGCTTGGCATTTTATGTCATTACCAACAGGTTTGGCATTTAGTCCGAATGGAAATTGGGCGACCTCTACAGGTGTATTTGATGCAAATCATACTGGTTTTGCTCCTTTTACCGGTCCAACACTTTGGTCCAGTGATTTGACGATTTACGCACAACCCTCTGGTGGGAATGGAAGTCACATAGATATGTTGCATGAAAGTCCCTATTGTCAAGGAATTACTTCTGAAAAAGACAATGTATTTTGGGTTTTTGATGGACATAGCAAAGATTTGGTACGTTACGATTTTAATGAAGATCACGGTCCAGGCAATGATGATCATTCGGATGGTATTATTCGTCGCTACTCTGATGATGATGTTAAAAAAGACCCAGACAATGTTGTGGTAAGTCATTTGGTTTTGGACAACAATAAACAATGGTTGTATGTAGTTGATCATTTTAATAACCGTGTAATTAGAATAGACATCAATACGGGAACAGTTAGTGGAACGCCCTCCTTTCCAGCCACTGAGCCATTGGCAGAGTATACGCGTTATACAGGTTATACCCAACAAACAGTGGTAACTGGATTGAATGGACCTGCTGGAATAGATATTATCCAAAATAGAATGATTGTAAGTGAGTTTTCGAGTGGAGATATTATAATCTATGACATTAGTTCCATGCCAGCAGTTGAATTAGAACGTATTCCAACTGGAAAATCAAGTGTTCAAGGAATTACAATTGGTCCTGATGGAAAAATCTGGTTCGTAGACCAAAACACCAATGGTGTGTATCGGATAGAAACAACAGGTTTAGGAATCGAAGAGCAGGCAATGGATTATAGTATTTACCCAAATCCTACAGAGGGAATGCTAACCCTTCAATTTAATGCAGTTGTTCAAGGTGAAGTTAGTGTAACGGATCTCAAAGGAAATCAACTTTCTATTTTTCCATTTAACACCAATTCCATGCAAATCGATTTAGACTATTCTCCTGGAGTGTATTTTTTAACCATTCGATCAGAAAACAAACTATTCGAAATGAAACGTTTTAGTGTAAAGTAAGTGAATTTAAGCTCTTGTTTTTTCAATAAGTAACAGGTGTTCAGAAAGTGCAAGAATGATAGAAACTAACTAAATAAGTAAGCAAAAATGACTGTATTAACAGGTATCAACATGGTGTTTTAGAACAGAGTAGTAGCGTGTGTTTTTAACTCAAGTTGGTAGGCCTCCTATTGTTTTTTCGATAGGAGGTTTTTCATGACTCATTATTCTGGAATAGAGCTATAGAAAACAAGTTTGTCTAATCAGGAAGGAGTTCCGAATTTTGTGTTGTTAACTCCTTTTCATCCTGCACTAATTTAAGCGCATACGATTGGAAATTTGACGGAGTTACCCCAGTGATTTCTTTAAAGTGTTTATAAAAGGAAGTTTTACTCGCATATCCAACCGATTCAGCAATTCCAGCCATACTATAATTCAGGTATTTTTCTTCGATAAGCATGTGTTTTGCTAATTCAATTCGTTTTTCATTGATCAACGTTCTAAACGGCATACCGTAATGACCGTTGATCGTTTGGGATAAATCTTTCACGTTTGTTCCGAGCCTTTTTGCCAGTTTTTGAACCGTTAAATCTGGATCTTTGAAGATCTCTTTTTCATGAAGGATCTGTTCAAACTTAGCCAATAACAAAGGTGAAATTTTTCTAAAAGATTCTGAAAGCACAACCTCTTTTTCGATTAAAGGGGATTGTTTCATTTTATCAAAACTGATCCGTACCAAGGTTCTGTTTTTTAATCGAAGGCGCAGTGCAAAAAGAATGACGGAAGCTAACAATACAACTAAAAAGATCAATGAAAGCACTAATCGAACTGTTTTAGTTTGTTCATGAAGCAACTTTTCTTGGGCATTCTTTTTTTGAAGATTCTGAATTTTTATCAAATCTTGTTTTTTCAATTCTTCTAATTCTGCTAGACTTTCCACTTTTTTTTGTGCAGACACAACACTGTCTTTTAACACCAAATAGTGGTAGGAGCGTTCGAAATTTTTCGTTTTTGAATAACAATCTGATAGATTTGCGTAAGCACTTTCAAGTAAATCGTTTCTTGAAATTTTAGCATATTTTTCGGAAATCAGCAAAGATTTTTCTGCTTTTGAGTAGTCAGAAAGCTCATAATACAATCTTCCCAAATTATTGTAAAAGACTGCTTTATCTTGTTCTGCAACTTCATCCATTAAATCTAAATAAATAGCCATTGCATCTTGTGGTTTTCCCCTTTTATGTTCAGCCAAAAGTGCTAAAGCCATCATGTTGTTATAATGAACTTCGTCAAAACCAAATTGTTCGTAGTAGATTGTTTTCAGTAAGTATTCTTCGGATTTTTGATAATTACCATCTGCGTAATAAATGGAGGAGATGGTGTAATACAACACTTGGTAGTTTACCGTATCTTTGAGTTCTTTTGCGGAGTTTAATGCATTGATAGTATAGTGTATAGCTGTTTCATTTTTACCGGCATCAAGATAATAAAGTCCAATCACTTGTTCTGCAAATACCAATAAGTTTTTATCTTTAATGCGCTTAATTTTTTGTTCCATCCGGTGGATCAATGGTGTTATTTTCATTCGCTCATTCTTGTGCATAGCAATATCAGACACAACCAAAGCGTGAATAATATAATCGGTTGGATTATTTTCAAAAGCCACTGAATTTTCCTTGAGTCGATCAAATAAAGAGGCATTGCATTTCGGTTGAGAATTGCTGTAGTAATCTGACATTTTATCTCGGATGTACTTGAAGTATTTCGGAGATGAACCAGCTTCTTTTTTGAGTGAATAGAATTTCTTTAGGTCAGTATGGTACAAATTATGGGTATCAGAAGCTTGGGCCAGAAATCCAAATCCCAAAAGTGCAATTGACACGATAACTATTCGAAAATACATGATGAAGAATTTAATCAAGGATTGATAATCTGCCTACCATAGTAGGAAATACTAATTGAAGGAAACATTGATCTCTATTCAAAGATAAGATAATTCTAAAAAGACATAGCTGTTTTTAGTTGGAACATCATTGTTAATTACTCTGATGAAATCATTGGCTATTGAAAGTATTCATTTAGCTATTGAAAGGTATTCAAACCGTATTGATTTAGTTGTCCGTATTCGCGAATATGAACTGCTTCTAAGAATTATCATTAATTATTCAATGTATCATTGTGATACTACCGTTGGTCTTCTGCTACATTGTACGAATGCTTAATTGAATGTTAAACCAGTAACTTAAAATTCAAAAATTATGAAAAAAATGTTCCTTTTAGTTTTGTTAGCTTGTTCTAATAACGCTTTTAGTCAATGGACAGATGGCGACACACTTCCTGATTTTATATTAGAGGATCTTGAAGGTAATCAACACAACCTCTATTCACTACTCGATGACGGAAAAATCGTGTTTTTTGATTTCTTTTTTCCTGCATGTCAATATTGTTGGAATGATCTCGTACAACATGAAATAAAAGACCTCTATTCTGCTTATGGTGAACAGGGATCAAATCAAATGAGAGCATTTGGAATAAATGTTCTGGGCGATGGTATCGGAAATTGGGGGGGAGACTTAGCTGTCCCGAATATTAATGGTGTTGATGTTTCGAATCAAAACCTTGTAAGAGGTGATTTTGAATACGCGGGGAATTATCCAATTATTCCTCAAGGATCAGCTTTTGGTGATACGATGCAGGTTCTTGGTTGTCCAACTTATATGTTGGCTTGTCCAGATAAACGCGTGTATGGATCATATTATCCGTGGTTAGTATCAGATGCACAAAATCTTTGTGGTGTTTCTCTAACAAAAATACAAAACAATGTAAGGATTTATGTGCCTGAACTTTCTACTTGTTCAGGATTAAACCGCGTAAATATTTATGGTCATTTGAGAAATACTGGCAGCAATAATATTACGAGTGCAACTGTGAAATTAATGGTGAACAACACGGTGTTAAGCTCGCAAGATTTAACGTATTCAGGCAATAATACGGCTACAGCAACAATGGGTTTAACGGAATTTAAATTTGATAATGTATTCATTGATCAACCGCTAGGAGAATATGGTAAAGGTCCCTACAAAATAGTTGTTGATAAGATAAATGGAGTTACTTTGCCCGCACCGATCGAAAAAATCATTAAGATAAAAACGCCGAGTGCATCTACAGCTTCAACGAATTTGAATGTTGAATTAATGACTGATGATACGTCAAATGAACTGTCATGGGTCATCTATAATTCTACCGGTGCTGTTGTTACTCAAAATCCTAGTTTAGTAAATAGTACCACTACGAATACTCCTATTACATTAGCAAACAATGAATGTTATACGATTCGATTTAAAGACATTGGTGGCGATGGTGGTGGTACCTATGGCGATGATGTCTATTTAAAAGTAATAGCACCTTCAAATACTGAACTATGCAATCTCAACCACAACACTAATTTTAGTTATGGAAACTTTGGATATGATATTTTTTCCTCGTTCAGAGTAGGAGCTTTATCAACCGAATCCAATGATTTGCTGAAACTATCTATTTATCCAAACCCAGCTTCAGATAAATTTATGGTAGAAACTTCTGAAAATGTAACAGTAGAAATTTCGGATGAAAATGGTAAGTTGATCAGATCCATTGACAATGTAACGAACACAAAATGGGTTGATATTTCAGATTTAAAATCAGGAGTGTATTTGGTAAATGTTACAAATGGCACAACATCTCAAGCAATTAGAATTGTAAAAGATTAATTCCTCCAACTTGAATGAAGGAGAAGGCTCGTTTTTCTTTGACAGTAAAGAGAAGAAAGCTCTTGGAAAAAGCATCATTTGATGCATATTAAAACAGTGAAATTAAGGAGGATTATTCTTCCTTAATTTCTTTTATTTCATGTACACATTCGCGAATGTGGACTACAATTGACTGAAAAATCCAGGATTTCCAACTAAAATTGTCTAGCACTGTCTTCTACCTGCTTTTTTAAACTTAAACAAAAACTAGTATGAAAAATTTACTCTTAGGGGCATTAGCCTTTTCTTCCATTACAACTTTTGCTCAAGGGCAAGGTTGTGCTCCCAAAATGTCATTACTTGAAATGGCGTGTGCTAAAAACTGTGGTCCATGTGTATTTCATTTAGCTGATATTAAGCAACTGTATGTTGCTCATCAAGACAATATTGCAATGGTTTATTATGTACAAGCTCCAATAGGCCTCGGCACTTGGTCTCAACACAATCTACCATATTACAATTTTGGAGCAACCTTTAATATGGATTACCAATCCTCAGTTATGGTTGATCGTACTTTTATGCCAAACAATTATGACAGCCAGGAAGGAACAGATACCGAAGTGGTTGACGACGCAGAAATTGCTTACAATGCACAAATGGCAAATACCTATGTTCCTGTTTCTATCGGATTAAATCATACCTATAACGCAGCAACACGTCAGGTTTCGGTTGACATTACAGGTGCTTTTTGTGAAGCCGCTTCTGGTGATATGCGTTTTTATTTGGTCGTTGTTCAAGATTCTGTTATTGGTGAAGGTGTTTCGTATGCGCAAAATGCTATGAGCGTAATTTCCGCAAATGATTTGGGCTATTTTGACTTAATTGACAATGGTTCAGGTCTATGGATTAATCACTATGCGCATATTCAAGTGGTGAAATACCAACCTTCTGGATTTTTCGGAAATGCAGGTGTAATTGGTGCTAATGTAACAGCGGGACAATCATTCACAGAGAATTACACCTTTACATTGCCTGAATTTGGTTCGCCAGATTGCGTTGTTCCAATAACTCCTGAGCATGTTGAAATCATTGCAGCCGTTGTTTATTCTGGTCCATTTGATCAACGTAAAGTCTTGAATGCAAACAAGGTAAAATTAGTAGAGTCTGGAGTTGGAATCAATGAAGTTAGTACAAGTACAATTGATTTCGAAATTGTAGGGAATCCTGTATCTGGTTCAGAAGTTACTTTGCAATGGGGAAGTCAACAAGAGCTTACCGGCGATGTGATTTTGTTTAATGCTCTAGGTGAAGTTGTTTCCATTTTAGAAACGAACCTTGCTATTGGTGGAACACTTTTGGAAAAAACATACCCTATTGGTGATTTAACAAATGGCGTATATTTCGTAGGTTATAAAACGGCTGACAACAAACAATATACACGTAAATTACTTGTCAATAAATAAGTTGGATTATGAAGAGTTTGATCTTTTTAATGATGTACTTCGCTTTCATGAGCAATACATCATTTGCACAATCACTAACGTGGGATTTAGAAAACGAGGACTCAACAATCACAGCGGGTTCGTTTGTTGACTTTAAAGGTCATTTAACCACAGATAACAGCCAAGTGTTTAATTGTATTGCTCGAGCTGAAAACATCAACTTACCCGCAGATTGGTATTATGTGATTTGTAATCCATTTAGTTGCTTGATGAATAATATGCCTTCAACAAGTTTTGCATTTCCTGATATCGTCAATAATGATTGGAATAATAATGGGTTTGGCGGTAGTTTGGTTAAAATCGGAATTCATTCAACCGCTGGAAATACCGTTCAGGTTGGTGAACTTGATTTTGTACTCGAGAATACATCTACCAATGAGATTTTCACCCGACATTTAATCGTGCGTACCAATGGTCAATCGCTAGGACTTCAAAGTGAATCGAATGAAACAATGGTTCTTTTCCCGAATCCAGTTAACGATCAATTAACCATTTCAAATTGTGAACCAACAACTCCATATGTTATTGTTGATTTAGCAGGTAGAGAATTGGGAACTGGTTTTACAAATGGTGTTATTGACTGTTCTACACTGCTTCCAGGGAATTATTTATTACAATTAGCATTGGTAAATGGAGAACAAACGTTCCTGCCGTTTCAAAAGAATTAAATGTAGTTGAGTTTTTTAGTAGTGGGCTTAACTATATGTTTACGCACCTTCCATCGTTTTTTCGATGAGAGGTGTTTAAATTATACCTAATTTTATTCCATTTCTAACCTAAAAACATGGAATACGAATACATTATTGTTTGTCTAGCGGCATTAATCGGTTCAGGACTTACCTTTTTCTCAGGTTTTGGATTAGGAACTATCTTGGTTCCTGTTTTTGCGCTGTTTTTCCCACTCGAAGTTGCGTTGGTTTTAACCGCAATTGTTCACTTTTTGAATGGCGGATTTAAATTACTGCTCGTAGGTATTCATGCCAATAAAAATGTCATTTTACGATTTGGAATTCCAGCAATTATATTCTCCTTTTTGGGTGCGAACTTACTCAAGGTGCTATCAGATAATTCATTTCCGATGTTCTATTATCGAATTCAAGGTCACCTTTTTAAAATTTATCCTTTAGGCTTTATTATTGGTTTATTATTGATTCTATTCGCACTGTTTGAATTGATTCCGCGACTCAATAAATTGCAATTGAGTCAAAAATATTTGCCTTTAGGTGGAATATTGAGTGGTTTTTTTGGCGGTCTTTCTGGTAACCAAGGTGCATTGCGCAGTGTGTTTTTATTGCGAGCAGGTTTAAGCAAAGAATCCTTTATTGCTACAGGGGTAGTTATTGCTTGTATGATTGATATTACACGTTTGACAGTGTATATCCCGAAGGTACTTCGACATAGAGATGAACTTGATTTTACCTTAATTGCTTGTGCAACTATTGCTGCCTTTATTGGTGCTTATGTCGGTAATAGATTGCTGAAAAAAGTAACAATAGTGGTTTTAAGATACGTTGTTTCAATAGCACTTATGCTCTTTGGATGTTTATTAATGTTGGGGATACTCTAGGGTCTGCTGAAAAAGTCAGAACTGAGGTTATTAGGCGCAGTCAAAAAAGATGTATATAAATACTTCGATTTGGCTGCAACGCAATAGATGCTTTATTTCTGGCTAGCAAAAAAATAGCCTGTCTGGAAAATTACAAGATGCAAGCTTATTTTATCATCCCTCCGCGGCGGAAACGATGCACTTGAACGTAGATTATCGAACTCAAACCATTTATATTCAACCGTTTTGTGTTTTTCAGCAGACCCTACTCTAGTTCTCAGATGACACTTCATTTGGTAAAACAACTGGAATTTCAATAATAACAAGCGTACCAGTTGGCCGGTTTTCTTCTTTCTTGTCAATGATTTGAATGCGAAATTCATCGTTGTATTTTTGTCTGAATGCAGCTAATCGTTGTTCAGTAATTTTGGTTCCAAAAGAGACGCGTTCCTTGTCTATGAATTGTTCAGCAACACTACGACCAATTCCATTGTCATCCACAATACATTTTAGTCGATTGTTTTTGATGGATACAAATTGCAAGGTAATTTCACCCCCATGTTGGATTGTTTTAAAACCATGCAAAACAGCATTTTCAACAAATGGCTGTAAAAGCATGGGAGGAATACCATATTGCAACTCTTGAGGTTCTAGTTCATTGATAATTGAAAATTTGAATTTATCTTTAAAACGCATTTGTTCTAGTTCCAAGTATTTTTGAAGTGTTTCAATTTCAGAAGAAATGGTTATATAACTCACCCGAGAATTATTCAATGTCTGTCGAATTAATTGTGCAAACTTCAATAAAAACCGCTCAGCTTTTTCATTTTCTTCATAGATTAAAAAACTCTGAATTGAATTCAAGGAATTGAAAATAAAATGAGGATTCATTTGTGCTTGAAGGGCTTTTTGCTCCAATTGTTGGATGTTCTTTTGTTGCTTATTTTTTAGCTTTATTTGCCGAATTCGACGCTTAAAAAACAGCACAATTCCACTTATTCCTAATGCAATATATACTAAAACTGCATACCATTTAAGGTAAAAAGGATTGTCAATGTAAAACCGACACATGACTTGTGGTTTCGACCAATGACCAGCTTCATTCAAATAACTTATCTCAAGTATGTATGATCCAGCAGCAGGTTTTGTTAAGCTCAATTCACCTTCATTAGAAAGTATCCATGCATCTGAACTGGAATAACGGTAGCGAATTTTTTTATCTTTTCCTGTTCGAAAATTGCTCGATGCAAGTGCAATTTTAATATTATTTACTGTTGAATTAAACACCAATTCATTTCTAAAGTTGCGGATAATGCTATCTTCAGTTGTGAGGTTATCAATTTTGAGTTGATTGTGAATGTGCTTTTGAGACCAATTATGCAAGGAAGAAATATGTGCCAATCCATTTTTTGTAGCCACCCAAACTTCACTATTTTTGGCAAAAACGCGGTTTACTTCATTCGATGGCAATCCATTCATCATGGTCATACGTTGAACAATGATTCGTCCAGCTTGATCTGTATCAATACGATTCAATCCTTTATTCGAGCAGACCCAAATGGTACCATTCTCGTCAATAAAAAGGGAATTGATTTGATCATCCAATAAGCCATCTTTTGTGGTTAGATGGTGGGTGATTTTAAAATTATCAAAGAAGTAAACCCCAATTCCACGTGTTGCAGCAATTCCTTTCAAAATGGGATGAAAATCCAAATCTGACACGCGGTGTTTAAAACGAGAATCATTGAATTGATTGGTGTATAAACGGTGATTTTTCACCTCAAAAAGTCCGTTGTTGTTTCCTACAATGATCCTGTTTTTTTGATCTTGCATTATTGCATGGAGAAAATGTTGAGAGGTAGCACTTTGATCATCTACAAAAGAATACAATTGCTCGAATTGTCCATTGGGTTTTAATTGTACAACATCATTTGAGGTGAAAAATGTGTAGTTATTTTTAAAAAACACATCATAATATCCATGTTGACCACTGCCAGATTTATTATATATGTGACGCTTGATAAGTGTATTTATTGATTCCGTAATCTGATCATTGTGCACGTCTATTCGAGGGTTGTTATTATAAATTACGGAGGATAAATAGGGAATTTTAGTCATTTTATGGATTCCAAATTTATTCGCAAAAAACACCTGGTTTTTCGCTAAAGAAACTCCCGTAATCACATTAAAATTCTCGTTATTCGATACTTTAAAAGTGGTAACATTTAAATTTCGCGTATAAAATACACCTTTCTCTATTGTGCTGAACCAATAACCACCTTCCTGATCTTGGCAAACACTTGTAATGGTATAACCAGAAAGGTAATTGGGAGAATGTTGATTACTTCCAAAATCACTAATTGGCTGAGAAAAAGCACCACTTGTTGTACAATACCAAATGTTTTGTTGGTTAATTGACAATCCTATTGTATTCAAAACCTTATAAGGCGATAATGGTTTGTCACTGTTGATAATGAGATCATTGAATAGAAAAAAACCTTTTCCTTTGGCAGTATAGGCACCAACACTGTTTGAATGTTTGATCTCCGTTATTTTTGTTTGTTTGTTATTTATTATCGTATAAATTGGCATTGGTTTGTCAAGTTCTGTCATGAGTGACAATACTAAGAGCCAGTCATACCCTGAATTGTAGAAATAAACGCCTTCTTTTGGCTTATAACGTGTTATTTTCATTTCCCCTTGACCAGAAATGGAAACCAGACCTTTATATTGTGCACTGTAAAGAATATTATCGTTTTTATCTATAGAAAATGACTTAAAGGTTGTGATATCTCCACCTAAGTACTTTTTCACCTGATTATTATATTTATAAGGAATAATCTTATTTCCATCCCAATAACTCAGCAATCCGTTGTAGGTTATAAACCAAATTCTTCCTTTATAATCTTCGTAGACCTTAAAGACCACATTGTCAGGAAGACCTTCTTTTTCAGTCAAGACTTGCATGGAATAACCATTGTAGCGCACAACTCCTCGATCTGTGCAAATCCAGATAAAACCTTTTTTATCTTGGTAAACAAAATAAGTTTCTGAACTGGGTAATCCTTCTGCCGTGGAGAAATTGTAAAAAGTAGGTTGGGGAGGATCAAATTGGGCAGAACCATTGGTGCTTAAAAAAACGACTAAACAGCCAATTAAAGTACTATTCAAATGAGAACAAATACGATTAAAAAATAAAGCTTGTTTGTTTGACTTCAATAGATCAATGATTATTTGTTTGTAAAGATGGCGAATCTCTTTTAATCATTCAGTTTGGGTTAATTTTATTTTGAGGTGCTGGACTTAAAGTATGATCGGTACGCTCATTTGGAAAGGTATCTGGTTTTATTTCTTATTCACAGATTACATCGATTTTCCCTGATTGTATGAAAACAAGCAATGCGTCATCTATTTTTACCCAAAATAATCTTTAAAAACCGAATCAAACCATTTTGGGAAGATTATCTAATGAGTAATAGGTTATACTTGTTTATAGGGTCTTGTCATAAAGTTAATATCAGCTATAAAACCTATTGGAAGAGCTATTTACAGATCTTACCCCTAGCGGGCAATGTCATTAAGTTAAGGACAGGCGATCCATTCGTGCAAACAGACTATCCTGATAATACGGAGTCATTCGAATATAATTCAACAGAGCTCGTTATTTCCGCCGCGGCTTTAAGCTGACTTTACACACTTTATGGGAGACTACCCTCCGCACTCTTCTGAATCTACTCCACACCCAACTGAATTCGCTCCGCACTCCGCGGAATCATCTCCGCACTCCAAGGAATTGTCTCCGCACTACTATGAATTCGCTCCGCACTCCAAGGAATTGTCTCCGCACCACTTTGAATTCGCTCCGCACTCCAAGGAATTGTCTCCGCACTACTATGAATTCGCTCCGCACTCCAAGGAATTGTCTCCGCACTACTATGAATTCGCTCCGCACTCCGCGGAATCATCTCCGTACCACTTTGAATTCACTCCGCACTCCAAGGAATTGTCTCCGCACTACTATGAATTCACTCCGCACGCTACTGACAACCCTCCGTAGACAACTTGCACTGTTCTGTGCGTTGCTGACAACCTTCCACATTCCGTTGTTACACCTCCAAACTGTACTTCATCCTTAATTTAAAGCGAATCAGCCACGGAAATAACGTACTCGACTCAATTAAAAACGAATTAGCCACGCTTGTGCGCCGTGGCGGAGTGGACACGTACTTGTAGCGGTGTTTCCAGTCAGTACTTTCAGTAACTGTGTAACAGCCTAAAACTTGTAGGAAACTAAGTGGGCATCCTTAACTTTATTCCATTGTTCCAGAGGGACAGAATAGTTTAACCAATTAAACAAACTCCAAACATCGCCTCGTAGAGGTGAAATGCAAAGTCAAAAATTTTTGTTATAAAAGAGTAGAAGTAATGTCTCAGCACCTCAAAATAAAATGAACCCTTCAGTTTTATTGCTAAAAAACAACAGTTGTTCTATTCTTCCCAAAAAGTGGGTTCTGAAAAACGAATGATCGAAATAAAATTGGAAGCAATTTCACGAATCAATACAGAAGAGAGCATTCCTGTATCTCCACTGTAAATAATTTGGTATTCGGTAGTGAAAACGCCTTCTCTGTATTCTTTTTTGGAAGATAAATTGCCGTATTGGTCATACGTAAATTGAAATTCTGTTAGTGGAATGGAATCAATGTTATGAACGAATTTCACATTTTCAACCCAACCTTTGTTTCCATAGGTGTAATACGTTGAATACTGATCGCGGGTTATGGTGTATAAATCTGTTGTCGAACTAAGGTATCCTAAACTGTCATAATAGGTACTTGTTTCTACATATTGATTGCCGTAACTGTTGTAAATCCGTTTTTTATGTTGTGTTCCATATTCCTCGTAGCTCATTGTTTCCGAATTCCATAAAATGGAACGCTCGATATCTGGAGTCAATAAACTATGTAGCGTATCAATATCACGCCAAACCTCTTCTTTTACAATCTGATTTTTGTCATTGTAGGTAAAATAAGTGGTCATAAAACCCCGTTTTTCATTGAGTCGTTTACTCAATAGATTTCCCAGTCCATCGTAGGTATAAAAACGCACAACAGTATCGTTTACAATGTCGCCTTTTGCCGTTTCATAGTGGCGAATCAACTGTCCTGACTCATCAAAAGAGAATACATAAACGTAGTCCGTTTGACGCATCACATCCCCTTGTTTTTTGAACGTATAGGAACCTTTGATTTCTTTGATTTTACTAGCCTTGATAAATGGCGTATTGAAAAAGGGATATTCACCAAACGCTAAACCCTTGGAATTGTCCAAAAGCTGCGATTGTGCCATTCCACAGAGCATCAATCCAATTAGCACGATTACATACTTCGCCATTACATCTTTTAATTAAATGGAGTTGATATGTAAAGGGTAGTTATAACCATTCGTTACAAGAATGGAATCACTGCACTTAATCCAAGCATTGCAACTAAACAAATCACCAATACGAGTAGTGTTAATGGGCTTAACTTGATTTTTGCTGCAGGTTCTTCTTCGCGACTAACGACAGTTCCAATCATGCGTAAGTAGTAATAAATACTAATCGCAGAATTCACTAATGCAATAATCACTAACCACCACCAGTCATTCCAAGCATGTGAAAAAACCATGTATTTACCAAAGAATCCTGCTGTAGGTGGAACACCAGCTAATGAAAGTACTGCAATGACAGCAACAACCGCTAAGAATGGATTTCGTTGACCTAAACCGCGCAAAGCATCAATACGATCTTCTGAATCATTGACAACAATACCAATTGTGATAAGAGCAATGATGGAGAATCCGTAAGCTGTCATATAGAACCACAAATCTGCCATTGAAACAGCTAAATCTTCTGTTGTTAGAATCACTAGTAGCGTATATCCAACGTGTGTGATACTTGAAAATGCTAATAGTCGTTTTAAACGTACTTGTTTAAGCGCGGATAGATTACCAACAAATAGTGTAATCACTGTAAGTACAGCAAGGGCATTTCCCCAGAATGCGTGTAACTCAATCGTCCCAAAACAAACACTAAACAATTTCAAGAATGCTCCGAAAGCCGCCATTTTCACTACAGAAGCCATGAAACCAGTTACTGCATGTGGCGCACCATCATAGACATCTGGACTCCAAAAATGGAACGGAGCAGCACCTACTTTGAATACAAATGAAGACATGATCAATAAGATCCCAATCATGAGCATCGCACTTGTTGATGAACCATTGAGAATTGTTTGTTGAATTTCGTAGATATTGAATGATGCAGTTGCTCCATAAACCCAAGCAATTCCAAACAATAATAAACCTGTTGCAAATGCTCCAGTTAGGAAATATTTCAACGAAGCTTCATTGGAACGCAAGTCATGTTTACGACTTCCTGCCATCACATAAATGGGAATAGATAGGATTTCTAAACCAAGGAAAAACATGAACATGTCGGTAAAGGCAGTCATAATGAGCGCACCTGCAAGCGAGAACATCAATAAGGAAATGTATTCGCCTGTGTGTTCTGGCTCTTCCTTAAATCGTTCATAACCAACCGAAATGATCAGTGTTGCAAAAATGGTAACAGCTAATCCGAACATCAAAGCATTGTGATCAAAATTAAGCCCTTCATAGCTAAGATTGATAAATGAATGTCCGGAAGCCAATTGACAAATCAGCAAGGAAATCGCAACAAGTAATCCACCCACAGCGGTTGTTAATACCAACCAAGGTTTCTTCGCAAATGCTGCAAAAAGGGAAATTAATCCGCTAACAAATATGACTATTAATGCATCCATATTCTGGCACTATAGGAGTTTGAAACCCTTGCTATTGCAATGGTTTTATGATTTGTAATAAATGAGATATACTTGGTTCAACGAAGTCAACAATTGCTTTCGGATAAACGCCTAAAAATACAATAGCGAGCATAATAACAGCAAATACGGTTAATTCACTCCAACTTAAATCGGCAAATTCAGCTGTTTTTACTGGACCATACATGCTTAATTGATAAGCTCGGAAAGTATAAACAGCTCCTAGAATCAAAGTCGTTCCAGCAATAATTCCGATGATACAATCAAACGTATAGATTCCTTTGATCAATAAAAATTCACCAACAAAACCACTTGTAAACGGAACTGAAACGGATGCAAATGCTAAGGCCGCGAACCAGAATGCGAATTTTGGAGCTTGTTTAGCAATTCCACCTAATTCGTTGAGTTTTCGAGTTCCCAATCGACGTTCAATGACATCAGCTGCTAAGAAAAGTCCAACAGCTACCAATCCGTGATTGATCATTTGAAGAATACTTCCTGAAAGCGTGTCTTTATCGAGTGTCATGATTCCTGCTACGATCAATCCAACGTGTGAGATGGAAGCAAAAGCAAACAAGCGTTTCATGTCGTTTTGTTTGATGGCAAGAATGGCACCGTAAACAACTCCAACTACGCCCAATACAATTACTGGATACGTTACACAATCCAATGCTTCTGGGAAAAGTGGCAACATCCAACGAATCATTCCGTAAAGTGCCATTTTCAACATAATTCCTGAAAGCAACATGGTTCCAGCCATTGGGGATTTGGAATAGGCTTCAGGTTGCCAAGTATGGAACGGGAAAATCGGTGCTTTAATTGCAAATGCTAAGAAGAAGCCACCCATGAGCCAAAAAGCAGTTTGAGAAGTGAGTTCAATAGCATACAAATCTTCGATTGCAAATGTTGCAGTGGCTGACATGGCTTTTAAACCAATCAACGATGCGAGCATAAACAATGATCCAAAGAAGGTATACAAAAAGAATTTCGTTAATGCAGCTTTGCGTTCTGGTTCACCAAACCAATAAGCGATGAGGTAAATTGGAATCAAAGTCAATTCCCAGAAAACGTAGAACCAGATGCCATCCATTGAAATGAAGACACCAATCAATCCGAATTGCATTAGGAAAACCATGCTTGTAAACAACCTATTTGTCGACAATTCACGACCAAAGTTACTCAACAAAATAAGCGGAACTAATGTTGTTGTGAGTAAAATCATGATGAGTGAAATGGCATCGTAACCGAAGTTCAATGTGATACCATAAGCCGAAATCCAATCTTGCGATATGAATTTATGCATGCCACTCTCAGCATTGTAATTGGCGATTAAAACAATTGTTAAAATCAACGAAGCGAGCCCGCCTACTAGTCCATAAGCACGAACAGCATTTTTTGGCATCACCAAAACGGAGAGTGCGAAGAAAACGGGGATTATAAAAAGTAACAGTTCCAACGTATTAGTTTTTGTAGATGAGGAAATAAACGACCAAACCGATAAGTCCGAAGACCATCCATAAAATGTAACTGTCTGTGCGTCCTGTTTGCCATTTTCTTACTAGATCACCAGATTTGCCAATTAATTGACCAACACCGACAACCGTTCTGTGTAAAAAGATACCTTCGAAGTAATGTGCTCCTTTTTCTGAAAGCCATTCAATAGGACGAACAAATAAGAAGTTATAGATTTCATCGAAATACAATTTGCTTGCAGATGCTTTTGCCCAACCTTTCAATTGGTCGTCTTCAACTGGAACGCTCTTTTTAACAGCGTATGCCATGTAAGCTAAAATCATAATGACAATTGCCATCACTGACGCACCAATCATTAGGAAAAGTGCTGTATTTCCCTCAGGGGCATGTTCAACAATTTTATTTAAGCCTGCAACATTGTGCTCGAAGAAATGTGACATCCAATGACTTCCTGGCAAGTTCAATAGTCCACCGAAAATCGACAATACAGCTAAAATGATTAGCGGAATGTTCATAGATGCAGGACCTTCATGCAAGTGATGTTCTTGTTCATGCGTACCTCGGAAAGAACCGAAGAAGGTTACAAAATACAAGCGGAACATGTAAATGGCAGTTAAAGCTGCACTGATCATTAGCGCAACAAATAACCACGTTCCATGTGTTAATGTATGTGCAATGATTTCATCTTTCGAGAAGAATCCAGAAAGTAAAGGGAATCCAGAAATAGCTAGCGTACCAATTAAGAAGGTAATATGTGTGATTGGAATTTTCTTTCTTAAACCACCCATTTTGCGAATATCTTGTTCATCAGACATGGCATGAATGACACTTCCTGAACCTAAGAACAACAATGCTTTAAAGAAGGCGTGAGTTGTAACGTGGAACATGGCCGCTGTATAAGCTCCCATTCCTAAAGCAACAAACAACATTCCCAATTGAGAAACGGTTGAGTAAGCCAAGACTTTTTTAATGTCGTTTTGTCGCATGGCAATAAACGCTGCAATGAGCGACGTTGCCAAACCTATGATCAACATAATTTCTTGTGTCATTGGCGCTAATTCAAACAAATAATTTGAGCGAACCACCAAGAAAATACCTGCTGTTACCATCGTCGCAGCGTGGATCAATGCAGATACTGGTGTTGGACCAGCCATTGCATCTGGAAGCCATGTAAACAATGGAATTTGAGCCGATTTACCCATTGCACCAATAAAGAGGCACAAGGTAATTGCCACCATCATTGATTCTGGAATCGCAATTTTATCTACTAGAATGGCTTTCGAAAGCTCATTGTATTCCAGTGTTCCAAAATTAAACAAGAGCAAAAACAAACCAATCAACAATCCAAGGTCACCAATACGGTTCATGATGAACGCTTTACGCGCAGCAACTGTGTTTTTGAAATCGCTGTACCAGAATCCGATCAACAAATACGAACAGATTCCAACACCTTCCCATCCGAAGAACAACATGAAGTAGTTACTTCCAAGAACGAGGATTAACATGGCGAAGATGAACAGATTCAGGTAAACAAAGAACTTGTAATAACCATCATCTTTTTTCATATAACCCATGGAGAACAGGTGGATCAATGTACCAACACCTGTAACGATTAAGGTCATCCAGATCGATAAATTATCCGCTAGTAAACTTGCATGTAACGAAAAGGAATCTGTATCGAGCATCGTGAATAAATCGATGTGAACGGACTCATGTAATTGGCTAAAAGCGAGTAAAGCCAACGCAAAAGAAATCATCATCACACCAGTTGCGATGGATCCTACGATCACTTTCGATAATTTTTTTCCGATGGTACCGTTGATCAATGCTCCTATCAAAGGAAGCAAGATAATCAGGGGAACTAATTGTGCTACCGACATGCTTAATCTTTTAATTTGTTAAACAAACGGATATCTACTGAACGTGCGTTGCGGAATACCAAAACGAGGATTGATAATCCAACGGTGGCTTCTGCTGCGGCAACAACCATGATGAAAAACACAAATAATTGTCCATCGGCTTTACCAAAATAGGTTGAAAATGCCACCAACAATAAATTCACTGCATTGAGCATCAATTCAATGCACATGAGTAAGATAATTGCGTTTTTGCGGTAAAGTACACCAAATACACCTATGACAAACAATACGGTTGCCAAGAACATGTAGTATTCGATACTTACCCCGGAGTCGAAAAGAGTTGCTAATACCATCCTTATTCTATGATTTGTTTATCGCGTTTCGCTAAGAGAACTGCACCTACCATCGCTGCGATGAACAGGATAGAAGAAATCTCAAACGGAAGCACGTATTTAGTAAAGAGTAATTGTCCAAGGTTTTTCACAAGTCCCATTGATTCTTGATCTGGAATGGGCGTGCGTGCTGCTATGGAAGCATCGTGTGTTGCTGCTACCAAAACAACAAGTAAAATCCCACCAGCTACTGCCGCTGCGAATTTCAGGAACAAGGAACTTCGCGGTTCATCTTCCTTACTCAGATTGAGTAACATCAATACGAATAAGAACAAAACCATGATGGCTCCTGCATATACGATGATGTTTACAATGGCAATGAATTGTGCATTCATCAACACGTAATTGGCTGTAATTAGGAAGAAGGTAACTACTAGGTACAAGACGCTTCTAACTGGGTGGTGACTAAGCACGACCATCAGCGCAGAACCAACAGTTAAGCCTCCCAATACAGTTGCTATGATCATTTCTGTACTCATTTCTGTGGGCGTTTTCCGGTTAATTGACGTTTTGTAATATCGATTGGACTGTCAGCTTTTTCAACCAATTTATCTTTTCCATAGATGAAATCATCGCGTTCAAAAAACGTTGGAACAAGACGGTCTGTCAAGAAAATTGCTTCTTTTGGACAAGCTTCTTCACACAATCCACAGAAAATGCAACGCAACATATTGATTTCATACATCGATGCATATTTCTCTTCACGGTAAAGACCTTCTTCTCCTTTTTTGCGCTCGTCAGCCGTCATTGTAATGGCTTCAGCTGGACATGCAACTGCACACAATCCACATGCAGTGCAATTTTCACGACCTTCTTCATCGCGTTTTAACACATGCTGACCACGGTAAACAGGTGCAAATTCGCGTTGTACTTCAGGGTATTTCGTTACGTTGTGTTTACGGAAAAGGTGCTTGAATGTAATCCACATCCCCCCGATAACAGCAGGCAAGTAGATACTTTCCATGAAGGTCATCTTCTTATTGGAAACTACTTTTTTGCGATTTGATAAACTCTCCATATCTATTCGAAATGTGTTGTTCTAATTATTAGTCGTATTCATCGACACTCGATTATCTGACTGCTCCGTTTTTGCTTTTGATTGCAATTGTTTTGGAGATGTTTCTTGTTTTGAGCTAAACCATCCTGAAAAAAGTGCGATTACGATTCCCGTGATCAATAAATTCACCAACGAAATAGGAATCAATTTTTTCCAGCCTAAATGCATCAATTGATCAAAACGGAAGCGCGGTAAGGTCCAACGAATCCACATAAATACAAAGATGAAAAAGAAGGTTTTTCCAAAGAAGACCAATGTTCCAAGAATAGCTAGTGTATTTCCAGAGAAATTATCCATTCCTGGGAAATTGTAACCACCAAAGAACAAAGCAGAAATTACAGCACAAGAAATAAACATGTTGATGTATTCAGCAAACAAGAAGAATCCCAATTTCATGGAACCGTATTCCGTATGATAACCACCAATTAATTCAGATTCACATTCTGGTAAATCGAATGGTGCGCGGTTACATTCTGCCAATGCACAAACGAAGAACACAATAAAACAAAGTGGTTGTTTCCATACATACCAATTCATTCCGTGTTGATCTTCTACAATATCGCGAATGTTCAAACTTCCGCTCATCATCACAATTGTGATCACAGAAATTCCCATTGCCAATTCGTACGAAATCATTTGTGAACTCGCGCGAATAGCTCCAAAGAGGGAGAATTTATTGTTAGAAGCCCAACCACCGATCATGATACCGTAAACACCAATGGAAACAATTCCCATGATGAACAAAATACCAATATCGACATTGGCCACCTGTAATTCTACTGTTTCACCAGCAATCGTTAAATCAGGACCCCAAGGAATAACCGAACCCGTTAATAAGGCTGTAAACATGGCGATTCCTGGACCAAGAATAAATAACCACTTATCTGCTTTCGCTGGAATAAAATCCTCTTTAAAGAACATTTTCCCTGCATCTGCAAGTGGTTGTAAAATTCCCCATGGACCAGCTCTATCTGGACCGATTCGATCTTGAAGCCAAGCAGCAACTTTCCGTTCTGCGAGGGTCAAATACGTTGCGATTAGTAATGTAACACTGAATAACGCAACTACTATAATGATTTTCTCTAACATCTTATTGACCTCCCGTTAGTTTTTTAGCATCTCGTTTTGCATCATTTTGCAAATAATGGCCTTGTGAAATCACTGAATGACGATTGATCACACGTGGACCTTCAATGTTCCATGCAGCAGCATCTTTTTTATCAAAGCGACAATCGTTGCAGATCCAAGCTGTTTTACCATCAATATCTTCGATTTCACCGTATTGATCTTTACGACCTGTAACACGCATGATTTCATTTCCGTACATCCAAACAACTGCTTTACCAGCACATTTTGTACACTCACAGCTTGCATTCATTGGTTTCAAGAACCAAACACGGCTTTTGAAACGGAATGTTTTATCGGTCAATGCACCAACTGGGCATACATCGATCATATTTCCTGAGAAATCATTGTCAACGGCTTGTTCAATATAGGTACTGATTTCAGCATGCTCACCACGGTGCATTATACCATGAACACGTTTTTCTGTCAATTGATTGGCAACATAAACACAACGGTAGCAAAGAATACAACGGTTCATGTGCAATTTGATCTTCTCACCAATATCGATTGGATCAAACGTACGACGCTCTTCTTCGTAACGCGTTCCTTCTTTTCCATGTTCGAAACCTAAATCTTGCAAGTGACATTCGCCAGCTTGGTCACAAATAGGGCAATCGAGTGGGTGATTGATCAATAAAAATTCAGTAACCGCACCACGATTTTCGTGCACACGTTCACTGGTTTTATTTTTGATCACCATTCCATCCTGAACAGGAGTAGAACAAGAGGCTACCAATTTTGGCATTGGACGTGGATCGGCTGTTGAACCTGCGGCAACTTCTACCAAACATGTTCTACATTTCCCACCACTTCCTTCTAATTTGCTGTAGTAGCACATTGCAGGAGGCACCACATCTCCGCCAATCTTACGAGCGGCATTGAGAATGGTTGTTCCCGGTTCTACTTCTACTTCAATATCGTCAACGATAACTTTTATCATAACTTATGACTTATACTAAAGGTACATGAGCACTTGCAATTCCGAAGTTGCGTTTTTGCGCTTCGTCAGGACTGTTTACATGCCATTCAAATTCTTCTCTAAAATGACGAATCGCCGCCGCTACTGGCCATGCAGCTGCATCGCCCAACGGACAAATCGTATTTCCTTCTATTTTTTTGTTGATTTCTGCTAACAAATCAATGTCGCGTAGGTTTCCGTGTCCGTATTCCAATCGGTGGAGTACTTTTTCCATCCAACCTGTTCCTTCACGGCAAGGTGAACATTGTCCACAGGATTCATGTGCGTAAAAACGTGCAAAATTCCATGTATTTCGAACGACACATTGATCTTCGTCAAACACAATAAAACCACCAGATCCAAGCATAGAACCAGTTGCGAAACCGCCTTCAGCCAAACTTTCGTAAGACATTAAACGATCCGTTCCTTCTGCTGTTTTGCACACAAGGTTGGCTGGTAAAATAGGAACCGAAGATCCACCTGGTACACATGCTTTTAATTTCTTTCCGTTGGCAATTCCTCCACACCACTCATCCGAGTAAATGAATTCTTCCACAGAAAGACCTAAATCTATTTCGTAAACACCTGGATTTACTAAATTTCCACAAGCAGAAATCAGTTTTGTTCCAGTGCTTTTTCCAATTCCAATTTTTGCATATTCTGCTCCACCATCATTGACAATTGGAACAACTGCGGCAATCGTTTCAACATTGTTCACCACTGTTGGACAACCCCATAAACCTTTTACAGCCGGGAATGGTGGTTTCATTCGTGGATTCCCACGTTTTCCTTCCAATGATTCAATCAATGCTGTTTCTTCTCCACAAATGTAAGCACCGCCTCCAGGAGCGACAGACAAATCCAAATCATATCCAGAGCCAAGAATGTTTTTTCCTAACCAACCATTCGCATAAGCTTCAGCGATTGCTTTTTCCAAAATATCCAACACCCACATATATTCTCCACGAATATAAATGTAAGACTGATTGCAACCCAAAGCGTAGCTAGAGGTAATCATTCCTTCCACCAATAAGTGAGGAATTTTTTCCATCAAAAAGCGGTCTTTGAACGTTCCAGGCTCACTTTCATCAGCGTTGCACAACAAATAGCGCGGCACACCTTCTGGTTTTGCTAGAAACGACCATTTCATTCCAGTAGGGAAACCAGCTCCTCCACGTCCGCGAAGACCAGAGGCTTGTACTTCTTCCACGACATTTTGTGGTGACATTGTTTTCAATGCTTTTTCCACAGAACGGTAACCACCATGTTGGCGATACACCTCGTATTTTTCAATTCCAGGAACGTTAGCGTGTTCCAATAATAGCTTTCTTCCCATCTTTAGTCGTTCGATGAAGTTGAGTGTTCTTTGCGGAGTGTATCCAACAATTCGTCTACTTTGGCAGGTGTCAAATGTTCATGGTAGTCTTTTCCACATTGCAACATTGGACCGTAACCACAAGCGCCCAAGCACTCAGCGGTTTTCAGTGTAAACATTCCATCAGCTGATGTTCCGCCAACTTCTACATTGAGTCGTTGCTTTAAGTGATCAATTATAGCATCACTTCCTACCAGCATACAAGGTCCAGTACGGCATACTTCCAATACCACTTTACCCGTTTTATCGACGTTGAACATCGTATAAAAGGTAGCAACTTCGTAGACTTCAATTGGTTGAATGTTGAGAATTCCAGCGACATAATTCATTGTAGGAACGCTTAGCCAACCGCCAAAATCTTCTTCAGCCATGTGCAATATTCGCATCAACGCACTTTTCTGCTTTCCTTCTGGATATAGCTGAATAACGCGTTGCACTTCCGCCATACGTTCAGTACTGAACTGCGGCACTACCTCGTCGGTAGTTGAATTTCCGTTTGTTACTTTTATGCTCATCTTATGCGTCCAATTCTCCAGCAATTACATTCAAACTACTCAATGTCAATACGGCATCTGAGATCGTTTGTCCGGTTATCATTTCCGGATATGCTTGGTAATAAATGAAACAAGGGCGACGGAATTGCAAACGGTATGGTGTTCGTCCGCCGTCACTTATCAAGGAATATCCTAATTCACCATTTCCTCCTTCAACACTGTGGTATACTTCTCCAACTGGAATTGGTGTTTCACCCATTACAATTTTGAAATGGTAAATAAGGGCTTCCATTTTAGTATACACATCTTCTTTATTTGGAAGGAAGAATTCAGGAATGTCTTTTGCATGATAATCGCCTTCAGGTAAATTGTCATACGCTTGGTGAATGATTGCCAAACACTGACGAATTTCTTCTTGACGTACTTGAAAACGGTCGTATGTGTCTCCCTGTGTTCCTACAGGAATGATAAAATCGAAATCTTGGTAAGAACAATACGGGTTCATGACACGTACATCATAATCAACACCTGCAGCTCTCAAGTTTGGACCTGTAAATCCATATTCCAATGCACGTTCACCTGTAATAGGGCCACAACCGATGGTGCGATCCATAAAAATGCGGTTGCGTGATAGTAAGCTATCGAATTCGTTGAAATGCTTCGGGAATGATGCTAAGAATTTTTTGAGTAATTCATGAAATCTTGGTGAGAAATCACGTTCAAATCCTCCAATACGACCTGTATTTGTTGTCAAACGAGCACCACACAATTCTTCGAAAATCTCGTAGATTGCTTCTCGCTGTTGGAACATATAGGTAAAACCAGTTAAGGCTCCAGTATCAACACCAATTACGGAATTACAAACCAAGTGATCAGAAAGTCGCGCCAATTCCATGATGATTACACGCATATAATCAACGCGTTTTGGAATCTCAGCACCAATCAGTTTTTCTACGGTTAAATTCCACCCAATATTGTTGATCGGCGAAGAACAATAGTTCAATCGATCCGTAATGGTTGTAATTTGATTGTATGGTCGGCGTTCAGCCAATTTTTCAAAAGCACGATGGATATAACCAACCGTTTGTTCAGATGAAAGGATTTTTTCTCCATCTACTTGCAAAACATTTTGGAAAATACCGTGTGTTGCAGGGTGAGTTGGCCCAAGATTTAAGGTAGCTATTTCGCCACCAATGGTATCTTGGGAAACTAATGTTTGTGGGTTTCTATGTTGCATATCGCTCATAACATCCAATTTTATCTTCCGAAGAAGCGATCGTCTTTATCTTCACGTGTTGCGTCTTCCAACTGAAATTCTTTTCGCAGTGGAAAATAATCCATGGAATCTTCATTGAGAATGCGCACCAAATTCGGGTGACCAGTAAATTGCACACCAAAAAAATCATAGGTTTCACGTTCTTGCCAGTTGGCACCAACATACAAATCAGTGATTGTTGCAATTGCTGGGTTTTCAATAGGTAAAAATGCTTTTAGGCGCAAGCGAACATTGTGTACCAATGAATGTAAATGGTAAACAACAGCTATTTCACGTCCTTTAGAATCAGGATAATGTACAGCACCAATCAAAGTCAGGAAAGACATAGCCAATTCAGCATCTTCTTTCAACCATTTAATGATGTCATGAGCTGCAGTTGCCGTAACTTCTACTGTCAAGAGATCATAAGGCATATCATGTTGCAAGATCGATTCCGAAAAATGTTCCTGCAAGCGTTGTAAAACCAATTCGCTGTTTACTGGATTACTCATCTTCGTTCAATTTGTATTTGGTCAACAAATGTTTGTATTCATCCGAATAGCGACGGCGCAATGACTCGTGTTTCACCAAACGGTGAATATTCATGATTCCTTCAATGATTTGTTCAGGTCGCGGTGGGCAACCAGGAACGTATACATCAACAGGAATTACACGATCGATTCCTTGAAGAACGGAATACGTATCAAAAATACCACCTGAAGAAGCGCAAGCACCAACAGACAATACCCATTTCGGTTCTGCCATTTGTTCGTACACTTGTTTCAAGATAGGTGCTAGTTTTTTAGAGATCGTACCAGCTACAATAAGCAAATCAGCTTGACGAGGAGAAAACGACATACGTTCCATTCCGAAACGCGCTACATCGTAGTTCGAACCCATGGTTCCCATGTACTCAATTCCGCAGCAAGAAGTAGCAAAAGGAAGTGGCCACACAGAATTAGCACGAGCCGCAGCGATTACTTTATCGAGCATCCCCAATTGAAATCCTTCTCCATTGAAGGTCTCCACACCATTAATAACTTCTACTTTTCCCATTCTAGAGCTCCTTTTTTCAGTACGTAGAAAAATCCAGTGAGAAATAAAGCAACGAAGATGATCACAGCGATCAATCCATCACCTTTTAATTCTTGGAAATTTACCGCATACGGGTAGAAGAAAATGACTTCTACATCGAATAATACAAAGAGAATGGCAGTCAAAAAGTAACGAATTGACACCGGAAAACGGGCATTTCCAACTTCTTCGATACCACATTCCCAGTTGGCATCTTTTTTCTTTCCTTTTAATTTAGGTCCCAACAAGTGCGTTACCACAAGTACAGTGACCACAAAACCCAGAGCCACAACGGCTTGGATCAATATTGGAATGTAATCATTTGCAGATGACATATTCTACCATTTTTTAGACCCGCGAATTTAAGATTTTTTAACGGGAAGCGTTAGCAAAATGGAGTTATTTAGAATAATTCTAAATTAGTTGATTTTCATCGATGGATAAGTGGTTTACTTCTGTGTTTTTGAGTGGTTGAGGGAATTGGGTTAGTTCGCTTTGTAGTATGGTATTCTTTGTACATTTGTGATGAACTTAATTGGAATACCTAATGAAATTTTTTCTTTTAATCGGATTTGTTTTTACCATAATACTCGCTTTTGCTCAGCCTGGGAGTTTGGACACGACTTTTAATTATAATCCTAATGTTATACCTTATTATTTAGGGCAGAGTGGGCCAGATGGGGTTGTAAACATTATAGTTAAACAGATAGATGGAAAAATTATTCTGGGAGGTGAATTTAATAAGTATAATGGATATACAAGGAAAGGAATTGTAAGAATAAACTCTAATGGATCGGTTGATGAAACGTTTATTGTTGGGACTGGTTTTTCTAATTCCGTAAAAGATATTGATATTCAAACCGATGGTAAAATTATTGTCTCAGGCTTTTTTGGTACTTACAATGGTGTAACCGCAAATAGTATTGTTAGACTAAACCCTAATGGTTCTATTGATCCATCATTTGACTCAGGTTTAGGAACTAATTCTGCAGGGATTTACAATGTTGTTTTGACATCTGAGCAAAAAATCGTTATTACTGGACATTTTTCGACTTATGATGGCCAAAGTAAAAATTCGATTGCCCGACTAAATTTAGATGGTACTCTTGATAATTCATTTCTTTTCAGTAATCCTCCATCATCCATCTATTCAGTGGCCATACAACAAGACGATAAAATAATTGTTTGTAACCCAGAATTAAGACGAATCAATCCAGATGGATCGATAGATACTAATTATAATGCTGCTAATGTTAATTTCTCAGGTGGTATTTCAACAAGATTACTATTGTTATCTAGTGGTAAATTGCTTGTTACAGGTAACTTTACAGGCTTTAATGGGATAAGTAGAATTGGTATTGCATTATTTAATGAGGATGGAACTTTAGATGAAAGCTTTGATCCTGGTCTTGGTGTAACCGGTGGTAGTGCTAACATGGATAACCCTAATAATTCAGACTATCTGCTCTTTATAAACAATGTGTTTACTATGAAAGAAAGAGTCGATGGTAAAATTATTTTAGCTGGTAATTTTTCGAGTTATAATGGGGTTAATTGTAGACGAATGGCAATGATAAATTTAGATGGCTCATTATTTACTCCAATTGATGGTTATTATTACGGTTATCAGTTTAGAACGTTGCTTATAAATGATGATTTATCCTATTTTGCTGGGGGTGGATATTTTGGGGAAACAGAACACATTAGGAGATCTTATTTTGGTAAATATTCAAGCTCTGGTGTATTGGATTTAAGTTATCTGCCTGATAATGGAGCTGATAATATGATTCGTTTAATTGAAACCCAAAGTGATGATAAAATTATGGTTGCAGGCTTATTCGGAATGTATGATAATTTCCTAACCTCTAGATTAGCTCGTTTAAATGAAAATGGAAGTGTTGATACTAGTTTTCAGAATACTGTTGCTAGTAATGGTTTAATTCTGGACTTAGCAATACAAGCCGACGATAAAACAATTATAGTTGGAGATTTTACAAGTACCTTTCTTTCGCCAGTTAATAGGATAGCCAGGTTGTTTTCTTCTGGGAAAATTGACACAACCTTTCAAACTGGCACAGGTGCCGATGACTACATTAATCAAGTTGAAATTCAACCTGATGGAAAGATCCTTTTATTTGGTGTTTTTATGAATTTCAACAACAATGCTGTTGCTAGGATTGTTCGATTAAATACGGATGGTTCAATAGATTACTCGTTCAATTCTAGTCTAGCTTTGGATACTTTAACATTAAATAATCCTTCTACAATATTTAAAGCCGTTACAATACAGTCTGATGGAAAAATCCTTGTTGGTACAAATTCAAATCAAGGGATCTATAGGTTAAATGAGGATGGTTCAGAAGACCCCACATTTAATTATAATGGAACTCCTTTTCAACCGGATGATATTGACCTCACTATTGATGGTAAAATTGTAATTACGTATGGAGGAAACATTTATCGCTTATTTCCAAATGGCATGTTAGATGCTAGTTTTTCAAATGAAATTTCTGCACCTACCTATTCAACATTAATTCAACCTGATGGAAAAATCATTGTTAATTGTGGAAATGAGTTAGTTACGCTAGATGCTAATGGACATATTGACGATCGTTTTTTCCTTTATAACACTCATCCAGGTTGGGGTTATACTCCAAATGTTTCAGGTTCTATTAGCGCAATTAAACTTCAATCATCTGGGAAATTACTCGTGGGAGGTGATTTCACTTATTTCCAAGATATTATGTCAAATAGTATCACGCGATTGAATAATATCAATCTCCAACTTACTTTGGATTCAATTGTTGATCTCGGCTGCAATAATAGTGGACAATTATTTGTTAGTGCTTTATTTGGCACAGAGCCCTATTCTTATGAATGGATTAACCCACCTAACGTTTTATCCAATCAAATAGCAGTTGATACCGAAGGTGTCTATATTTGTAAAGCCACTGATTTTTTGGGTGATACCGCCTTTCTTTATGTACATGTTGATGGTCCAAGTACGTTATTAGATTTAGAGCTTAATGTTACGAGTCTTCATTCATCTTTTCGCCCTGGTTTTGAATCGCTTGTTTGGCTCAACGCCTTCAACGACGGCTGCCTGCCTACATCTGGTCAACTCAAATTAGCTTACGATCCTTTGTTGGATTTCGTAAGTTCCAATCCTGCTCCAACTTCACAAAATGGCGACACACTTATCTGGGATTTTACAAGCATTACTTACGATTCAGCGCATATCACTCCGCAAATTGTATTCAACACATCAGTACTTGCAGTAATTGGCGACACGATTGATTTCACAACCATTATTACACCAATTGCTGGCGATGCGGACACAACCAATAACATCAAATATTACAGTTCACCAGTTGTGAATGGGTATGATCCGAATATCAAATCCGTTTATCCTGTTGGGAAATGCGATGTTGGTTACATTGAACAAGATCAGCTGCTGACTTATACAGTTCAGTTTCAAAATACAGGAAATTCAGAAGCGATTAACATTACTATCATTGATCCATTGAGCTCCAATTTGGATTTGAATACGGTTCGAGTAGTTGGTAAAAGCCATGAACAATGGACAGAAGTATTGCCTGGGAATGTGCTGAAATTTCATTTTGATAACATCAATCTTCCAGATAGTACGAGTAATGAACCAGCTAGCCATGGTTATGTCATTTTTGAAGTAAAACCTGTTTCAACATGGTTGAATCAGAATATAGAAATTGCCAATTTAGCTGATATTTACTTCGATTTTAATCCAGCCATCAGAACGAATGAAGTATCGAATTTGATCTTTCAGAATGGAGATTTGGAAACGTATAATTGTCTTGGTGCAGGAGTAAATGAAAACTCAACTAATGAGATGGTTGTTGTTTATCCTAATCCAACTTCTGGTGATGTGATCATTGAATTACCTCAGTCAATTGAAAACTGCTCGATCATTATTACAGATTTACAAGGTAAATTGATTCAATCACAGTCAGATCTAAGCGGTAATAAAATTCAGATTAATTTATCATCATTGAATAGTGGTATTTATTTGATTACGGTTTCTGATGCGACTGGCATTAATCATACTGCTAGAATTATAAAACAATAAATTTATCAATATGAAAAAAGGGTATTCACTTCTTTGTTTGATTTTTGTTTTATTTATCCAAAGTAATTTAGTTGGGCAAGCACTTACATGGGTAAAGCAGCATGGAAACATTGGGGATAGTTGTGAGACCTATGCTACAGAATTTGATAATTCAGGGAATATAATCACCTTTGGACAGTTTCATGGTACCTTTGATTTTGATCCTGGAATTGGTGTTTCAGAACTAACATCAGTCGGCTTTTATGATGAATTTATTCAAAAACTAGATAATGATGGAAACTTGCTTTGGGTGAAGACAATAGTTGGTTTTGAAAATTTTACAGCAACGCCAATTACCATTGATGCTGATGACAATATTTATTTAATTGGCGATTATTCGGGAGTTGTTGATTTTGATCCAACTGCAGGAATCAGTACATTAACTAGTATTGGTTCAACTGACATCGCTATTGTCAAGTTGACTTCTTCAGGTGATTTTGTATGGGCGAAATCGATTGGTGGTGATTCCAGTGATCGAAGCGTTACAATTGTTTCTACAACTACTGATCTTTATGTTTTAGGAAGTTATTTCTTGCTTTCAACCGTTGATTTTGATCCAAGTTTGGCAACTTATTCGATTACAGATACTGCTACAAATGCAGTTGTAAAGTTAGATTTAGATGGTAATTTTATTTGGGTAAAAGCAATTGGATCACCTTCTAACGATTATCCTTTAGATATCACAGTTGATCAACTTGGTAACCCAATTGTACTTGGGAAAATTAATTATGCTGCTGATTTCGACCCAGGGCCTGATACATTAATGCTTGGAGATCCAGCAGGTGGAACGAGCACGTATGTGCTAAAATTAGATGCTTTAGGTAATTTTATTTGGGCAAAAGCATTTGTGCCAACCTTTGATTTTGGGATTGATTTTCTATTTAATGGGACAATAGTAACGGATGATCAAAATAGGATTTTTATTGCGTCTAATTTTTCTGATACAGTAGATTTTAATCCTGACCCTTTAGTAGACTTTTATGTTGTACCAGTTCAGGGCCTGAATGATAATGCGTTTTTAGTACAACTAGATGCTTCTGGAGAATTTCAATGGGTAAATACGTATTCTACATTAAGGTTCGGGTATACAGGATTGACAACAAATGGTAACGCTGTTTTTATTACTGGTAATTATAATGACACTCTCATTATTACGAATGCATCAGGAAGTACTACGTTGAATTTAGTTGGGCAAGTTGATGGTTTTATTCAACAGTTGGATTTATCTGGAAATACGGTCTCGCAGTTACACTATGGTGGAAATGGTCCTGTACTGATAAAAGCAATTGATTTAAATGATCTGAATGAAGTGGTAGTTTTAGGAACATTCGAACAATCAGTTGATTTTGATCCGTCTATAGAAGAAATGATTCTAACTTCTATTTCTGCTTATGATTTCTTTATCTCAAAATTAAGGATTGTTGAATGCTCAAATTTTGAGATTAGAGTGGATTCTGTTGCTTCAATTGGTTGTGCTTCAAATGGAGTAGTAACTACATCTATTGCTGGAGGAATGTCCCCTTATAATTATACTTGGGATAACAATTTGTTATTAAATGATTCTATTCTAAGTTCAACTTTAGAGGGTACACACACACTTCTAGTAACGGATAACAATGGTTGTATAGATTCTGTAACAGTAGAATTAGATGGTTTTGTATTTGCAATTCTAGCTGATCTTAATGCAAATTTAATCGCTAACGAATTTCGTCCTGGATATGAATCAATCATTTCAATCAACGCCTTCAATGACGGCTGCCTACCTGCTACTGGTCAACTCATACTAGCGTACGATCCTTTGTTGGATTTCGTAAGTTCTAATCCTGCTCCAACTTCACAAAATGGTGACACGCTTATTTGGGATTTCACGAACATCACTTACGATTCAGCGCACATCACTCCGCAAATTGTATTCAATACATCAGTACTTGCAGTAATTGGCGATACGATAGATTTTACAACCATTATTCCACCAATTGCTGGCGATGCGGACACAACCAATAACATCAAATATTACAGTTCACCAGTTGTGAATGGGTATGATCCGAATATCAAATCCGTTTATCCTGTTGGGAAATGCGATGTTGGTTACATTGAACAAGATCAGCTGCTGACTTATACAGTTCAGTTTCAAAATACAGGAAATTCAGAAGCGATTAACCTTGCTATCATTGATTCATTGAGCCTCAATTTGGATTTGAATACGGTTCGAGTAGTTGGTAAAAGCCATGAACAATGGACGGAAGTATTGCCTGGGAATGTACTGAAATTTCATTTTGACAACATCAATCTTCCAGATAGTACGACTAATGAACCAGCTAGCCATGGTTATGTCATTTTTGAAGTAAAACCTGTTTCAACATGGTTGAATCAAAATACTGAAATTGCCAATTTAGCCGATATTTACTTCGATTTTAATCCAGCCATCAGAACGAATGAAGTATCGAATTTGATCTTCCAGAATGGAGATTTGGAAACGTATAACTGTCTAGGTGCAGGAGTAAATGAAAATTCAAACAATGGGTTGGTTGTAGTTTATCCAAACCCAACTTCAAGTGATATAACGATCGAATTTGGAATAGAAGTAACCAATGCTACTCTAGTTTTTGTTGACATTCAAGGAAAAGAAGTATTGCGACAATCAAGCGTAAACGGAAAACAAGTTGTTGTTGAATTAGGGCAATTGACGAATGGTGTTTACTTCCTTTCATTTGAATCCGAAAACCACTCAATCAATGAACCTACCATTAAAATCATTAAAACGAATCATTAACTCAACTAATTGAATTTCATACTTGAAAAACGAACTCAATTAACGAAATAGTTTTATCTTCGTATCAGTTAGTAGAGCAACGATATCGTTTGATTTGTACAATTGCCAAATGAAACGATGTAAAACCCAGTTATTTTAGTAGGTGACTGGGTTTTTTATTTTCAATTCCATCCATTGTAAATCTATCTGCAACTATATTGTACAACTATCCAATTTCCTTAAATTTCTTCTTAATTTTGTTCCCTGATTTCCAACGATCAATCCAAAAAATGTAAAACAATGCGTGAAGAATTAAAAGGACCAAAGGTTGAAAATGTAAAAATGGTCGTAGTTCCTGAAGTTCAGGAAGAAGGCGGAATTCAACACTATGTCTATTTACTGAATTTGCGTGATGACATTATGGAAGGCATCATTATTACAAGTAAAGGTTATGGAACGAATGTTGAAACAGGTGAATCAATAAAAACATCCACATTACGCCACTCACTAGAGATCTTACTACCCGATGAAGCTGCTAAAATTGAACCAATTATGGAAGAGGTTTTTGGTTTGTCGAATGAATATTGGGTAAGTTTTTGGGTCAATGAAGTCATGTACGATAAAAAGTTCATTTTTCTTCCTGAAACAATCAATGAAAACAATTACGCACCCATCCCTAAAATGGGTGGAAAAGGTGTGGTGATTGGTTGATGTTAAGTTTCCTCCATTTTTTTAATACGATCCAATAAAAAACCCCGTTCTCTAAAAAGAAAACGAGGTTAATATATCCTTATTAATGTGGATCTTACAATGTTCCACGTTTTTCTTGTTCACGCTCAATGGATTCAAACAAGGCTTTAAAATTACCTGCTCCAAACCCTTTTGCACCCATTCGTTGAATGATCTCAAAGAACAACGTTGGTCGATCTTCTACTGGTTTGGTGAAAATTTGCAACAAATAACCTTCCTCATCTGCATCAATCATAATGGCCAATTTTTGAAGATCTGCAATGTTTTCATGCATCATTGACATGTGTTCACCCAATCGTTCTGGAATGGCATCATAATACGCTTGTGGTGGCGCAGAAAGAAATTCAATTCCGCGTTCTCTTAATGCCGTAACTGTGGTAATAATGTCATCTGTAGCAATCGCAATGTGTTGCACACCTGAACCTTCATAGAAATCAAGGTATTCTTCAATTTGCGAACGTTTTTTTCCTTCAGCAGGCTCATTGATTGGGAATTTAATGCGCCCATTTCCGTTGCTCATTACCTTACTCATCAAGGCCGAATATTCTGTGTGAATCTGCTTGTCATCAAAGGAAAGGAAATTCACAAATCCCATCACATCTTCGTACCATTTCACCCAAGTATTCATTTCACCCCAGCCAACATTTCCAACCATGTGGTCAACAAACTTTAACCCGATTGGTGCTGGATTGTAATCCGATTCCCATTGCTGGAAACCAGGCATAAATAAACCAGTGTAGTTTTTTCGCTCTACAAACATGTGAACGGTTTCTCCGTAGGTATAAATTCCTGCTCGAACTACTTCACCATGCTCGTCAGTTTCAACAGTAGGTTCCATGAATGATTTCGCCCCACGCTTCACCGTTTCATTGTATGCGGCACGGGCATCTTCTACCCACAATGCAATCACTTTTACACCATCACCGTGTTTTTTCACATGCTCTCCAATTGGAGAATCACTATTTAAGGCTGTTGTAAGAATGATGCGGATTTTATCTTGTTTCAAAACATAAGAAGCGCGATCTCTAAGACCTGTTTCTAAACCAGCATACGCAAACGATTGAAAACCAAATGCGGTTTTGTAAAAATGCGCTGCTTGTTTCGCATTTCCTACATAAAATTCTATATAATCGGTTCCTAATAATGGAAGGAAATCCTGTGCTCCTTCAAATATTTTTTCTAAACCGTATTCTACATTTTTAACTTCTTTACTCATTTTAATATTTTTTAAAGTCTGCTTCCAGACGAACAAATTTATTTATCTAACCAGCTATACGCGTATGTTTCATCTTGCATATCGATGGCTGCTTGTGTTATTTTTAGTGGTTTAAATGTATCAACCATCACGGCCAATTCAAGCGTCTCCTTTTGACCAATACTGCGCTCATAAGCACCTGGATGTGGACCATGAGGAATGCCACCTGGATGCAAAGAAATGTATCCTTTTTCAACATGATTGCGACTCATAAAATCACCATCAACATAGTACAACACTTCATCAGAATCGATGTTACTGTGATTGTAAGGTGCTGGAATAGATTTTGGATGATAATCGTATAAACGTGGACAAAACGAGCAAATCACAAAATTGTGAGCCTCAAATGTTTGGTGAACGGGAGGCGGTTGATGAACACGTCCTGTAATCGGCTCAAAATCATGAATCGAAAATGCATAAGGGAAATTGTATCCATCCCAACCCACCACATCAAACGGGTGAGAAGCATACGTAAGTTCATGCATCACTTGCTCTTTTTTGATTTTCACAACAAACGAGCCCAATTCATCATGCGTTTCCAATTCAGAAGGTGCACGAAGATCACGCTCGCAGAAGGGAGAATGCTCCAATAATTGACCGAAGTTATTGCGGTAACGCTTTGGTGTTATAATTGGTGAAAATGATTCAATAATGAACAAACGGTTTTCTGGAGTATCAAAATCGATTTGATAAATCATCCCACGAGGAATCACCAAATAATCTCCGTATGAAAAAGGAATATTCCCAACTAAAGTGCGCAGTTTTCCAGAACCTTGATGAATGAAAATCACTTCGTCTGCATCAGCATTCTTGTAGAAATAACGTGTCAACGATTCTTGAGGTGCAGCAAGCGTAATATTCAAATCGTTGTTGAACAATACAATCGTGCGACTTTCCAGAAAATCAGCAGTTGGTTTTAGATTGAACCCTTTTAACATGCGAGATGCAATGTTTTTATCTACAGCCGCTTTCGGACTACAATCAACAGGTTCTTTGATTGATTGAACCATTGTTGGTCGGTGAACATGATACAATAAAGAAGAAAAGCCATGAAAGCCTTCTGTTCCGAATAATTGTTCATAGTAAATTCCGCCAGTTGGTTTTTCGAAAATGGTATGACGTTTATGAGGAAATTCCCCTAGTTTATGGTAATATGGCATTGTAATTTGTTTTAAAATAACAGACTATATAAGGAATTGCAAAACAGAAATCACTCAGGATTTCGCTTAATAAGGAACTTCAATAAGCAACTCAATTCCAGCCACATTTTTATCATAATCAACAAATATAAGCAATTCGTTTAACTGAAAAAAAAGATTTTAGTTAGGATTAGATGGATTCTTAGTATGATTTGAGCCTAATAAACATAGCAACAAAAAAAGATTAATTTTGCAGAATCTAAATACATGGCTAAAATGAAAAGAACTCTTGTTATTGGGGCTGGTGGACAAATTGGTACCGAGCTTGTGCTTGCGTTACGCGAGAAGTTTGGTGCTGAAAATGTCGTTGCTGCTGATGTAAAAGCAGATTGTCCAGAACAATTAGTGAATGGTCCATATATTAAAATGGACATTCTTGACCGTGTTTTTGTGGAATCCTACATCAAGGAAAATCAATTCGATGATGTTTATTTGTTAGCCGCTTTATTGTCTGCAACAGCTGAAAAAAATCCCGATTTTGCTTGGCGATTAAATATGGAAGGGTTGTTCACTATTTTAGATTTGGCAAAAGATGGATTCATAAAAAAGATCTTCTGGCCTAGTTCAATTGCCGTTTTCGGTCCCACAACACCTCGATTGAATACACCACAATTTACGGTGATGGAACCGAGCACTGTTTATGGGATTTCCAAACAAGCTGGTGAACGCTGGTGCGAATACTACTTCAATAAATTTGGAGTTGATGTGCGAAGCGTAAGGTATCCAGGATTGATTTCCTATAAAAGTTTGCCAGGTGGTGGCACAACAGATTATGCAGTGGATATTTTTTACAAAGCAAAAGCGGGAGAATCGTTCAATTGTTTTCTAAAAGAAGACACAGCATTGCCAATGATGTTTATGGAAGACGCCATTCGCGCAACAATGGAATTGATGGAAGCGCCTTTAAGTCAATTAACAATCCATTCAAGTTATAATTTGGGCGCATTGAGTTTTACACCAAAAGAATTGGCAACCTGTATTCAACAAGTTATTCCTGAATTTCACATAACGTATCAACCAGATTTCAGACAAGCAATAGCAGATTCTTGGCCGGCGTCAATTGATGACAGTATAGCTCGTGAAGATTGGGGGTGGCAAGAGCAGTATGATCTTGATAAAATGACAGTAGAAATGTTAAATAATATCAGATAACGTTAATTATTAACAGCATGTTTAATATTCATCGATTGAATTATTGCTTTGATCGAATTTAATTTCTTTTCAGTTGTTTTATTCAAAAATTAATTTATCTTTAAAATGCGCTACTAAACTAATTATTGTCAAAATGTGGAAGTCAAAGCAATTGGTTCTTCTAATCTGCTTCTTAGCAATCGGGAAATTTGGATTTTCGTTATCTACTAATAACGACCAAAATGGATTGAATGTTACAGATGCCCAGGGAAAAAAACAGGGTAAGTGGATTTACTACGGTAAAGACCGTCCAGACGCTGGGATACCGGCCGAAGGAAAAATAGAAGAGGGAAGTTATAAAGATGATCGTAAAGAGGGTATTTGGATAAAGTACCACAACGATGGTATAACACCTAAATTAAAAGGTGAGTACGAAAACAACCGTCCAAAAGGAAATTACACGAAGTATCACCAAAACGGTAAGATTCGTGAGATTGGTAATTTTGATAAAAATCAATACCATGATTCCTTAAAACGTTTCCATGAAAATGGTAAGTTGGAGTACGAAGGTGATTACAACCAAATGGGTAAAGAGCAAGGTAAGGTAAAGTATTACTATGCAAACGGTCAATTGGAATTTGAATACACTGCCGAAAATGGAACTCCTACTGGTAAAGCAGTTCGTTACTACGAAAATGGTGATGTTAAAGAAATCATTACTTACAGTGCTACAGGTGAAGTAATTGGTTCTGTTCCAAAAGAAATGGAACATCCACAAGTAAAAGTTGTTGATCCAAGTGGTCCTAAGGAAAAAGCTCCAGCAATAGCAGGTGCCCCTCGAACAAATGGTGTTAAATGGCAACCGAACGGATACAATAAAATCTACAACGAGGACAATGAAATCTGGCAAGATGGTGTCTTCAAAGAAGGTAAGTTGTGGGACGGAAAAGTATATGTCTACGACCGAGACGGTATCCTTCTTAAAGTGAAAGTCTACAAAAGCGGACTTTACCACTCAGACGGACAATTATAACACAATCCCAATTAGTATATTTAAAAGCTGTCAGAATTCTGGCAGCTTTTTTTGGTTTATAAATGGAGTATCTGAAAATAAATCAATGAGTTTGTCCTGAACTTCTGATTTTATCGGTTCCAGGCTAGGAAGTAGTAAGGTTACTTTACCACGATTTTAATTTATAGATAAAAATGATTTTCTAACAAGATGAGTCATACGAAGTATTCAGCCCGATGCTTCTTAGGCGGTATTAGTAACCGTCCTATATTTTTCTGCATTTCTTTAACTTTCCATTTTTGAACCTACATATTTTACATGCTGAACCATCTTGATAAATAATTAACTCACCATTTCCGTCCTTAAAAGAATTGTTCGGAAGAATGTTACCTGAATTATCAAAATAAGTAGCATTTAATAACTTGCCTTTCTTGTACTCTTTCACACTTTCAATATCACCGTTTGATTTAAAAACAGTGTATTGACCATTCAATTCATCATTTTTGTAAAAGCATTTGTATTTGGGCTGCCCATTGTTATGGTATTCAGCATACAAACTATCTAATTCGCTTTTGCCGTAAAAGACCTTATTAACGACATAGTAATAATATTCCTCTTTAATTTGACCATCACTATAATACTCCTTAACCATTTCATACTGAATATCATTTTTCCTCGTTACAATTTGATATTTAACAAGGTTTGCACTGTCATCGTAGCTAAACACCTGATTGTAATCAGTCTTAGTGTCTTCAATACTTAAAATTGTTCCATCATCATTGAACAATGTATCTACTGAATACTCTTCTTGGCAGAAAGAAAAACTGCAAATTGAACAAAATAGAAAAAATAGGAAATGGTTCATTATGGTCTTCATGGTCACTAACTTACTGTTTTAATCACTTAACCATAGACCCGATTAATTGTACGATCCAAATCTCTTGAATAAAGGGAAAAAGCAATAATAAGTGTTATATGGAATAGTCAATGGTGAAACGGTTGTTAGTCAATACACTATAGACGGAATGATCTATGGAACGAGCAGTGATTAATTTCTGAAAAATAAAAGCCGTGTCATCGTATGAAAAAAAAGTCCCACCGAAGCAGGACTTTATATTATAGGGTAAATCGTGTTATTACGGTTTAACGATATCAATAACTTCCAAATCGAAAATTAAGTCGGTGTATGGAGTCACTTGTGGTGCACGACCTGCAACGCCATAAGCAAGATGATAAGGAATAAAAAACTTTCCTTTACCGCCTTTACCAAGCATATCTAGACCTTCATAAAATCCAGCAATCATTGGTTGAACTTTGTAACCAAAAGTCATTGGTTGATTGCGGTCATAGGATGAGTCTAATTTCAATCCGTTAAAAAAGGTACCATTATAATGAACAGATGCTTGATCTCCTTTAGCAGCAGGTGCTGTTGTTCCTTTTGATTCCATGACGTACACCAAACCACTTGCAGTTTGTTTCGCTTTCGGATATGTTTTCTTGATTTCGGCGAAGAATTGTTTGTTGTAATCTGCGATCGACATTTCTGAACATGCTTTGATACGCACTGCATCTGCCGCTTTTAGCTTTTCTTCTTCTGCTTTTTTGCCATCATCTACTGCTTTACGTGCATTGTAAACTTTTGCAAATTCCGCAGTTGCATTCCATCTTTTTTGAGCTTCACCAACGCGAATAATCGAAACCTTGATCATCAAATCATCTTGGGCAATTGCGTTAACAACATCTTGACCTTGAATAACATGTCCAAAAACAGAATGTTTCCCATCCAACCAAGGAGTGTCTTTATGGGTGATGAAAAATTGACTTCCATTTGTACCTGGACCAGAATTAGCCATGGATAAAATACCAGGACCGCTGTGTTTCAAATCAGGATGAAATTCATCGTAAAAACGGTGTTCAGGACCTCCAGACCCTACGCCCATTGGATCACCACCTTGAATCATAAAATCTTTGATTACTCGGTGAAATTTCAATCCATCAAAAAATGGTTTAGAGTATGTTTTACCTAGAGCAGTAAAGTTTCCTTCTGCTAAACCAACGAAATTAGCAACCGTCATCGGTGCTTTTTCATATTCCAACTGAATCAAAATATTTCCTTTTGATGTTTCCATCATGGCATAAATTCCTGGTTGCAATTGAGCAAGAAGTGCATCTGCTTTCGCTTTTTTCGCTGCTAATTCAGCTAGTCTTTTTTCTTCGGCTGCCTTGATTTCAGCACTTACTCTATTAAACGTAGCTGATGCATTCCATTTTTTCTGTGCATCTCCAACGCGAATTATTTTCACTTTTTTCAATACATCGTTCTGCGCAATCGCATTCACAACATCTTGTCCTTGAATTACATGACCAAAAACAGAGTGCATACCATCTAACCAAGGTGTTTCTTTATGAGTGATAAAAAACTGACTACCATTGGTATTTGGACCTGAATTAGCCATGGAAAGAATCCCTGGTCCGCTGTGTTTTAAATCAGGATGAAATTCATCACTGAAAGAATAACCTGGATCACCTTCTCCTGTTCCAAGTGGATCACCACCTTGAATCATAAAGTCAGCAATAACACGGTGAAATTTTAAACCGTTGTAGAATGGCTTTTTGATAAACTTATCACCTGCTTGAAAATTACCTTCTGCCAAACCTACAAAGTTCGCAACAGTCATGGGTGCTTTTTCATATTCCAATTGAATCAAGATGTTCCCTTTGTTGGTTTCCAATAAAGCATAGATTCCTGGATCCAATTTTGGCAATTTTGGTTTCGGCTTTGCTGCAAATGCAGTTCCCATGAATCCAATGGAAAGCAAGACAGTTAATAAGGTTATGTGAAGTCTTTTCATAATTCAATTTTGCCCTAAAAATACATTATTTTCCTTTTAACACCTTTTATTATCTAAAAATTGATCACAATAATTCCCAAAGAATTGATCTGTTAATTTTTAAGGATTGTACCAATAACCAACTAAAAAAGTGGCAACTTTGCACCTCAAACTGAATTGCAATGCGCGTAGAACAACTCTATACTAAGTGTTTGGCAGAAGCTGCCTATTTTATTGAAAGTGAAGGTCAAATTGCTGTGATTGATCCTTTGCGTGAAGTACAGCCATACCTTGACTTAGCGAAAGAATGGGGTGGTAAAATCACGTATATTTTTGAAACACATTTTCATGCAGATTTTGTTTCGGGTCACATCGATTTAGCCGAAAAAACTGGTGCACCTATTGTTTATGGACCAGATTCAAATCCTTCGTTTGACTGTATTATAGCGACCGATAATCAAGAATTTAAGTTGGGAAATGTGCGCATCAAAGTATTGCATACACCTGGTCATACGCCCGAATCGGTTACGTATTTGTTGATCGATGAAGCAGGAAAAGAACATGCTATTTTCACGGGTGATACATTATTTCTCGGAGATGTTGGTCGACCAGATTTAGCGATTAAAGGTGATCTTTCGCAAGATGATCTCGCTGGAATGTTGTTTGATTCATTGCGTTCTAAAATAATGGTGCTTCCTGATGATGTAATTGTTTACCCAGGTCATGGTGCAGGTAGTTCATGTGGTAAAAACATGAGTTCTGAAACTGTTGGAAAGTTGGGTGAGCAAAAGGAAACCAATTACGCATTACGACAAGATGTTACAAAAGCTGCATTCATTCAGGAATTAACAGAAGGAATATTACCTCCACCTCAGTATTTCCCGAAAAATGCCATGATGAATAAAACGGGGTATGATAGTTTTGAAACGGTTGTTGATCGTGGTTTGCATGCATTGTCTGTTGCTGAATTAAAAGCAGCTCAAACAACTGGAGCTTTGGTATTGGATGTGCGCAATCAAGATGAATTTATCAGCGGATTTATCAAAGGAAGTCAATTCATTGGACTCAACGGAACCTTCGCTATGTGGGTTGGTGCGTTGATTGATGATATTCAACAACCAATTGTACTCATTGCGCCAGAAGGCAAGGAAGAAGAGGCTGTTACGCGTTTAGCTCGTGTAGGTTATGATCAATGTATCGGTTATTTAAAAGGTGGAATTGCATCTTGGAAAGCGGCTGGCGAGCAATTGGAAACGATTACTTCTGTTTCGGCAGAAAGTTTAGAAGCTGTTTTTGATACCATTTCCCTTGTTGATGTGCGTAAACCAGGCGAATGGTCTGCAGAACACGTTGAAGGAGCTACGCATTATGCATTGGATTTTATGCCGAATGACCTAAACGTATTGGATAAAAAGAAGACGTATCACGTTCATTGTGCTGGTGGATACAGAAGTATCATTGCCATTTCTTTGTTGATGCGCAATGGTTATACTCATTTGATCGATATAGCTGGAGGATATGGTGCCATTGCAAAAACAACACTTCCTGTTACGGATTTTGTGTGCAGCTCTAAAGGATAATTCATTCAATATACATGAGATACCAATTAATCTTTGGATCTCCTTGAAATTAACCACATAAGGACACATAGTAAACATAGAATGAACTATTTATCCTTATGTGATTAAAAATTGATCATGAATTTCTATGGTGTTGTTACAGAAAAATAAAAGATAAACTGGTAGAGCCCCTTTTCCATATAATTGGTCAAGGGGCTTTTTATTTAGGGGTTGTTGTGGGTTTACTTGATTGATAATAAATTCGTTCCGTCTTTCCTGAAATAGTACAATTCGCCGTTTTTCACACATTGTATAATGCCGTTTTCCAAAAAAAATATCTGTTCATATTCAACTGGGATTAATAGTTCCCCATTCGCCTTATACACCCCTTTCAACGGCAATTTTACAGTTTGAAATAATCCTTGATTGATAGAACTTACAACGCCATAATTGGGAAAAGTAAGTGGTCTGCATTGTCGATCAATTAATGCCCAACCTCGTGAATCTGCAACGGCTGCAAAATTCCCACAAAAAGGTATCGCTTTGTCAAATGTGCGAGCAGTAATTGGTCTGAATTGACTGTCAATGTAGCAGAATCGATTCCCTTTTTTGACCAAAAGACGATCATTTTCAAATGAACCATATCCTACCTGGTAATTCGAATCTTTTTGACTGGTAAGGTGGTTATACAACACTGTTTTACCATTTTGAATGTTGAACGAATAGATCGAAGGACCACAATGTTCGATTTGTGAGAAATGACTTTCTTCTTCTAAAATGGGAGACCAGTTACGATCAAACAACAAGTCTTTGTACTTTTTTAATTTCAAGATGATCGAACCATCTTCTAACAACCGAAAGGATTGTAAGTTGGGCAATGTTTGTTCAAGATTTCCTGTTTTGGAATAAATGAAGCAAGAATCTTTCAATTCAACGATTAACTTCCCTGCAATAAATTGAGTTGGTAGAATTCCTTTTAATCGATTAATCCGTTCACCTGTTTCAGTATAAATGGATAATCGATCTTTTTCTATTACCGCAATTTCATCTCCCAAAACATCAATTAACACTTTTCCGTTACTTGGTGGGATCACTAATTTCCCCGTTTGATTATAGACGTGCCATTGACCATTTTGATGAATTAAAGTGAAATTCCCTTGTTGTTCAATGGAACTGCAATTTTCAATTATTGGAGTTAATGCAAGATCCGTAAGGTAAAATGTAGCTCCTTTTTTAAAGACTAAAAATGCTTCGAATAGCACTGATTCTGGTGGCTCTAAACCAGAATAAAGGATTGTTCCTTCAGTGGTTAGTAAGGTATATTCTTTTCGTGTTTTCGCAAGTATCAATCCGTTTTTGAGAAATCGCATACTTGAATAGCCTTCACTCACTTGTTTTAATGATGGATCATTGAGGTATTTCTGACCGAGTTGTTCCAGAATAATGGCGTTGGGAGTCGAACTAACAATCGTATAATTTTCTGGTAATGTATGACTTGTGGTATCTAAAAATCGGATGCCATTTTGCATATTCGAAGCAACAAAAAAGGTGTCGTTGTGAATGATGAATCGTTCTACTTTACTATAAACAGCTGGAATGATTAAGGTATCAGAAGAAACGACTCCCCACAATTTATTTTTGCGAACGATAGCCTGATTTCCAACAAATGGATTGACAAACGTAAAGGTGTCGCGAAACAATGGTTTTCCCTCTGGAGTGAAGAAATTCCAATTTCCACCGGGATAAAGTAATCCATAAACAGGTTTGTTGTCTTTGATAGTTCGCATTATCGGATGCTCAATGTAAAAATCGCTATAACTTGGTGAACTGATTTCAGTCATGTCAATTTGTTCGCTTGTTGCAATCTCTATTTTATCAGAAATACAATAGCGTAAATAGCGATTACTTCCTTTTTCGATGTATGAAACAGGTAAAAAGGTTCCGTCAGCTTGCAGAATTCCAAATCCAGATGATGCATAAACCCGCATGAATTGGCGTTTTTTAAAGTCGGTAGAATCATAACTATTGAACGTATATTTATTGAGTGTCTTTCCCGTTGGATAATAGATGGCTCGGAAGTTCTGTAGGTATGACTTAGAGCCATTTGATTGCTTATAATCGACTTTCCCAGTATACTGAAAGGTAAAAGGTGCAAAAGGAATGTAATGCAAATCGGGAATACTAGCTGGAATAAGTAAGCTGTCTTGATCGTTTTTCAGCCCCCATTTCAACGCATAATAGGCAGTTCCTGAGGCTGGAGTAATCAGTGTGCTATCGAGAAACCATCCAATTGAAAATAACCGTTTATCAATGAATTTTTGACGTGAATTTGTTTGTGGTGAATTGATCAGACTTACGGTTAACGCATTATCAATTTTAGCAGTTTTCGTTATTTGGTGTTGTTCATTGATTTCAATAATGGTAATCAACTCATTACGCGTTGCCTTGAAGCGCATTCCAGTTCGTAAAACACTGTTGTAAATGGGTGGTAACAACTCTTTTTTGTTTTTCACTGAATACAAACCTACGTAATTGAGTTGGTACACTTTTGCCAGATCTCCTTCTAAGATATATCGCTCGTATTTACACGGTATGATCTCTTGAAATCCCCAATTAAGCAATCCAACTTTGCCATCATAATAGACAGTATATTGCCCTTCTTTAGACGGATAAATGCATTCATAGCGGTAAGGAAATGCTTGTTGTTTGGTTGTTTTATCCAGTAAGGTGATCAATCCATTTTTCTGAACTTCGTAATAACGATCATCAAATTCAGATATTTCTTCATACGACCCACGTAGCAATTCAGTTCGATTGTATGCGCAGTAAATTCCTTCATTTTTCGTTCGAATAAAAACAGCGGTTGCTTCAAATTTAACCGATTGAATTGCTGGAATGTTCCAGACTCCATTTGCATCGAATAAGTAGTGTTCGCGCTTAAAATTGATATGGTGCAAGTTGTTTTGCGATCGAATAAAGAGTTTTCCTTTATAAATCACCTGACCTGTTCCATCAATGAAAAGTGAGGTGCTATCATTCAACTTCAGTACCAAATGATCGTGTAATGCTTGATAATGCGCAATCGAGTCGACGAATTGCCACCGTTTTCCAGTTTGTAAATGTTCTACAAACAAACTATCCTTTGTTCCAACGATTGCCCAACCAACTGAAATAGGGTCAAATCGATCTAAAGTATCTCCTCCATTTAGATGAGAGTTGGAGAGCGATAACCGTGACCATCCTTTTGGACTCAATAAACGGTAATTGCCAAAACCATTTTGCTGAACATCTGCGTAAATAGCTGGCACCATTACTTTCCCAGTGTGATCGATGATTCCATAAGCTCCATTTTGACAGAAAAAACTAAAGCCTTTTTGGTCAAACGTGTTGATGTAAGAATACTGCGTTTCCAAGATGAGACTTCCGTTTGTGTCAATCAAACTCCACTTCCCATCGCGCACATAAGGAAGTGGAATCGACTGACCCCAAATAGTGCTTGTTAGCAGTAACCAACTTATAACTACCAGTAGTTTCATGATAAACGCATTAAAAGATGTACTACCGCTTTTTGGTTGTTTATGAACTCAGTTTGATCTCAAATAAGTTCTTTGACCAGCCTTCCCAATTGTCCACCTGAATTAAAGAGCTCTTTACGTCCCTTCATATCGAAGGTGAAATCGCGTGAACCTGAATTGTCACGTGCCGCGTCAAATTGTTTATCCGAAACGGTATAGACTGTTTTGTCTGGAAAAATAGCAATGATACAATTCCCTTTTGTTGGATCGAATGAAAACTCGTCGAAATCTTCACTGGTATAATGTACAACAGCTTTTTCATCAGGACATACATGGTAAATCTGTGCTTCATCCAGTTTGTGACCAGCAGAAACAGCTAAATCTAAGGTAAATGCAATCGGCGACTCACGGGTGTGAATAATATCCCAATTATAGGTTCCAAATCCCGGAATTGTTGCCGTTCTGATCATTTGAGCTTCTACTTCTTGCTGTTGAAACGCCAACAAATTTTCCCATCGTTTTTCAGTGCGTTTTTCTACCGTTTTGGTATTGCTTAATGCATCATCCATCGTTACAGGTGTTGCATTCAAGTGTAAAGTTGTTCCTTTATTCGATAAGGTTAAGTCATAAAAATCACCTTTTTTCTCCGTCACAGTTGCTTTCCAGCGCGATTGAGCAATTGTTTTTTGCAATTTTTTTGGAATTTGATCCGTTGAAACATTCCAGCCAATTAAATCGAGTCCTTTCAAGGAAGATACAGAATCAGGATTAAATGTTGCTACCACATTCAGAAAGGTGGGATTGTTGTCGGTTGCTCCTTTGGTAGGTGCTGGAAGCGTTTCAACAGCAGGATTTGGAGTTGAAAGGGCTGTTGTTTTATACGACCAATCGCCTGTTTTTTCGTCTAAACTGTAGAAATTAAATTGTCGTTGTTCATCAAAAGTGGCCAAGGCTACAGTTGCTTCTTTTCCTTTGGCGAGTTCAACCGCTTTTCCTTTTTGATGGGCGTCAATGGTGAACATGCCACCAGAAACAAATTGGTTGGAAACACCAGCTGAATCATATTTCATGGGAATTCCTGAAACCAAAATATCTGCTAAAGAGTGGTATTCTTGCCATTCAATGGTTACTGTACCTGAAATGGGTTTGCCCTGTTGATCCACAAATGCATGTTCGGGAAAATCAATTTTACCACCGTTTGGCAATTCAATGGTCGCAGCAGCATCAGCAGAAACTTGAAAAGTACGGATAGGGATTTCCAATCCTTCAATCGGTTGAATGACGGAAACAGTGGTTGGATTTCCGACTTCTTTAATCGGATGAGTGTCTGAAGAACTACACGCAGCTATTAAAAAGGCTGGTATGACAAAGAGAAAAGGAGATTTCATAAGCTTGGGTTTTATTGACTAATGTACAAAAACAAAAAAGGTAACACTATTGGAACAAAATATTCATGGTTGTCAGGGCTATTAATTGACTGAAACAGGTAAATTTGCGCCATGGAACAGAAAGAAGATTTATTGAAGGAAGTCATTTCACATGCCAAAGAATATGGTTTTGTGTTTCCTTCTTCCGAAATATATGATGGTTTAGCTGCAACCTACGATTATGGTCAATTGGGTGCAGAATTGAAAAACAACATCAAAAACTATTGGTGGAAAGCAATGGTGCAAATGAATGAAAACATTGTTGGACTCGATTCGTCCATTTTCATGCACCCAACCGTTTGGAAAGCTTCTGGTCACGTAGATGCGTTCAACGATCCATTGATTGACAACAAAGATTCTAAAAAACGCTACCGTGCCGATGTGTTGTTGGAAGAACACATGGAAAAGATTCGTCAAAAGATCAACAAAGAAGTAGAAAAAGCAGCTAAAAAATTTGGTGATTCATTTGATGAAGTTCAATTCAAAAGCACCAACCCAAATGTTTTACGGAATGCTGAAAAAATCACTTCCATTGAAAATCGCATGCGCGAAACATTGGAAAACAATGATTTGGAAGGTGTAAAACAATTGATTGAAGATTTAGAAATCGTTTGCCCTATCAGCGGAACACGTAACTGGACAGAAGTGCGTCAGTTTAACCTCATGTTTTCTACGGAGTTGGGTTCTGTTGCGGGTGATGCTTCAACGATTTATCTACGTCCTGAAACGGCTCAAGGAATTTTCGTAAACTTCTTGAATGTACAGAAAAGTGGTCGTATGAAAATACCGTTTGGAATTGCCCAAATAGGAAAGGCGTTCCGAAATGAAATCGTTGCTCGTCAATTCATCTTCCGTATGCGTGAATTTGAACAAATGGAAATGCAATTTTTTGTGCGTCCAGGCGAAGAAATGGAATGGTACAATCACTGGAAAACAAAGCGCTTGAACTGGCACAAAAAGTTGGGCTTAGGCGATGAGTATTACCGTGAACACGATCACATTAAGTTAGCGCATTACGCCAATGCAGCAAGCGATATTGAATTTGATTTCCCGATGGGTTTCAAAGAATTGGAAGGAATTCATTCCCGTACCGATTTCGATTTGAAACAACACGAACAGTTTTCGGGTAAAAAATTGCAGTATTTTGATCCAGAACTTAATCAAAATTACGTACCGTATGTTGTTGAAACGTCGGTTGGTTTAGATCGTATGTTCTTAGCTGTATTGAGTGCTTCGTATAAAAATGAAGTGTTGGAAGATGGTTCGGAGCGAAGAGTTCTAAGTCTTCCACCAACTTTGGCGCCATATAAAGTTGCAATATTACCATTACTTAAGAGAGATGGGTTGCCAGAAAAGGCACGTGAAATCATGAACGATCTGAAATTCGATTTCTCGTGTCAGTATGATGAGAAGGATGCCATTGGAAAACGTTACCGTCGCCAAGATGCGATTGGTACACCTTTTTCAGTGACTGTTGATCACCAAACGTTGGAAGACAATACTGTTACGATCCGCGACCGAGATACCATGGAGCAAATCCGCGTTTCAATTGCTGATTTACATGCCCGCATTGATGCCAAAGTCAATTGGCGAACGTTGTTAACGAATTAAGTGAAAGGCTCATCGATTGGTGAGCCTTTTGTTTTTTAGTGTGTTGTAAATCACTGGTATTTTGGACGGATTAGTGTCGCGTAAATTCACACTATTACGTGCCTTGTTTTAGATTAATGAGTGCTACGTAAAGCCACTAATTTCAAACAAACACTTCATTTAAAGTCCTGTTAGATTATCAATCATAACGATGGTTTGTGTTAAATAAGCCTCTACTGGCAGTATATTAACAATATATTACTAAATTGTTAATCTGAAAAACTACTCCATGATAAAACAATTACTCTCCATCAGTTTATTACTTCTTGTAAATCAAATCACTGCACAAACCTTTAATGGTGGTGGCGGTCCGATTTTGGATCAACAAACAGTCGATTTTCCTTTAACACCATCGGGTTTACCGACTTCAACCAACACCACAACTTTTGGTTTGGAACGCATTTGCATCAACCTCACACATACTTATGATGGTGATCTAACAGTTTCCATTGTTTCGCCAGATGGCAATGTAGCGATCTTAATTGCTAATTCTGGTGGTGGTGGAGACGATATGCTCAATACCTGCTTTCAATGGGACGCACCGAATTCTATTACTACTGGAACACCTCCATTTTCAGGAAGTTTTAAGCCGTTAGACGAATTTGGTTTTCTAAACAATGGACAAAATCCAAATGGGTTATGGAATTTACGCATCAACGATAATGCAAACAATGATGTAGGTGACTTGGTTAATTGGTCCATTACTTTCAGCAATAACCCTGCAACGTTTTTTCAATTTACTGAATCCGATTTACCCATCATTGTCATCAATACGAATGGTCAATCGATTCCTGATGAACCTAAAATTCAGGCGGATATGGGAATCATTTACAATGGAGTAGGAGTAATGAATTATGTAACTGATCCATATAATAACTATAACAACAAGATTGGAATAGAACAACGTGGTTCTTCATCAGCTAGTTTTCCTCAAAAAAGTTATGGGTTTAAAACCCGCGATGTAAACGGAACAGATCATGATACGATATTGCTGGGGATGCCAAGTGAAAAAGACTGGATTCTCTACGCTCCTTATAACGATAAATCGTGTATGCGAAATATTATCACCTACGACATTGCCAATAAAACAGGTCATTATGCACCACGAACGAAATTATGTGAATTGGTTATTGATGGTCAATACAAAGGAATTTACGTATTGATGGAAAAAATAAAACGCGATAATAACCGTGTTGATATAGCCAATTTACAACCAATTGATATTGCAGGAGACGAATTGACAGGCGGTTATATTATAAAGGTTGATCGCGATGATGGAGCAGGAACATATTGGAATTCCAATTTTCTTTCTTCAGCTGGAACTCAAATAAAATTAGTACACGTTGAACCCAAAGGTGACGCAATCATGCCTGAGCAACGCACGTACATTCAGAATTATATTGATTCGTTTGAAACAGCTCTAGACGGTGCAAATTTTGCCGACCCACTGATTGGTTATCGCAATTATATTGATGTTCCTTCTTTTGTCGATTTCTTGCTCTTGAATGAAGCTAGTAGAAATATAGATGCCTATCGTTTAAGCTCATTTCTTTACAAGGATAAAACGAGCAATGGAGGCAAATTAGTTGCTGGTCCAGCTTGGGATTACAATTTAGCTTGGTGGAACGCCGATTATTGTCAAGGAGAATCCTATACTGATTGGGTATATAATTTCAATGATATTTGTGGTGGTGGTTTTGATGTGCCATTTTGGTGGGCTAAACTAATGGAAGACCCAGCGTTCCAAAGTGATGTAAAATGCCGATGGACAGAGTTACGCCAAACTACACTGAGTATTCCAACGCTCAATTTAGTCATTGATTCAATCGCCAATTCAATTAATCTTGCTCAAGATAGACACTTCTACAAGTGGCCTATTTTGGGAATCTATACCTGGCCCAATCCGAGTCCGATTCCTGCTGATTTCCCAGGTGAAATTCTCGCAATGAAAGATTGGATTCAGCAACGTTTCGCATGGATGGATGCCAATATTAGTGGAATCTGTTACCTTGGTTTAGATGAATTGGCATTTTCTGAAGAACAGTTAAATGTGTGGCCCAATCCGTTCAATAGTGATGTAAACCTTCAATTCTATCTTCCAACAGATCAACAACTAACCATTTCAGTGACCGATATATTAGGTAAAACCGTAAAAGTGGTTGAACAAACCAATTATATAGCAGGAGACAATAACCTTACAATCAGTTTACCGACAGAATTGGTAGACGGTGTTTACTTTTTGAATGTCCACTCTGCGAAAGGGTCAATTATCAAAAAGGTGTTAAAGTCAGGCAACTAATGGTTAGATTCACTAGCTTCACCTAAAATTTGAACGATGAAACAACTTCTTCTACTAACAGTTCTCTTCTTATCTGCGTTTGGTTTTTCACAAACAGTTCAGAATGGAAGTTATTCAACAATTGGCTACATCAAAGCTGATGGAACGGTTCAAAATGCCAGTTATAGTGCGATTGGTTACATTAAATCAGACGGTACAGTTCAAAATGGATCGTATTCAACCATTGGTTACATCAAATCTGATGGAACTATACAAAATGGAAGTTACAGTACAGTTGGATATGTAAAATCGGATGGTACAGTTCAAAACAGTAGCTACTCAACAGTTGGCTATATTAAATCAGATGGAACTGTTCAAAACAGCAGTTATTCAACAATCGGTTATGCTAAAGGAATCCAAAAGGAATGGGTAGCTGCTTTTTTCTTCTTGTTGGAATTCGAGTAATGCTAATTTGAGGAACTGTTGCTGAATTTAATTTCCGCTTAAATTCAGTAATCCACCATCAACGGTTTTTGTTTCGTCGACCTTAAAAGATTTGGAAATTCCCATAACACTACCGCGTACTTTTCCTTTGAATTGCAGCGTGATTTCCTTTCTCAATGAAAGTTTCATGAGTTGAATCAACGCACCCTTTTCTAATTCTATCGAAAGTGGAACAATATACGAATTGGTTGATTTGCGTTTGACTTTCAACTTTTTATCCAAAGAGATTTTTCCCAAGACTTGATCATCAACACTGACATCAATGAGTGCCTTTTTCATTTTGAATCCAAAACCATTCGGATTCGTGCAATCTAGGGTGAATTCAGCTTCAATATGTGAACCCTCAAATTTATTCAATTTGAAATCCCTGAGATTACTGATGTCAGGCTCTTCAATATTGCAACTACAGAGCAATAGAATTCCAACAACAATGAATGTCGCTAACCGAAATGGGAAAAAAGAGTAATTCATAACACAATTATTTCATGGCCTCTGTGAAATAATGAAAGAAATACGGAATGGTTTCAATTCCTTTGTAAAAATTAAATAATCCATAATGCTCATTGGGTGAATGAATCGCATCAGAATCCAATCCAAAGCCCATCATAACCGTTTTTAAGCCTAATTCCTGCTCAAACAATGCAATGATTGGAATACTTCCACCACTTCTCACTGGAATTGGTTTTTTACCAAAAGTATGTTCATACGCCTTACTTGCAGCTAAATATCCGATGGAATCAATGGGTGTAACAACAGGTTCGCCACCGTGATGCGGATTTACGACAACAGTAACTCCTTCAGGAGCAATTGCAGTAAAATGATCAGAGAACAAACGTGTAATTTCTTCTGGTTGTTGATTAGGAACCAATCGCATGGATATTTTAGCGTACGCTTTGGATGCAATAACCGTTTTAGCACCTTCGCCAGTGTAACCACCCCAAATTCCGTTTACATCCAGTGTTGGACGAATAGAACCGCGCTCTGGTGTCGTATAACCCGTTTCACCATATTCCGCAGCAATATCCAAAGCAGCTTTGTATTTGGTAGCATCGTAAGGAGCTTTCGCCATTTCAGCGCGTTCTTCTAAACTCAATTCAACAACATCAGCATAAAAACCAGGTATGGTAATGTGATTGTTTTCATCGTGTAAAGAAGCAATCATCTTCGCCAAGATATTGATTGGATTGGCTACACAACCTCCATAAAGTCCAGAATGCAGATCGCGGTTTGGTCCAGTTACTTCAACTTCAACATAACTTAAACCACGTAAACCAGTTGTGATTGAAGGTACATCATTTGCCAACATACCTGTATCAGAAACCAAAATGATATCAGCTTTTAGCCGTTCTTTATTTTCTTTGATGAAGATGCCAAGGTTTACACTTCCAACTTCTTCTTCACCTTCGATCATGAATTTTACATTACATGGCAATTCTCCAGCTTGCATCATGGCATCGAATGCTTTCACATGCATGAAAACTTGTCCTTTATCATCACACGCACCACGTGCAAAAATGGCACCTTCTGGGTGAATGTTAGTCGTGCGGATGACAGGTTCAAAAGGCGCAGTTGTCCATAACTCCAACGGATCAGCAGGTTGTACATCGTAGTGGCCGTAAACTAAAATCGTTGGTAAGGTTGGATCAATGATCTTTTCACCATAAACAATTGGATGTCCAGCTGTTTTGCAAATTTCTACACATTCTGCACCAGCTTGCGTTAGAAATTCAGCAACTTTCTCAGCCCCTCGAATCACATCTTCTTTGTAGTTACTATCAGCAGAAATACTGGGAATACGCAACAAATCAAAGAGTTCTGAGAGAAATTTCTCTTTATTTTCGGTTATAATAGATGAAGTACCTTTCATTTGAATCAAATTAAGTGTTACAAAAATGCTAAATTTGCCCAAATATGATGAGATATTTTTTTCAAGTATTTTATTCTATGCAACTAATCCACGCTTATTGCGTCTTATCTCGTAATAAGTAATTATACTATATTAAACAGAATAAATATGGATTTATTTAAAAATCTAAAATTAACAGGTTTACTTGCGTTAGTTTTGTTGCCGTTTAACTACTCAAACGGTCAAACAATTACATTAGCCAATACACTAACGCCTCAGCAATTAGTTGAGAATATCTTGGTAGGTCAAGGAATTGTCGTTTCCAATATTACCTATAATGGTAGTGCTGTTAATGCGCAGACTGTTCAAGGAAACACACTTTCATTTAATGCATTGTCTACTCCTTTTCCTTTTGGAAGTGGGGTGTTACTTCGCTCAAATGGGGGAGTTGGTACTGTGGCTTTTGATCCTGATTTGAATGCTTTGGCAACCAATACGGTAACTAATGGTGTGATCTTGGAATTTGACTTTATTCCCTCAGGTGACACTCTTTCATTTAAATATATGTTTGCTTCAAGTGAATATCCCAATTATGTATGTTCTAATTACAACGATGTTTTCGGTTTCTTCATTTCAGGACCAGGGATAGCAGGGCCTTACCAAAATGGAGCTGAGAATATTGCATTGGTTCCAAACTCAACGACTGAAGTATCAATCAATACCGTTAATCCTGGAGTTGCAGGTGGGTCCGGTAATCCGACATTTTGTGCTGCACAAGACCCAAACTGGCAAGCAAATGCTATTTATTATACTTCTCAATACGCAACGTATACTGGTTATGATTACAATGGCGGTACTGTTGTAATGGTTGCAAGTGCTAATCTACAATGTGGGGAGGTTTATCATATCAAGTTAGCCATTTCTAATGTAGGTGACCAAGCATTGGATTCTGGAGTGTTCCTCGAATCAAACTCATTTAGCTCTGAGGCTGTTGAGATTGCTGTAGCAACTGTATCAGGAGACACTTCAGTTGTTGAAGGATGTAGTAATGCACAATTTAGTTTTATTAGACCAACAAGTAATGATACATTAATGGTCAATTATATAATCGGAGGGACTGCTGTTATGGGAACTGATTATAATAATATGCCAAATCCCATTATATTCTTGCCTGGACAAGATACCATCGTATTAACTTTGAATCCTATTCAAGATGGTTTAAATGAAGGTTCTGAGACCGTTATTTTTACTGCTTATACTATAACTGCTTGTGGTGATACAATTGTTGCTCAAGGTGTTCTTTATATTTTAGACGGACCGAATTTAGCGATCAATGAAACAGATCCAACAGTTTATTGTGCCAATGACTCGGTAATCGTCTCTGCGTTTGCAAGTGGTGGATATCCGCCATACTCCTATTCTTGGAGCTATGGAGGTCAAGTGGGAGACACAGCCTACGTACCTATAAGTCAAAATGGAACCATAGATTATTATGTAACAGCAACTGACTTTTGTGGATTTACAGGAACGGATACTATAACCGTTACCATGAACCAAACATTGGCAATTGATACCATGTACATGTTCGAAGCTACTGCTTGTAATCCTGATGGTGCTGTTTCTGGTGTTGCATCAGGAATAACTGGATTCCCACAATACAATTGGACTGGTCCATATAACTCAGGTACTTTCTCAATTGACGCAACCGTATTGCAAAACATCCCTGCAGGTATGTATTATTTCACGGTAACGGATGGTGTTTGTTCAGTTAACGACTCTATTTTGGTAACGCAAAGTCAACCACCAATTGCTCAATTGTCTGCATCTATATTAGCGGGTTGTGATCCATTGACTGTAACATTTACAAATACCAGTCAAAATACCACGAACTATGCTTGGAATTTTGGAAACGGTCAAACAGCCAATGTGAATGACTTAAGCAGCCAAACACAAACGTATTCCAATTCAGCGGTTATTCAATTGATTGCTTTCCAAGGAAACTGCTCTGATACGGCAACTGTTTCTATCAGTGTTTCTGTGTGTGGATGTACTGACCCATCTGCGTTGAATTACAATCCTGCTGCTACAGTGAATGATGGTTCTTGTACGTACCCAATTCCTCCAACACCAACTGTTGAAGCACCAAACGTATTTACACCAAATGCGGGTGAGGATAATCCAATATTCTTCTTAACAACAACAAACGCTGCTAATGTTGAATTGACGATCATCAATCGTTGGGGCAACACTGTCTTTGATCAATCAGGGTTAAATCCAGGTTGGGATGGAAAAGTAAACGGTGTAGATGCTGCTGAAGGTGTGTACTTCTATAAATATACGGTTACCGGTTTAGGTGGCGATAAATTAGAAGGACACGGATTCTTGCAATTATTTAGATAAAAGAAAACGATAAAATCAAAAAAGGCTGTCTTATCAAAGGCAGCCTTTTTTGATGTACTATGAATTTAGATCAAAATGATCTTGAGTTATTTCGCAATCACCAATGATTTTCCTGTCATTTCAAGTGGTGCTGCAATGCGCATACGCGACAAAATAGTTGGTGCAACATCTGCCAATTTTCCAGCAGTAAGTGCAATCATTGGATCATTGGTTACCAAGATCGCAGGAACAGGGTTTAATGAATGTGCAGTATTGGGTGATCCGTCGGCATTTCGAGCAACATCAGCATTTCCGTGGTCAGCAATAATCAACAATTCATAGCCTTTTGCCCTTGCTTTCGCTACAATTTCACCTACACAACTATCGACTGTTTCAACTGCTTTTACAATTGCAGGGAAAACACCTGTATGACCAACCATATCTGGATTGGCGAAATTCAAACAGAAAAAGTCGGGAGTTTGTTTTTCAATCGATTCAATCACACGGTTTTTCACTTCCAACGCACTCATTTCTGGCTGTAAATCATACGTAGCAACCTTTGGTGAGTTAATCACAATCCGCGATTCACCGATAAACTCCTTTTCTCTTCCTCCATTAAAGAAAAAGGTGACGTGCGGATATTTCTCTGTTTCAGCAATTCGGAGTTGTGTTCTCCCCATTTTACTAAGCACTTCTCCCAATGTATTGTGCAAATTATCTTTTTCAAAAATGACATGTATCTTTTTGAAGGTAGCATCATAATTGGTCATCGTGCAATAGTATACAGACAAGGGCTGCATCTCGTATTCTGGAAATGCTTTTTGGGTAAGCGCCAAGGAGATTTCGCGGGGTCTGTCAGTTCGGAAATTGAAATTAATAACAATATCACCTGATTCGATTGAGCCGACAGCAGTTTCACCTTCCATCAATACGTGAGGTTCAATAAACTCGTCTGTTAGATTGGCTGCATAACTTGTTTCCATCGCGTTCACTGCCGATTGAAATGCTGTCCCAACTCCTTTTACCATGGCATCGTAAGCAACTTTAATGCGTTCCCAACGATTATCACGATCCATCGCATAATAGCGACCTACAAGTGTTGCAATACGACCTGTGGTTTTGGCTAAATGCTGTTCCAATTCGGAAATAAACCCAACACCACTTTTAGGATCACAATCTCTGCCATCTGTGAACGCATGTACAAACACATTCGTTAATCCAGATTGATGAGCCATCGTGCACAATGCGTGTAAATGTTCTTGAGAACTATGGACACCACCATTGGAAACAAGCCCTATTAAATGAACCTTTTTACCCGATTTCTTGGCCTCTTCAAAGGCTTTTTTTAGAACGGGTAATTCAAAAAAATCACCATCTCGAATCGATTTATTAATGCGTGTCAATTCTTGGTAAACAATTCTACCCGCTCCAATATTGAGGTGTCCCACTTCTGAATTCCCCATTTGACCTTCTGGAAGACCTACTTGTTCGCCACAAGTAATAAGTGTAGTGTGTGGATTTGTCGCCAACAAACCATCCATTATTGGTGTGTTCGCTTGCGCAACAGCATCGTTCGCTGATTGATCTCCAATTCCCCAACCGTCAAGGATAATAAGACCTACTTTTTGATTACTCATAAGGTATTAGTATTTCAAAGCACGCTCCTGGACCATCAACTGGGATTAATCGCAATTGTCCTTTGAGTGCTTTTGTAAATTCATAAGCGATATATAAACCCAGTCCGGTTCCTTTGTTCGTTCGGGTTTCTTCATTCTCCAAGCGAATAAATTTCTTAAACACAGCTGCTTGTTGTTTTGCGGGAATGCCTTTACCGAAATCTCGTAGTAAGATACGCAAATTTAAGGTGTCCTGAACCGCAACTATGGAAATCCCTTTTTCAGTAAATCCATATTTATAGGCATTTTCAATCAGGTTATTACAGATCGTTGCAAAAACCAATCGATCAGTTGTTATGGAAATCGTTTCATCCATTTTCAGCTCAATGTGCATATTGAACCGTTTTTCCTGAACAGCAATTAAATCCGTGAAAAAAGTCTGTAAATCGAATTGTTCGGTATGTAAAGCAAATTGTTCTTGTTCAAGTCGAGAAGCCGTTAAAATTTGTTCGACCAATAATTCTAGACGATTCGTTTCTTCGATGGCTTTTTGCATCAATTCAATGCGTTTTTCTTCTGTTAATTGATGTTTCAACAAGGTCTGAAGATAGAGTTTGTTGGCGGCTATTGGCGTTTTTAATTCATGGGTCACAGAGAGCATAAAATTCTGCTGTTGCTGTGCCATTTTTATTTCTTTTTTGATGGAAGATTTGATCTTCAACAAACCAAACAATAAAAGCACAAGGAAAACGGAACCCTCACCAATGATCATAATTACACGTTTGGTAATCTGACTATCAGCCATTTCCGAAGAGCGGGTAAGATCAATTAAGTGATAGCCCCACCAAATAAATTGAACGATGACATACGCACCGAGCAAATAGACAAATGCTGTAGTTGGTTTTCTACGCATAACGAGAGTTAATAAGCGCGCTCGTTCTTTCCTTCTATATAGTTAATGAACGCTTTGTTAACGACTTTGTTTCCACCTGGAGTTGGATAATTACCGGTAAAATACCAATCTCCAAGATGCCCAGGGCACGCTCTATGTAAATCTTCTACCGATTGATAAATGATTGTTACTTCAGCATTTATATTCTCTGGAGTAAGAATTTTAGCAATCATAGCTGAAACTTCTGCATCGGTAAACGGTGCATAGATTTCTTTTACATAATTGACGATTTGCTCTTTCGGAAGGTGTTCTTGTGCTTTCGATTTTTTATACACTTCATCGATAATGTGTACTCTACCTGATTCTTTTAATAAGGCAATTGTAGCATCAAAGGCAATAAAATCGCCCATTTTCGCCATGTCAATCCCATAACAATCGGGGTAACGAATTTGTGGAGCAGAAGAAACAACAATAATGCGTTTAGGATCCAAACGATCTAAAATGCGTAAAATGGATTGTTTCAAAGTGGTACCTCTTACAATACTGTCGTCAATTACAACCAAGTTATCTTTTCCGCGAACAACTGAACCGTAAGTGATGTCATACACGTGAGCAACTAAATCATCACGTGCGTCATCTTGGGTAATAAACGTACGAAGCTTAGCATCTTTTATTGCGATCTTCTCGATTCGTGCTCGTTGGTAGATTATTTTTTCTAATTCCTCTCTGGTTGGTTTTCGATCCAAGGAAAGAATTGCATCGAATTTGCGTTCATTTAAATGGTCTTCTAACCCTTTGATCATTCCATAAAAGGAACTCTCAGCTGTATTTGGGATGAACGAAAAAACGGAGTTATCTAAATCATAATCAATAGACTTAAGTACCGTTGGCACAACATATCTACCTAAATTCTTCCGTTCTTCGTAAATATCATAATCATTTCCTCTGGAGAAATAAATGCGTTCAAAGGAACATTTTTTAGCTTCTTTCGGTGCATTGATTTCAATTTCAGCAACTTTTCCATTCTTGCGTATGATCAAAGCATGACCAGGAGTCAATTCTTGAATCTGTTCCCTTTTGAGATTGAATGCCGTTTGTATAACTGGTCGTTCTGATGCAACAACACACACTTCATCGTCTTCATACCAATAAGCTGGTCTGATTCCGTTTGGATCTCGGAGTACAAAAGCATCACCATGACCAAACAATCCAGCCATTGCATAGCCACCATCCCAATCTGCTGATGCGCGTTTGAGAATTTGTTCGATATTTATTTTATCCGCAATGCGCTTGTATATTTCCTGATTGTTATAACCAAGCGCATGAAATTGTTTGAATAATTGATCGTTTTCTTCATCTAAGAAGTGACCTATTTTCTCTAAAACAGTTACTGTATCTGATTTTTCTTTTGGATGTTGCCCTACTTCTAAAAGCACTTCAAACAATTCATCTACGTTGGTCAGGTTGAAATTCCCTGCAACAACAAGATTTCTGGTAATCCAATTATTTTGCCGTAAGAACGGGTGACAACTTTCAATGCTATTGCGACCAAAAGTTCCGTAACGTAAATGTCCTAAAAACAATTCTCCGGTAAATCCTGCATGTTTTTTTAGGTATTCAACGTCTTTGAGTTTTTCAGGAGTCTCCTCACCAATTTGTGTAAAACGGGAATTGATGTGGTCGAAAATATCTTGGATTGGTTTCGAATCAATACTTCTGTAACGCGAAATATAGCGTTCACCAGGCTCCATGTCCAACTTGATATTCGCAACTCCTGCACCGTCTTGCCCACGATTATGTTGTTTTTCCATGAGCAAGTGCAGTTTGTTGACACCGTAAAATGCCGTCCCGTACTTATCGAGATAATATTGAAGTGGTTGTTTTAAACGGATAAGTGCAATTCCGCACTCGTGTTTAATTGCATCGCTCATGGTATCGAAAAAAGATGTTGCAAAAGTACGACTTTCAAATAGAATGTAGTGGTTAAAAATTCGATTTAGTTTTCAAAAAAATGCACGAACATTCGTTAGCATTCCAAGAATAAAAAATGAATTTATCGCACTTTATCATACGTTGATTACTTTAAATTCAAGAGGTTAATACACATTCGAAGCAACTTTTTTAGTTGTCATGAATAGTTAAACAAGGAGTAGATGCTTCAAAAGAGCGAAAGTGGTGCAATTTAGACGCACATTTTTGATTTTGAACGCAACTATTTGGAAAAAAAACAGTTTAATAGAAAGATACGAGAGTTTAATCAAAAAGCGACTCCTTATCCTTGATTATCAATGGCTTTTTGTACATTCGATTTATGATGCGTTGGTGTAATTTGGCTTTCTTGCTAATTACTTTGTTCAGTTATGGACAAAGTGATCAAGTGTGGCTGCACCCAAATCGTGGTCAATGGGATCAGCGGATTAGTTATAAAGTTGAATTGAACAAGGGTGAAATGCTCTTAGAACCAACTGGTTTTACTTATCATTTTTACGAATTACAAGGACATGATCATTCAACTGCAACGTATTCAGACGAAGCTATAAGTGATCAGGATTTTAAATCCCATGTGTTGCGAACAACCTTTCTAAATGCTCAGAAACCTGTGTCAGTGGAAGAAGTTGGAAGTTCTTCGTTTTACCGTAATTACTTTTTATCGAACGATCGTAATACCTGGAAATCAGAGGTTCGTTCCATCAAGCAAGTGACATCAAAAGCCGTTTATCCGGGAATAGATTTACTCATGGAAGGTGGAAATGCTTCACTAAAATATTCTTGGATTGTGGCTCCAGGAGCAGATTGTGGCAACATTCAATGGAAATACGATGGGGCTGAAAGAATGACAATTACAGAGGATGGTGAACTTCAAATTCGACATTCATTAGGAACAATAACAGAGGGCGCACCTTATGCTTGGACAATCAAGAATGGGAAAAAGTCAGTTGTCAAATTGCGTTATGTTCTTGATGGAAGGACTGTTTCTTTTCGTTTTTCAGGATCAACAGACTTTCAAGATACCTTGATTATAGATCCTTCATTAACCTTTTCCACTTTTACTGGTTCAACAGCTGATAATTGGGGAATGACAGCGACTCCTGATCCAAATGGAAATTTATTTGCTGGAGGAATTGTTTTTGGGGCTGGTTATCCACTAACTCCAGGGGCATTCGATCAATCGTTTAATGGTGGAAATGGATCTTTTGCTATTGATATAGGAATCACGAAATTCAATGCGGTTGGTACGGGATTATTGTATTCTACTTACCTAGGTGGAAATGGAAATGAAACTGCCCACTCCGTTGTGTCCACTGCATCAGGGGAGTTATTTATTCTTGGTGCAACGAGTTCTACCAATTTTCCTATGGCTGGCAATTCATTTGATAATACATTTAATGGAGGACCAAGTTTTTCAGGTAATTCGTTAGCTTTTGATTCAGGAGCGGATATTTATGTAGCGCGTTTAAGTGCGAATGGCGCAACACTATTAGCCTCAACTTACATTGGAGGAACAGGTACAGATGGTGTGCAAGAAGGAACACTTCGCTACAATTATGGAGATCAATTTCGAGGTGAAATCATTGTAAATGGAACCAGTATTTATGTGGCAAGTGTCACGAGCTCAGATGATTTCCCAACTCAAACACCACAACAAGCAAGTCTCAACGGTATTCAAGATGCCGTTTTCTTTGAAATGGATCTTGGATTAAGTGCGTTTCAATGGTCAACTTATTTTGGTGGATCTGGAAGCGAAACCGGTAACGGAATTCAACTATCTTCTGCTGGAGATGTGTATGTGACTGGAGGAACAAGTTCTGCCGCAATGCCGTTTGTTGTTGGACAAGATTTAACGTATAACGGTGGTTCTGCTGATGGTTATTTAGCTCGTTTTAACGGAAATAATGGAGCCTTAATCGCTGGAACTTTCATTGGATCGCCTGATTACGATCAAAGTTATTTTGTGCAATTGGACCCAGATGATGCAGTATATGTTTATGGTCAAACCCAAGGAACAATGCCTATTACAGCGGGTTGTTATGGTGCGTCTAATTCAGGTCAATTTGTTGCAAAGTATACAACAAACTTAACTGCTTTAACTTGGACAACAACAATTGGTGCTGGTTCAGGTAGTGTAGAAATTTCGCCAACTGCATTTTTGGTTTCAGATTGCAAAGACATTTATCTTTCTGGGTGGGGTGGGTCTATTAATGCGGGTAGTCAAGCCTCCCAAAGCACTAGTTTTGGATTTCCTGCAACCGCTGATGCCTACCAACCTTCTACCAATGGCAGTAATTTTTGGATTGCCGTTTTGGGCGAAAACGCATCTTTCTTAAAATACGCCACTTATTTTGGTGGAATCACATCTTCTGCTAATCACGTTGATGGTGGTACTTCTCGCTTTGATAAAAACGGAAGTATTTATCATGCTGTATGTGCAGCTTGTGGTAGTAACAACACGGGGTTTACCACCACTCCTGAAGCATGGTCACCTCAAAATCCAAGTCCAAATTGCAACCTTGCTGCGTTTAAATTTGAATTAAGTACAATTGAAGCAATTATTGCTGATCCAGATCCTTTAATTTGTCTTCCAGATCCTGTCGTTTTTCAGAATAACAGTGCCAATGGAAATGACTTCTTCTGGAATTTCGGCGACAACACCACTTCGACACTCGTAAATCCTTCTCATGTCTATTCAGGGCCTGGAGAGTATACGGTGACGCTTATTGTTTCTGATACAAATGGGTGTTTCACACCAGATACTGTTGAGTTTATAGTCAATATTGGTGATTTTGAAGGTGGTATTGTTGAACCGCCATCTAGTATTTGCCCAGGACAATCCTATCAATTTGAAGCATTTGGTGGTGCAAGCTATTTGTGGTCCCCAGCACAATATTTAAACAATGTAAACATCTTTAACCCCACAGCAACGATTACACAAAGTACAGAATTTACGTGCATCATCAGTGATAGTTGTGGAATTGACACAGTCAGTGTTTGGCTCAACGTATTTGGTGGGGCCGTTCAAATTTCAAATGATACAACGATTTGTTTTGGTAACAGCGTTCCTTTATTTGTTTCAGGTGTACCTACAGCCGTTTGGTCACCACCAACTTATTTAGATAATCCAAACAGTACTAATCCTATTTCAACACCAGCAAATACAATTACGTATACAGTAACTGGAACAACCGTAGATGGTTGTGAATTAAATGAACAAGTACTAGTGACGGTTGTTTTCAATTTCCCTGATCCCGTCATTCCTGATACTTTGACGTATTGTGAAGGATTATCAGGACAAGTTACCGTGAGCGGTGCTGACACCTATGTGTGGAGTCCACCAACGAATATTACACCCCTTACGGGACCCAACGTTACAATTTCGAGCCCTACGGAGCAGTACTACTACTGTGTTTTTTCCAATGTATGTGGTTCAGAATTGGATAGTATTTACATCAATATTGAAAATGCAACAGTGAATGCTGGAAATGACACAATAGTTTGTCCAGGAGAACCCGCTTATATGTATGCTACTGGTGGTGTGACGTATTCATGGAATCCTGTTGTTTCACCAATTACCTCAACCTATTCAAACGTTTCAGCAATTGCTCCAGTACCAACAACCTATATTGTTACTGGATCAGATGTAAATGGTTGTCTAGATACAGCGAAAGTATTTGTTGATTTATATCCGCAGCCATTTATTCAAACAGTTCCAGATGTTTATGCATTTGTGGGAGAAGCTGTTCAACTTTCAGCCACGAGTACAACGCCCGGTCCTTATGTTTGGTCGCCTGCAGAATTTTTAAATTGTGTTGTTTGTACTTCTCCGATTGCTCAACCTGAACAGAATTATGTTTATACAGTTACCTATACAGATGTAAACGGCTGTTCAGCTTCGGATGATGTGCATATTTTTTACGATCCCATTATCTACGTTCCTAATGCCTTTACACCAGATGGGAATAGCTTAAATTCTGAGTTTTTCGCTGTTGGGGGCAACATCAAATCATTCAAGATTGAAATCTATAATCGTTGGGGAGAACGAATCTACGTTGGCGATGCACTTGATAAAGCATGGGATGGAACCTATGAAGGTAAAAAATGCCAAGATGGTGTCTATACCTGGAAAATCAAGTATTACGATTTCTTAGATAAAGAATATACCCTTGTTGGACACGTGTCGTTATTACGCTAAACTCGATGAACTGCTTTAGTTAATAAGGCACATTTCATCACCCCATCTCTATCGATTTCAGTCAATGTAATGGTTTGCAATGTGTTTACCAATGCAGGATCAAAAGGCAATTTTACTTTCACGTAATTCTCCGTAAAACCATTCATCATCCCGTTTTCTTCTTCAGCTTCAAAAAGGACAGTTCGTGTTGAACCGACATTTTGCTCATAGAAAGCACGTTTTTTCTTGTCGGAAAGAATATGAAGTTGTTGACTGCGTTGTTTCCGAACGGAATGTGGAACTGGATCACCTAATTTGACAGCCGTTGTATTCGCCCGTTCTGAATACGTAAATACATGCAGATAAGAAACGTCAATGTCTTTCAAGAAATCCATTGTTTCCATAAATTCTTCATCCGTTTCTCCAGGAAAACCAACAATTACATCCACACCAATGCAACAATCAGGTCGAAAGGATTTAATTGTATTCACCCGTTCAGCATACAATTCACGTTCATATTTCCGACGCATCGCTTTTAACAAACGATTGCTTCCAGATTGAAGCGGAACATGAAAATGAGGCACAAAACGTTTGGCGTTTGACAGGGTGAATTCGATGATTTCTGTACTTAATAAATTCGGCTCAATGGAAGAAATACGGAAACGATCAATGCCTTCAATTTCATCCAATTGTTGTACCAGCTGATAGAAATTTTCTTCACGCTCTTGTCCATAATCGCCTAGATTCACTCCTGTAAGAACTACTTCTTTTACGGCAGTTGCTGCAATCTTTTTTGCTTCTACAAGCGTATCAGCAATACTAGCATTTCTGCTTTTACCTCTCGCTAATGGAATGGTACAAAAGGTACAGAAATAGTCACATCCATCTTGCACTTTCAGAAACGATCGCGTTCGATCGCCCATTGAATGTGATGGAATAAAACTAGCTGTTTGTTTGATGTTTTCGTATTTAACCGTAGCCGATTGACCAATGTGATTGCGTTCTTCGAGGTGTTCAATGATGTTAAACTTTTCATTCGCACCTAATACCAATGAAACACCTGGAATCTGTCCAATTTCTTCTGGTTTTAGTTGTGCATAACAACCAATCACAGCAACGTATATTTCAGGATTGATTTTTAATGCTCTGCGAACTAATTGTTGACATTTTTTATCCGCATTTTCAGTAACAGAACACGTGTTGATTACAAGAATGTCTGGTGTTTCTTCAAAATCGACTTTGGCAAAGCCAGCATTTTCAAAAAGTCTAGAAATAGTAGATGTTTCGGAGAAATTTAATTTGCATCCAAGGGTGTAAAACGCGACTTTTTTATATTGTTGCATGACAACGCTGCTCTAGAATTGAAACTCTACTAACCAGTAGAATGGCGACAAAGATACAGCAAATTCTGGAAAATGATCTTCCAACTTTGTTGAATCCATTACAGGGCAGCTTGTCTGAAGTTGATTTCAACCAATGCAGGCATCTTTCTGTTATATTTGTAATCAAGCATAAAAACATGAAACACACGCATACGGTAAATTACGAAATCATTGATAATTGGTCGGAACTTTCCACTCAAGAACAAGAATTGGTTGTAAAAGCGCAAGAAGCATCAGCAAATGCGTATGCTCCATACAGCAATTTTTATGTTGGAGCCAGTGTTTTGTTGGAAACGGGAATAATCATTACTGGGAACAATCAAGAAAACATTGCTTATCCATCGGGTCTTTGCGCTGAACGGGTTGCGCTATTTTATACTGGAGCTAATTACCCAGGAGTTGCTGTAAAAACGTTAGTCGTTGTTGCGAAAGGTGATTTAGTGAAAACAGATGAATGTATTTCACCCTGTGGTTCTTGTCGACAAGTGATTGCTCAAAGTGAATACCGACAAAAAATACCTATTCGACTGATCCTTGTTGCGCAAAATGGCCGTACATTTATTTTTGATAAAGCATCCGATTTATTGGTTTTTCCTTTCGGGATGGAAGCATAACAAATGAATGAAAAGAAGGTAAATGATTGGTTGGCATCTCGCAAACAGATGCGCATAGATCGCAATGATCTATTGTTGTTTAACGCGCTGCGTTTGGGCGATAGAGCGGCTTTGAGTGCAGCTATTACGTTATTGGAAAGCACGTTAGAAAGCGATCAACAAATTGCTTCTCGGATTATTTCACACTGTTTGCCTTATTCAGGAAATTCAATCCGAATAGGAATAACGGGTGTTCCAGGTGTTGGAAAAAGTACTTTCATTGAATCTTTCGGCATGCAATTGCTTCAAGAAAACAAAAACATTGCTGTACTTGCCATTGATCCAAGTAGCGAACGGACTGGAGGAAGTATTTTAGGTGATAAAACCAGAATGCAGCAATTATCGCAAGAAATGAATGTGTTTATTCGCCCATCTGCTGCTGGAACAACACTTGGGGGCGTTGCTCGAAAAACCCGTGAGACAATTATTTTATGCGAAGCCGCGGGTTACGATGTTATTTTGGTAGAAACTGTTGGCGTAGGTCAGTCGGAAATAATGGTTCATTCAATGGTTGATTTCTTTTTGTTATTGCTACTCGCAGGGGCTGGTGATGAATTGCAAGGAATCAAACGAGGAATCATGGAAATGGCTGATGGTTTAGCCGTTACTAAAGCCGATAGCGGAAACGAGAAACGTGCGCAATTAGCCCAACGTGAATTAAAAAATGCAATCCATTTGTTTCCACCAACAACGAGTGGCTGGATTCCAGAAGTACATACATGTAGTTCGGTGAACGGCGAACAAATTCTTGAAATCTGGCAAATGATTCAGCGATTTGATGAACATGCACAAATTAAAGGAGCATTTGCACAAAAACGCCATGATCAAGATCGGTATTGGATGCATGAAACGTTGAGATCGTTGTTGTTGGAAGGCTTGTATAAAAACAATTCGCTAAAAGAATTGATAATCAGCTTAGAAACAGCGGTTGGTAAAGGCGAAGTGTCCGCATTCGAGGCTGCAGACCGCATTTATAAACAGTATAAATCGATTTAGGTCGCATTTTTGGAATAATTTTTGCTGATTTTTGTCAAAAATTTAAACACCTATGTATCGTATTTTCTTCCTTCTATTCTTTTTCACTCAACTTTCAGAACTGTCTTTTGGGCAAATGAATCGCTATACCAGTGTTGACTGGGTTGTAACCGCCGATCCAGGACTCAGTAATGGGTTCGCCGTTAAAATGATCTTACACGATAAAAAAGGGAAAGTACACGAAGTGAGTGACTATCCTGATTCGTATAAATGGGAAGAACTCGAATTCTTATCCAAAGATCTTGTTTCCTTTTATCACGGCATCGGTTCTTTTCGGGTTTATTCAAACTTTGAAGGTAAAGACAGCATCAAGATAGAAGTTAGATCAAAAAATCTAGCACTCAATTCGGAATTTTATGTTCCTGTAAAATATTGTAAATCATTGATTCTTGAAAATAACGCCTTGGATTATTATTTAGGCTCCTCGTTGAATTGGAAAATGGTGATGAATACGGGAGAGGTTTTTCCATTTGATAAGGATTGGGCGAATTTTGACGGGCTTGTTAATGAATCTGATCCACAAGTTCACATAGATGGCGTCAATATGAAACTCAAGGCAACCGTACCCTTGAGTAGTGTTAACGTTCGTTTTGTGAGTGCAAAATCCAAGAAAATAATTATCGAAAAACGCGTGAAGATTGATTTTAGCAAAGAATTAATGATTGATTTCAAAGGCAGATCTGGAAGACCAGGATACAATGGTCAATCGGGTAGTATGGCGAGTCAATCAGGGACGCATGGAGAAACGGGTGAAAATGGGTTAGATGCCGAAAATGTGATTGTTTATGTTCGGCCGTATGGTGTTGACTCCCTACACTTGTTAGAGGTTTTTGCCAAAAGCGGCAACCGAATGATCCATTTGTTCGTTGCAGCCAGTGATTACCACATCTCGATTGATGCATCTGGAGGTAAAGGTGGAAATGGTGGAAACGGCGGAAATGGAGCGAATGCTATACAAACTGAAAATTCCTATAGTCGATTAAGCGGAGGTATTGGAGGATCTGGTGGTTATGGAGGATCAGGCGGAAATGGCGGTAATGTATCTGTTGTTTTTGATGATCGAATTACACCAGATGCCAATGGAATTGATGTGAATATTGCTGGTGGCAAAGCTGGAACTTCTGGTAATCCCGGTAGTGGTGGTCGAAATGATCGGGGTGATGATGGTTTGCTGTATAGAGTAATCGTTAAGGATGAACGGATTCCGGGTCAACCTGCAACGGATGGACATAACGGCTATGATGGAAATTATTTGGGATTAAAAACGATTACTTCGCCCGAATTGGAAGAATTATTGAAAATCAATGGTTGGCAGTAAATTCCCTAACTTTACACCATGCAAGAAATTACATTTAAAATTGAAGGTCCCCACATTGAATTACTGGCTTTATTAAAGGCAACGAGTATTGCACAAACAGGTGGTCATGCGAAGTTCATCGTTGATGACGGGGACGTAATTCGTAATGGAGAACGCGAATACCGCAGACGAGCGAAAATTATACCTACAGATGTATTGGAAATTGGGGGAGAAATAAAAATCACCCTTACATAGAAACTCCTCGTTTAAAACAACTCTTGGAATTCCTTTTTCAAATACTCAACCGTAATTTCTGTTGGAAGGGTACCAACTTCAGCAACAATTTCGAATATTTTAGCTGCTAAATCGGTTCCAGTTGATGTTGCCTGCATTTGGTTTCCAGCAATGTTGATGATTTTAATGGTTTCTTCTTTCGAATTGCGCAACATTTCCCAACCTTGAAGAGATATAAATAATTGCTGTGAAACATTGTGATCATACTCCTCACGAATGGCTTGCAGTAAATCACTTTGCATACGTTTTGCTGGAAAAGCAGGGTTGTGTAAGCGCATTACTAAGCTTCCTGGGTGAATACGTTCCATTAATAAAACTGCACGCTGATAAGCATCTAAACGTGAAGGAAGGAAAAATTCTTGTCGCGTTCGTTTCAATTCAATCTGTAAATGACGCACTTCTTTTTCCGATTGTTTACTTAAAAAGAAATAGGCCGTATACAAGACTCCTCCTGCGGGAAGAATAACTAAAGTAATATTGAGAATAAGATCAGTTACAGACATACATGTAGTTTTTGGCAAATATAGAATTTACGACTGAATGGTCGTTCATGCATATAATATGGGATTGATAAAAAGTAACAACTAGACAAAACGCTCATCTACTTCCATGACATGTCCACAACTGCGACAAGTGCGGTTGCTTTCTGAACCATAGAAATCCCTAAATCGTGAAATGAAATCATGTTCAATATTCTCCAATTTAAAACGGTATTGTTTTAATTCTGTATTGCATTTTTCACAATACCAGAACAATCCGTCTACCTTATCAGTTCCTATTCGAACACGTTCAATCACTAAACCTACGGTGTTTTCACCTCTAATCGGTGAATGCGGAATATTTGCAGGAAGCAAGAAAATTTCGCCTTCTTTGATGATAAGATCTTTTGCTTGACCATCTTCTTGAATTCGAACAGTAATATCTCCTTCAATTTGGTAGAATAATTCTTCACTTTCATTGAAATGATAATCCTTTCGTGCATTGGGTCCACCAACAACCATTACGATAAAATCGCCAGCTTCTTTGTACAAGTTTTTATTGCCGATAGGTGGTTTTAATAAATCGCGGTTGTCATCGATCCATTGCTGTAAATTAAAAGGAGTCATCATATACTTCAATTTTTCTCAAAAATAACTGAACGTTTTACCAATTGCAATGAAATAATTGGAAAATACGTTCAGAAACTAAAAACCCCGCTTCATCATACAGACGAAGCGGGGCTTGTAAAGACAATCTATGTGATTTTATTGAATCACCACACGGAATACTTTTTCAGCTTGATCGTTTGAAAGTTTGATGAAATAAACACCAGTTTCAAGATTGTTCAAGTTGATTTCAGTCGTTTGTGCTGCTTTGATTCCGTTAGTTGCTTGCTGAATGATACGACCATTTGCATCCGTTACAACAAAGTCAAATGATTGACTTGCATCAGAAGCAATGAATACAGTACCTTCAGAAGGGTTCGGGAACAATGTTACACCGTAGAACAATTCGTCAGCTAACTCTAAATAGTTACAAGTAGCAA